>Ga0208716_1000891_pt1 | contig 11888 bp, 8 predicted proteins | sample NGESurdeep092012_8_FD_184482 | JGI IMG/M metagenome (GOLD analysis project Ga0208716, IMG submission 184482) | Arctic peat soil microbial communities from Barrow, Alaska - NGEE Surface sample 415-3 deep-092012 (SPAdes) | ecosystem: Environmental > Terrestrial > Soil > Wetlands > Peat ...
ACGACCTACGCCGCCATGTTCAAGGCGATGGAGAATGCCCGGGATCATATCAACATTGAAACCTTCATCGTCGAGGACGATGAAACAGGCCGCAAATTTTCCGACCTGTGGCTGAAAAAACAGGCGGAAGGCGTCCAGGTGAATCTCCTCTATGACAGCAGGGGCAGCTTCTATACTCCCGCCGCGTTTTTCCAGCGCCTGCGCGAGGCGGGGGTTCAGGTCGTCGCCTTCAACCCGGTCAACCCGCTGAAGGCCCGCAGATCATGGAGCATGGCGCACCCGGATCACCGCAAGATACTGATTGTCGACGGCAAAACCGTTTTCACGGGTGGCATCAACATCAGCGCGGTTTATGCGAGCCCGCCCTCCGGGCCGAGCGGGCTTTCCGGGGTGAAACCGGGGAAAAAGTCGCCGATCGTCTGGCGCGACACGGACGTTCAGATCGAAGGCCCGGTTGTCGCCGAATTCCAGAAACTGTTTTTCGAAACGTGGGACCAGCAGAAGGGGCCGAAGCTTTCCGGGCGGTACTATTTCCCGGAAATGAAAGCGGTGGGAACTTCCCTGGTTCGGGCGGTCGGCAGTTCCCCCGGGCAGGCCAACAGGCTCACTTTCATCATGTATGTGTCCGCCATCACGTTTTCGGAACAGTCGCTTCATCTGACGAATGCATATTTCGTCCCCGACGACGAGACGGTGAACGCTCTCGGCAGCGCCGCCAGGCGCGGGGTCGACGTGAAGCTTCTTCTTCCCGGATCCACAGATACGACATTGACATTGAGTGCGGGACGATATTATTTCTCAAAACTGCTGAAATCGGGGGTAAAGATCTACGAGCGCCGCAATGTCATGCTGCACGCGAAAACCATGGTGATCGACGGCGTCTGGTCGACCGTCGGCTCCACCAATATGGACTTCTGGAGTTTTTCCAGTAACGACGAGGTGAACGCGGTAGTCCTGGACAAGGGATTCGCCGCGAAAATGGAGAAGATGTTTGCCGGCGATCTCGCGGTATCCAACGAGATTACACAGGAAGAGTGGAAAAACAGACCTCTGCTCGACAGGATCAAGGAGTGGGTCGCGCATCGATTCAAACGTTGGCTATAACGGATCGGCGACGAATGTCGAATAAACCTCTTTACCGAAGGTTGTCCGGGGTCATCCCCCTGGTCGTGTTCGCGACGATCCTTTCCGGCGCCGTTTCGAGCCGCGCCGATACCGCGCCGCAGCCTCCCTGCGGAAGCGCCGCCTTTCCTCCCTATCCCGACACGGAGAATTCGCCTGCCGTAAGAACCTGGGACCGCGCCGAATCGGGACGCGACTGGAAACCGCCGGCCTGCATCGACTGGACGGAACCTGGCTTCACGACGTTGGTGGTGACGGTGGCGCGCTTTCGCCACGCCTCCGGAGCCGAGGGGCTACTCCGGCGGATCGGAGCGATTTCCGAGCATACCGGGATACGGTACTGGTCGACCACTCACAAGCGATGGCAGACGCTGATCATCAATGCCTACGCCTTGTCGGATGCGTCCGGCGATCGGCGCCGCGAAGACTTCTCCCCAGGCGAAATGGCGGAAGGCAAGAACCTGTACTTTCAACAGGAGGATAACCTGTCCGGCAAGGGAACGTACCGGATGCGCATCCGAAGCGCCTCTCCCGACCGGCTGGTGTTCGATACGGAAAACACCGGCACCATGCGCTACTTCCTGGTGACCATGTTCCGTCCCGGCGGCATGCAGTCGGTCACCTTCCTCGACCGCGAGTCGAAAGACGTCTGGCGATATTACAGCATTACGCGCATGGGCAGGGACGCGAACCTGTTCACCGCGGGATACGAGGCCTCCTCCATCAACCGGTCGGTGGCATTTTACCGGTACCTTGCGGGCATTCCGACGGACAAGGAGCCTCCCGCGTCGCCATGATCCTACTCGGCATCCTGTTGATGATCGCGGCGATGGCTTGGCTATGGCGGTGGCTCGTACGCCACGAGGCCGATGTACGGCTCCGGTGGGCGGAATTCGCCGCGCATCCCCGGGTCACCGCTCTTCGCAACCGGTTCGCTCCCCAGATCGCTTTCCTCCAGGCGCGCCTGTCGCCGGCCGAATTCCTCGGGCTCGACTTGACCATCGGGGCCATCATCCTCTTCGGCGGCGTCTGGATTTTCGGATGGATCGCCGAGGACGTGGTCACGGGCGATCCGCTCACCGTCGTGGACATGGAAATCGCCGTGTGGCTTCACCTTCACGCCACGCCGACCCTAACCGATGCCATGAAGTTCATCTCCCTGCTCGCTTCATGGCCCGTAGTGATGGGCATCTGCCTGTCCATGGCGGTATACTTCGTGCGGAAGCGTTCCCACTTCCGTCTCCTGGCGCTGGTCCTGACCATCCCTGTCGGCATGTTCCTGACCGTGCTCCTGAAAATCGCATTCCATCGTTCGCGGCCGACCTGGGACGATCCCATCCTCATGATCGAAACCTTCGGTTTCCCCAGCGGCCACTCGATGGCGGCGACATTGCTCTACGGTTTTCTGGCCGCATTCGGCGTAAGGAAGGCGCAGGCATGGCGATGGCGGGTGCTGGCGGTGCTGGCCGCCGGGATGCTGATCGTCCTTATCGGATTCAGCCGCCTTTACCTCGGCGTTCATTACCTGAGCGATGTGCTCGCGGGCATGGCGGCGGGGTCGGCGTGGCTTGCGCTTTGTTTGACCGTCGTGGGAACCCTCCAACGTCATCGTGCAGTCATCCGATAAGGGGAAAACAGGACAGTGTCGGCTATTTCAAGACATCCTGAACGGAAGGGAGACGGTATGGATCCGGACGCCGGTCGGCAGCGCTCCACCCTGAGGCGGATCGCTCATCGGGCGATGATCGAGCGCGGGTTGCTGCCCGATTTCCCCAGCGCGGTGCTCGCAGAGCTCGACGATATCGGTGCGACTCCGGCTGGGAGTTCCGGAGGGCCGCGGGACATGCGCAACCTCCCCTGGGCTTCGATCGACAATGACGACTCCCGTGACCTGGACCAGCTCACCGTCGCCGAGACGATGCCGGAGGGCGCGGTGAGGATCTTCGTCGCGATCGCGGATGTGGACGCCATCGTCAAGCAGGGCTCGGCGATCGACGATCACGCCCGGCACAACACCACCTCGGTCTATACCGCCGCCGAGATCTTTCCCCTGCTCCCCGAGAAGTTGTCGACCGATCTCACGTCGCTTGGTTACCGGGAAGATCGCCCCGCCATTGTTATCGATATGGTCTTCGGCGAAGACGGGTCGCTTCGCAGCTCGGATCTCTACGGTGCGACGGTCCGCAACAGCGCAAAGCTTGCCTACAACAGCGTTGCGGACTGGTTGGAGGGCAAAGGGCCCGCTCCGGCCCCGATCGATGCCGTCGAGGGGCTTGCCGGGAACCTCCGCCTCCAGGATCGTGTGGCCCAACGGCTGAAGGCGTTCCGGCACGAGCACGGGGCACTGGACCTGGAAACGATCGAGGCGCGCCCGGTGTTCGACGGGGACGTGATCCGGGACCTGGAAGCCGAGCGGAGGAATCGCGCGAAAGAGCTCATCGAGGATTTCATGATCGCGGCCAACGGGGTGACCGCGCGATACCTGAAAGCCAGAAAGTATCCCTCCCTGCGGCGGGTCGTCCGCACCCCCAAGCGGTGGGATCGGATCGTCGAGGTGGCGGCCGGATACGGAGCAACGCTTCCACCGGAGCCCGACCCGGGGGCGCTCGGGCGGTTTCTGGCGGAAAGGAAGGCCGCCGATCCTCTCCGCTTTCCCGATCTCTCGCTCACCATCATCAAGCTGATGGGGGCCGGCGAATACGTGCCCGAATTTCCGGAGGAGACGGCTCCCGGTCATTTCGGGCTCGCCGTCAAGGATTACACCCACTCCACGGCACCGAACCGGCGATACCCCGATCTGATCACCCAACGGCTGGTAAAGGCCGCCATCACGGGGTCGTCGATGCCGTATGGTCGCGACGAATTGACGGAACTGGGCCGCCATTGCACGGAAAAGGAAGACGATGCGAACAAGGTCGAGCGCCTGGTCGGGAAATCCGCGGCGGCCATGTTGCTGGCGCCGAGAACCGGCGAGCAATTCGACGCGATCGTCACCGGCGCATCCGTAAAGGGGACCTGGGTCCGCCTCCTTCATCCCCCCGTGGAAGGCAGGCTGGTTCACGGCTTCGAAGGGGCCAATGTCGGCGACAAACTCCACGTGCAACTGGTCCACACGGACGTGGAGCGGGGGTACATCGACTTCCAACGGGTCGATTGAGGTACCGCCGGGGGGCGGGATCGCAGGCGACGACGACGCTGGCGCCGGTCGGGGGAAACAGATGGCCAACAAACGGAAAATCGCCCTTTTCGCGGCCGGGGGGATCGTTGCGCTTCTCATCCTGGCGGCGGTCGCGCTGGATCTCTTCGTGGATGTGAACACGCTCAAGCCCCGGCTGGAGGCGGTCGCCTCCGATGCCCTGGGGATGGAGGTCCGCATCGGCGGCAGGCTGGGGATCGGCCTCTTCCCGGGCTTCCATATCACGGTGGAGGATCTGCGCATACGGAACCGGGGGGCGGACGTCGCCTCCGCGAAGAAGGCCTTCCTCGGAATCGCGCTTCCCCCCCTCCTCCACAAGGAAATCCGGGTTGTAAAGATAAAGATGAAGGGGCCCAGGATCTCCATCGATCAGGATCGCGACGGAAAATTCAACTTCGAAACACCGGAGGGGGAAGCCGGGAGGAAGACCGCCGAGGGGGACAAGGGGATGCGATTCTCCCTGGACGTGACGAACCTTTCCCTCTCGGACGCCGCCCTCTTCTACGCGGAGAAAAAAACCGGGGAAGCCGTGGAGGCCGGGATCTTCACCCTGGACGTGGGCCGCCTTCAGTTCACCGGAGGGACGAACCCGGACCTCCCGAAGCGCCTTTCCTATACGGCGGAGTTCGCCTGCAAGGCGTTCCGCAAGGGGAGCCTGGCGGTTTCGGACCTCAAACTCCGGATCGAAGGGAAGGATGGACTGTATAAGATTCACCCCGTCACGGTGGCCCGGATCGTCTATTCCGGACCCGACGGGAAAACGGAGGCGGACCGGATCGCCCTGGGCGTGGACAACCTCGCCGTCGGGAGCGATGGTAAGTCCGGATTTTTGCGCAGGATCTCCTTTTCGGGGACCGCCGGGATCGGGGAGATCCGGACAGAGGGCCTCGTCCTCTCCGACCTGAAGTCCGCCGTAACAGGGAAGGACGGCATCCTCGACCTCCATCCGGTCACGATGCGCCTCTTCGGAGGGGATGGGTCGGGGAGTCTCCGGGCGGACCTTTCGGGCGCCGTCCCCGATTACCGCGTCCGTTACTCCCTGTCGAAGTTCCGCATCGAGGAGTTCCTCAAGGGCCTGTCGCCGAAGAATGCCGCGAAAGGGCCGATGGACCTCTCCGCCACCCTGTCGATGCGGGGAAAAACGACGAACGAGATGAAGCGGACCGCGGACGGCGAGGTCTCCCTTCGGGGCGAGAACCTGACGCTCGACGGCGTCGACCTCGAAAAGGTGTTCGACCGGTTTGAGGCCAGCCAGAACTTCAACCTCGTCGACGTGGGCGCCTTCTTCATCGCCGGCCCCTTCGCCCCGTTGATCACGAAGGGATATACCTTCTCGAGCCTCTTCCGGGGATCCGGCGGCAGCACCCGGATCCGCTTGGTCGTCTCCGACTGGAAGGTGGAACGCGGCATTGCGCAGGCGAAGGACGTGGCGATGGCGACGAACGAGCACCGGGTCGCGCTCACCGGAAGTCTCGATATCCCCAACGAACGGTTCAACGATGTCACCATGGCGGTGATCGACGCGAAGGGTTGCGTCAAGGCGCACCAGAAGATCCGCGGCTCTTTCCAGAAACCGGAGGTGGAGAAGGTGAACGTCGTCCAAACCGTCGTGGGCCCGGTGCTCAGGGTGTTCACGCAGGCGATAAAGCTTCTCGGGAAGAAGTGCGAAGTGTTCTACACCGGCTCGGTGGCGCCGCCGAAATGAAGCAGGGACGACCGCCGGTCCTCCCGCGCATCCTTCGGATGTTCCAAACCATAGGACAAACACCGGTCCCGGAATCAGACAAACGTCGATTCGCTTTTCGGACAGTTGCCGATACCCGCGGTCGCCGGAAAGGATCAACATAAGTTACAAGCAGTGAAAGAACGTCGCTATTGCGCGGCAGGAGGTTGGGAAAATGCTCTGGACCATCGCGGTCATTTTGCTTGTCCTCTGGGCGGTAGGCTTGGTCACCTCGTACACGATGGGAGGATTCATCCACGTCCTCCTGGTCATCGCGATCGTGGTGGTGCTGATCAATGTCATCCAGGGACGAAGGGCCCTGTAGCGGCGCCGGGACGATTCTCGTACGCACGAAGAATGAACAGGGGGGTAGGATATCCGCCGCCCCTCCTGAACTCCAGCCAAAAAGGAGAGAGCACCATGACAACAAGAAATCGCACGTTGAGTTTGCTGGTCTGCATCCTTCTGGTCACCGCGTTCATGGCGTGCGCATCCACGCCGACACGCGAAAGTTCCGGCCAGTATGTCGATGACTCGACGATCACGACCAAGGTGAAAGCCGCGATTTTCAACGATCCGGCGCTGAAAGTGTTCCAGATCAACGTCGAGACGTTCAAAGGGGAAGTTCAGTTAAGCGGTTTTGTGGATTCCGCTCAGAGCGTCAAGAAGGCGGGAGAGGTAGCCCGCGGAGTTGCGGGTGTCAAATCGGTGAAGAACAGCCTGATTGTAAAATAGTCGCAATCCCCGCGACGCACGGATACCCAGCGGCATGAAGAAGCTTCTTCATGCCGCTGGTTTTTTCATGTCCACGGCGGGGGATCGCCGGAAGAAGAGGGCCAGGTCGTCCAGCAGCGAGTAGACGACCGGCGTCGCGAGCAGCGTGAGCAGGAGCGAGAGCGTCTGGCCGCCGATGACGACGACGGCGATCACGCGTCGCTCCTCGGCGCCCGGGCCGGAGCCGACGGCCAGCGGGAGCATGCCGGCCACGAACGTGAGCGTCGTCATGAGGATCGGCCGAAGCCGGTCCCGGTTCCCCTGCAGGATCGCCGCCGCCCGGTCCATCCCGCCCGCCCGCAGGTTGTTCATGTGGTCGATCTGGAGGATGGCGTTTTTCTTTACCACTCCGAACAGGACGAGGATCCCGAGCGCCGAGTAGAGGTTCAAGGTGTTCCCCGTGAGCCAGATCGACAGCAGCGCGAAGGGAACGCAGAGCGGGATGGAGAGCAGGATGGTGCAGGGGTGGACCAGGTTCTCGAACTGGGAGGCGAGGATCATGTACATGAAGACGATCGACAGGGCGAAGGCCCAGACGAACTCGACAAACGTCCGCTCGAGCTCCCGCCCCCGCCCGGAGACGCGCGTGGTGTAGGCGGCGGGCAGGTTCATCGCGGCCACCGCGGAACGCAGCGCCTCCAGCCGGTCGGCCATCGCGAACCCGGGCGCCACCGAGGCCCGGAGGCGAACCTCGCGCTGCCGGTCGAGACGGTCGATCCTCGATGCGCTCGGCACCCGCTCGATCCGCGCCACGCTTTCGAGCTGCACCACTCCCCCTCCATCGCGCGCGACCACGAGCCGACCGATCGTCGCGGGGTCGGCCCGGTCCTCCTCCCGGAGCCGGATCGCCACTTTGTAATCCTCGTTGTTGGAGGGATCCTTGAAGCGCGAGATCTCCTCGTCCCCGCCGACCAGGAGCCGGACTGCCGTACCGACCCGCTCCGGGTCGACGCGAAGGTCCGCGGCGCGGGCCCGGTCGATCTCGACCCGCAGCTCGGGCTTGTCGAGCCGGAGCGTCGTATCGGCGTCGAGAAGGCCAAGGGATTCCTGGCGGTCGCGCAGGCTCTCCGCGTAGGTCGAAAGCGCCTTGAGATCCGGCCCCCGGAGAACGAAGTCGATATCGAAGCTCCCGCCACCGATGTTGAACCCGGTGACGTTCCGGACCGAGACGCGAAGATCGCGATACTTGCGGAGTTTCCGGCGCACCTCCTGCATCACTTGAAGCTGGGAGGTGTTGCCGCGGAACGCGGCGAGGGGGTCCAGGCCCGCGGTGCTCTTCACCAGCCGGGAGAGCGAGAAGACGCGCTCCTCGTGCGGGGCAAGCCGGATGTACGCCCTCCCCTCGCTCACCCCGCCGATCCACCCGCCCCCGGCGGTCGAAAGCACCATCCTCACCCCCGGCACGGCCCGGATCTCGGCGACGATGTCGTTCATGATCCCGTCCATGCCGGCCAGGCTCGTGCCCTGCGGGGCGGTCACGCTCACGTTGAACTCCCCCTCGTCCGCGTTGGCCGGGAGGTAATCCTGGCGGATCAGCCCGTAGAGGGGAATGGTCGAAAGCATCACGGCCACCGAGACCAGCGCCACCACCACCCGGTGACGCATGGCGATGGTAAGCAACCGCTCGTATCCGGCGTCGATCCACCGATAGAAACCACCCCGGGAGCGCGGGGCGCCCTCGGTCCGCGCCGCATCGGCCCCCAACAGCCGGGCGCTCATCATGGGGGTCAGGGTGAAGGAGACGAGCAGGCTCACGAGGACCGCCACGGCCGCGGTGATGCCGAACTGGTAAAGGAAGCGGCCGGAGATGCTCGACATGAACGACACCGGGATGAAGATGACCACCAGCGAAAAGGTCGTCGCCATCACGGCCAGCCCGATGTCGGCCGTGGCGGCCCGCGCGGCCTCGAACGGCGGCATCCCCTTCTCCTCCACGAACCGGAAGATGTTCTCGAGGACGACGATCGCGTCGTCGATCACGATCCCGACCATCAGGACGAGGGCGAGCATCGTCACGCTGTTCAACGTGAAGTGGAGAACCCACATCATCCCGAAGGTGGAGATCACCGACGCCGGGATGGCGACCGCGGCGATCAGGGTCGACCGCCAGCTTCGCATGAAGGCAAGGACGACCAGGGAGGCCAGGATGCTCCCGAGGACCAGGTGCACGTTGATCTCGTGCAGGGCGGAGTAGATATACAGGGACTGGTCCTGGACCACCGAGAGACCGACCCCGGCGGGCAGTTCCCCGGCGGCGGCGGCGAGGCTCCGCTTCGCGTCCTCGATAACGGCGACGGTGTTGGCCCCCGACTGGCGCCGCACCTCGAGGACCACCGTGGGGACGCCGTTCAACCGGGCGGTGGAGCGCTGTTCCCTGGTCCCGTCCTCCGTCCGGCCGATGTCCCGGATGCGGACGGAAGCGCCGCCGATCGTGGCGACCACCAGGTCGTCGAAAGAGCGGGGGTCGGCCAGGCGCCCGATCGTGCGGAGCGTCGACTCCAGGGGACCTCGGGTCACGTTGCCTCCGGCGGCGTCGGCATTCTGACGTACGATCGCATCGCGCACGTCGGTGACGGGGATTCCGAAGGCGGCCAGCCGGTCCGCCTCGACCCACACGTTGACCGAGCGCTCCAATCCGCCGACGATCTGTACCTCGCCCACGCCCGCCGACCGCTCGAGGCGGATCTTCACCACCTTGTCCGCCAGCTCCGTCAGCTCGCGGAGGGGCCGGTCGCCGGCCAGGGCCACCGTCAGGACCGGCTGCTGGTCGTTGTCGAACTTCGAAACCTGGGGCGGCGTCGCGTCCTTCGGCAGGTCCTTGAGGATGGTGGCGACGCGATCCCTCACGTCCTGGGCCGCCGTGTCGATGTCCCTGTTGAGGTTGAAGGTGACGATCACGACGGAGGCGCCCGGCCCCGAGATCGACCGCAGCTCGTCGATCCCCTCGACGGTGTTGACCACCTCCTCGATGCGCTTGGAGATCCCGGTTTCCACCTCTTCCGCGGAGGCCCCGGGGAGCTGGGTGCGGATCGAGACGGTGGGAAGGTCCACCGAGGGGAACCGGTCGACGCCGAGACGGAAGTAGCTGGTGCCGCCAACGACGACCAGCGCAAGGATGAGCATCGCCGCGAAGACGGGGCGGCGAATGCAGATTTCGGCGAGCTTCTGCAAAAAGGCGCTACCGGGTCACGGTGACAGGCGTCCCGCCGGCGAGGCTTCCGGGGTCGGCCACGACCTGCTCGCCCGCGGCGACCCCTTCGAGAATCTCCACCCGATCGCCGGAACGGCGCCCGGTTCGGATCCGCTTTTCCACGGCCTTTCCGTCCTTGACGACGAACACCTTCTCGAGACCGGCGAAGGTCACCACCGTCGAGGCCGGAACCATGACGGCGTTGCGGTCGGCCTCGACCACGATCTCGGCTCGCGCGAACGAGCCTGGCCGAAGCTTGCCGTCCCGGTTCGGCACCTCGGCCTCGACGACCAGGGTGCGGTTCTGCTCCGAGATGGACGGACTCAGGCGTGCCACGCGACCGGCGTGCACGGCGGGGTCTCCCTCAAGACGGACCTGCACCGCCTGCCCGACCCGCACGGAGGACGCGTCCCGTTCCGTCACCGCCACCCGAAGCCGGAGCGGGTGGGTCCGGACCAGGCCGAACACCGGAGCGCCGGCGGCCAGGTACTCGCCCACCGAGGCGCGGCGTTCCCGCACGGCCCCGTCGATCGGAGCCCTCAGCACCGCATCGGCCAGCTGCTGCCGGGCCAGTTCGAGGCCCGAGCTCCGCTCGGAAAGCAGCTCCTGCCGGTTCCGGATCTCTTCCAGGGCGGCCTGGTAGCGGCTCTCGGCGACCAGAAGCCTGGACTGGGACGTGTCGACCTCGGATCGGGCAATGTAATTCTTTTCGGAGAGCTGCGCCATGCGATCCCGGTTCAGGCGCGCCTCGTCGAGCACCGCCCGGGCCTCGCGCACCAGCGCGGTCTTCTGGGGATCGACGCTTTCGCCCGAGCCGTCCCTGGGGAGCCCCAGACCGGCGCGCACCTGGCGGAGGGCCGCTTCGGACTGTTCCACCCGAAGACGGAAATCCGTCGGGTCGAGCCGGGCGAGGACCTGCCCTTTCCGCACCGGGCTGCCCAGGTCGACGGCGATTTCGCTCACGCGGCCGGCAACCTTGAACCCCGCGACGACCTCTTCGTCGGCGGCGAGCGTACCGGTGACGGTCACCGTGCGCGGAAGACGCCCCTCCACCGCGGCGACGACCCGCACCGCGCGCGGCTCCTGGGCCTTGGCACGCGCCGCCGCGCGCGCCGATGCCGTGTCCTTTCCGCAGGCGACGCCGGAAACAGCAAGCAACGCGGCACCGAGCAGGGCAAACGTGCGGAATTCCCTCGTACGTTCGGAATTATTGGCCATTAGATTAGTTTACGATGATCTCCCGGAATCGGGCAATGGCAGAAAGCGGCCCGGCGTGAATTCCGGTTGACCCTCTCGCGTCGATTTGTATACTGTATACAGTTCGACGTTTTGCCGGGGGGTGCGTCATGACCCTTCCACCGTGGAACCCTTCCACCTTCGCCGCCCCCCCGGCAAACGATTTCCTTATGCGATCAGAGGAGGGCGAGGTCTTCGCCGGCATCGCAAGGTAGACCCGCCTATACGCCGGAGCGCCCGGACTCGCAGGCCCGGGCGCCCTCCCGCCATCACGGATTCAGGAAACGCAGGTACGGTACGCCGACCAGAAGAAGCGCGGCCAGGAAAATGGCACCGAAAACCAGTCCCAGCACCCAGTACGCCCCGCGGCTGATATATCCGCTCCCATAGTAAATGGGAGACGGGCCGGTCGCGTACGGCGTGATCACCCCCATGATGCCCAGGCTGTAGCAAAGCAACATCGCGAACATTTTTACCGGGACGCCCGGGACCGCCATGGCGGTGGCCAGGACGACCGGCAACAGCCCCGTGACGTGGGCGGTGATGCTGGCGAACATGTAGTGCGCCACGAAGAAGAACACGATCAGCAGGACCATCATCATCGGGATCGGCATCCCTGTCATCGACTTCGCCGCCGCCTCGGAGAT
>Ga0208716_1000892_pt1 | contig 11877 bp, 11 predicted proteins | sample NGESurdeep092012_8_FD_184482 | JGI IMG/M metagenome (GOLD analysis project Ga0208716, IMG submission 184482) | Arctic peat soil microbial communities from Barrow, Alaska - NGEE Surface sample 415-3 deep-092012 (SPAdes) | ecosystem: Environmental > Terrestrial > Soil > Wetlands > Peat ...
GGTGAAACTGAAGGGTTCTATCAGCACTTTCAAGAAGCCCTATTAGAAGTTGGTTACCTACAACCCCACACGGCTAAACGCAAAATGGAAAAGTTCCGTCGATTGTTCAATCGGGCAGCATTGACCTCTGAAGAAGTGGCCCTCCTTCGGGGTGTGCTCCGGCAGATGATTTGGAATGTGCATAAAGAATCCCCTAAACAAAATCCCCCCTTTCGGGAGGACTCAGTTTAAATATCTCTAGGGCTAGCTACGCCATGCCAATCCACTCATAGAGACGCTGACGCTGGCGGGTGCGGCGGAGTTTGCGGAATGCTTTGGCCTGGATTTGGCGAATCCGTTCCCGAGAGAGCCCAAAGATATGACCGACTTGGTCAAGAGTGTGGCGCTGCCCGTCCGATAAACCAAACCGTAGCGCAAGAATGTCGCGTTCCCGAGGGGTCAGGTGATGGTCGAGTAGCTCATTGACTTCAGAGCACAGCGCTTCGCGGTCCAGATTTTCGTCTGGAGGCATCACCTCGTGGTCTTCAATCAACTGGATCAGTTCGGTGTCCTCTTCCTTGCCCACCGTCACATTTAGCGAAACGGTCCGGCGGGAAGCACGGGTGATTGCTTCTAGTTCTTCCACGTCAATCTCTAGCGCCTTGGCCACTTCTTCTACGATCGGGGCACGACCCAACTCCTGAGTCAGTTGACGGCGAATTTTTTTAACCCGATTGATCTTCTCGACCATATGGACAGGTAAACGCACAGTACGGGACTGAGAAGCGACCGCACGGGTAATTGCTTGACGAATCCACCAATAAGCATAGGTAGAAAATTTGTAACCCCGTTCGTGTTCAAATTTTTCAGCAGCACGAATCAGGCCAATAGAACCTTCCTGAATCAGATCCAAGAAAGGAACGCCCCGATTGAGATATTTCTTAGCAATAGAAACTACCAGACGCAGATTAGCTTGCACCAGTTTGCGCTTAGCGCGTTCCCCCCTAGGTCCCCCATCAGCAATCTGACGGGCCAAGACCACCTCTTCTTCAGGCTTCAGAAGAGGAATTTTACCGATTTCCTGCAAATAAAGCCCAACAGAATCCCGATTGAAACCTATTCTGGCGCTTTCCATTGTTTTCTTTCCCCCTCGATTTAGAATGCGAATTCTTATTTAGGTGCTCTGACCTTTGGCGCTCCTCGAACAAAGAGTTGCTTTCTGGCTACAATTTGATACAAAAAAACATTAAAGAATTCACAAAAGTTTCTTATTGGGTATCTTGACCATAAGACGGAATCAGAGGGTATGTCAATTTCAGACCTGAATTCTGAAATAACTCTTAAGATTCGCAAATCTATAGTAGACAGACTAATCGAAGGACTGAGTATAAGTACTCGTTAGTTTTGATACAAACCATAGCAAAGAGCCTCTGTCATTTGCCCCCAGAACATTTGCCGTCAGAGGCTGCGAAGTTTATCAGGTGCAACGCTAGAATAGGGACACTTATACACATCGGCATTATGGTGTTACGCATCCTGCATACGGCAGATACCCATCTCGGTTCAGGTTTGCTGCATGGAAGAATCAATCCCCATACAGGGCAGAACACCCGTTTTGAGGATTTTGTCAGCACCTTGGGGATGGTGATTGACCGAGCGATCAGTGAATCGGTGGACTTAGTGCTGTTTGGAGGAGATGCTTTTCCTAATGCCACGCCAGAGCCTGCTCACCAGGAAGCTTTTGCCCGTCAATTCAAGCGGCTTTCAGAAGCACAAATCCCTACAGTCCTTTTGGTGGGGAATCATGACCTCTATGGTCGTGCTGGTGCCTCCGCCAGTTTGAATATTTATACAGCTCTGGGGGTGCCGGGATTTATAGTCGGGGATAGTCTGACGACCCACCGTATTGAGACACGCTCTGGCCCGGTGCAGGTGGTGACGCTACCTTGGGTGCATCGCTCCACGCTACTTACGAAAGATGTAACCAGAGGAATGTCGCTGGATCAAGTGGACGAACTGCTGGTGCAGCGGATCGAAACAGCGCTCGAAGGTGAAATTCGTGGCTTAGATCCTAAGGTTCCTGCTCTCTTGACGGCTCATGCCATGATGGATAGGGCAGTCTATGGTGCGGAGCGTCATCTTGCCGTAGGCAAAGGGTTCTGTCTCCCCGTATCCTTAGTAGCTCGTCCAGAATTTAAATATGTTGCTCTCGGGCATGTCCATCGTCATCAGATACTTTGTGAAGACCCACCCGTCATCTATCCAGGCTCTATCGAGCGGGTGGATTTTGGAGAAGAGAAAGAAGATAAGGGCTTTATGCTCGTTGAGATTGGAGAAGGTCCTGCGCACTACGAATTTATTAAGCTGCCTGCCCGTTCTTTTCGTACCCTCCAGCTAGACCTTGCTGAAAGCGTTGATCCTCAAGCAGCTTTACTGCAGGCTATTGGGTCTATCGTGCTGGACGGTTGTGTAGTCCGTCTGCGTTATAGCCTCCATACGCATCAGGCAGAGCAGATCAACTTAGAAGAGCTTCAACGGGCGCTTGCCCCAGCGTTCTCCTACCAAATCCAACCCCAGCTGATCAGCAAGTTAGCCCAGCCTCGTGTTCCAGGTTTGGGTGAAAATAGCACGCTCAATCCGGTGGAAGCCCTTAAACAATATCTTCAAACTCAGGAAAGTTCAGAGGAATTCCAACGAGATCTGATCACGGCCGCTCAACGCCTGCTTGAAGGAGAAGGGGCCCAACGGTCAAAGACTCTTACGAGGCAGTCTACGGAGATAGAAGGGGATATGTCGACGATGACGCAAGAGAAGCTAGACCAACTGCGCCTACTCTAAACCTATCCAGGCAGGGGGTTTTCCATGTTAAACTGCCACCGGAGTTCAGACTAAATTCTAAATTACGCTACCTGTAATGGTTCATCGGGTTAAATCTTCAAGCAAAACACTATCTATGGAATTAGTGTAAACTCCAATTGTCACACGGGTGCAATATGCAATACACACAAAAGGGGAATCTCCCATTTATACTTTGTTTAGTTTGATACATTTCAGCAGCATACTGCCTTTCCATGATGAAGCTGGCTTTACCTCCGAAACTATCCTTCCCTGCCTTGGGCTTGGTTTTTTTGGCCAGTACCCTCTTGGCCATGTTCCAGGCTTCTTATCAAGGGTCGGAAAGTATCGGGCCGATGTCTGTTATCCCAACGGATGAACCGATGCTTGCTCCCAAAACTCTTATCAAGGATGCGCACTAGAAGGCATATGCAGAGCAAGATAAAAAGATCAAACCGACGCGCCCACATGTTGATTTCCGTTCTTCCCGCTTAGGAAAAGGAAAAGTGTGACACTACACCCCCACAACATTGATCTGCAGGCCCTAAATGTTCTCCTCGATGAAGAACTAACAACTTCAGGGCCTGTTCTCAAGCAATGCTTGGCAAATCCAGCTCAGTCTCTACCGGAAAAATTGAATTTTTACTATGCGCTCTTAAATACGCTACGTGCTGCTCATCGTGACCATAGAGCAGAAAAATTCATGTATGAAGCCAGACTAGATGAAAATAAAGCTCGCTTATTAAGATCTATCTTGGCAACTTCAGGAAAACAACTGCTGAGAATTGCCTAGAACTGTTCTAGCGCAAACTAACGCTTCCAAGCAGCCTAGCAAACAGATCTCCTGGAAAAGACTATGGCAGCAATCATTTTTGCAACAGAAACCTAAGCAGTAATCCTATTTATTGAGCTCTGCCTGGAGCTTTGCTATGTCAATAGTTGGTTTAGGCCATTGAGGATCCATATCCCGTAGAGTTTTTTCAACCACATCTGCAACGAGCAGATTGCGATACCACTTGTGATTGGCTGGGATAATATGCCAGGGGGCTGTCGCCGTACTGCACTCAGACAACATCGCTTCATACGCTTCTATGTATTTATCCCAGAGTTGACGTTCTGCGAAGTCACTAGGGGCAAGTTTCCAATGTTTTTCGGGTTGATCTATCCGTTCTTGGAGTCGACGTTTTTGCTCATCTTTAGAGATGTATAAGAAAAATTTTAGGATGAGCGTACCACTTTCAACTAACAGTTCTTCAAATTCATTGATTTGGCTATAGCGATACTTTGAGATTTTCTCTGGGACTAGTTGATGTACTCGTGCAATGAGTACATCTTCATAATGAGAGCGATTAAAAACGGTAATGTGGCCTTTCGGGGGGACATGCTGGTGTATGCGCCAGAGAAAGTCATGGGCTAATTCTTCAGGAGTCGGAGCTTTAAAACTGATTACATTACACGCTTGAGGATTAAGCCCTGTCATTACATGTTTAATCGTTCCGTCTTTTCCTGCCGTATCCATTCCCTGGAGAACGATGAGGAGAGCTTGCTGGCCCTCGGCATAGAGACGTTCTTGAAGTGCGTACATGCTATCCAAATCTTCTTGGAGCTTACACGTTACTTCAGGATCATCTTTGCTGTAGCTATCATGTCCCTCAGGAACAATGTCTTTGAGACTGACTTTAGTGCCTGGTTTAACTAGAGTATTCATTGCGTTTACATGAATAGGCGGATGATCGAATCCATGGCCATCGCCGCGAAAAGCAGCATCAAATAGAGAATAGAGAATTTAAAGACAACCCGTGCCTCTTGCTTATCATCAGGAAAACTCAAAAGTCTCCAGGAACGAGCGATAAAGAGGATTCCCAGAATGCTTGCTGAAACAGCATAGAACAAGCCCATGGTCCCCAAGGGATAGAGCAGTAGTGTCATCGGCACCATCAGCAAGGTATAGAGTAAAATTTGCTTCACGGTCTCTTCTGTGCCTTTCACCACAGGCAACATAGGGATACCTGCCTTACGGTAGTCATCCCGGAGCATCAGAGCCAAAGCCCAGAAATGAGGAGGCGTCCACAGGAAAATAATTCCGAAGAGGACCCAGGCAGAAGGACTCAAATCTCCTGTGACAGCAGCCCAACCTACTAGAGGAGGAATAGCTCCAGCCGCTCCACCGATCACAATGTTTTGGGTAGAAGTGCGCTTGAGGCCGAGGGTATAGACGAAAACATAGAACAAGATCCCTGATAGGGCCAACCAGGCACTAAGCGGGTTAATGAATGCAGCCAATAGGGCAAAAGAAAGGACGCCCAGAATGCTGCCAAAAGTAATGGCCTGATAAGGCTGAATGCGACCGGAAGGCAAGGGGCGACTGCGGGTCCGCTCCATAACGTAATCGATGTCTCGGTCCACAACACAGTTAAAGGTATTCGCTGAAGCTGAGGCCAACGTACCTCCAAGCAGAGTCAGCATTAACTGGTACCAGGGAACCATTCCTTCTCCGGCGATCCACATGGCGCCAGCGGTGGTGATCAACAGAAGGACAATGATCCGGGGCTTCGTTAGCTGAATATAGTCTGCTACGGTTGCTCCTATTTTTGAGACGACTGATGAGTTGAGTGCTGTAACTTGAGCGTTAGGAACTCGAGCAGTAGGAACTTGGGTAGTTGGAGATAGACTTGAAAACTTATTCACAGCGCAAAATCCTTATTGAAACCATTCGATGTTAAGCAGATAAAACATGGCGTTCGCGCCAAGTGAACACAGCCAAAGCGACCAAAGTGGCGACCAAGGTAACTCCTGTGATCAAGTGAGCAACGGTGATCAGGGGAGCCGTAAGCTGTATCTCAAAAGCCGTTACACCCCAAATGATCTGAAGAAACAAGAGTCCAACGGCGCCCAAACTGAGACGCCGTATTGTGGGATGGTAGGTTTTCATCCGCCATGCTGTGACCCCAATCACCAGCACCATCAAGGTGGTGGGGACGACTCCGAGAAGATGATTATGCATGATTTGGCAGAGAATGCCATCGCCCATACAACTCTGTAGAGCCCACTGCGAAGCGACTAAACCCCCAAGAATCACCTGAATATAGCTACATACAGCGGCGATCACGGAGAGGCCAAGTAAAGGTCCTTTCTTGCCGGTAGCCTGAAAAGGAGTGAGGGCAGCAGCAAGACCGACCAAAATCAGTAGAAACAGAGTTGCAGTGCCTAAGTGGGCCGTCACAATGTCAAACCGTAAAGATTTAGTGACAGTCAGTCCTCCTAAAATCCCTTGAAATAGAACGGTGCCTAAGGCTAAGCCTGTCCAGAAAGGCACTCCCTTGGGGAGTTGTTTTCGGGTCCACCAAGAGAATCCAAAAAGGAATAGGGTTACGGCACCGATCGCCGTTGCTACCACTCGATGAAACCATTCCAAGAATATTTCGAGATTCATCTCTGGAAAAAGCGTGCCAAAACATAGAGGCCAATCGGGACAAGACAGTCCGGCATTCATCACACGGGTCATACCTCCCAGGGCCATCAACAAGATAACCGAAGGGACTAAGGCATAAAGCAAAATACGGACAGTCTTGACTGGAGAAAACTTTTCTGCCGATCGGCTCTGAAAAGGAACCCTAGAAAAATTCATCTGTAAACCCTATGTATGTTATGGAGTGCAGAATGTACGCAAAGAGGGCTAAAAATCTTCGTGAATCGATGTATTCATAGCCTTAAGTGTAGATAGACTGTTAAGGAGTGCTACTAAAGCTTTATGTTTTTTTCCAAAATTAAGCGAAATGTAAACTTATCCTAAAATTTGAAAGCAATTTGTTAGCCTAATTATTGTCTAATTAATAGGTAGCAATTTTGGGGTCTAGAATATCAAAATGCACTATACAGACCCCTATGCAGTCCTTGAATGCTGTATATATTGCTACTAGGGTGCATCTTGCCAATGGTGCTTGTAAAGCGGGATCACGCAAATCTGAAAAAAAGGCTAAGTAGGCCTATCTCCTCCCTTGATTCAGATTATGTTAGCTGGATAGGAGTTAAGTTTTAGATACTTGCATTTGGGAGCCCTGGTAAAACGTGAGAGTTAGCAATACAATTCTTAATAAAAGTGGCTTTATTCTAGGAGGAATCATTATTCTCCTGGCTAGCTTTTGGTACGGGTTTAATAATGGTTTGATGCCCAAGGAAGCCAGTGTTCAGGCTGGACTTATTGATACCCTATTTAATTCAATGATGGTGGTGGCGACGGTCATCTTCCTCGGTGTACAGGGGATGCTGATTTACTCCATGATTCGCTTCCGCCATAGAGGGGAGGGCGATGATGGGGACGGAGTGCCTCTGTATGGCGACCCTGGGCTTGAGATCTTTTGGACAGCCATCCCAACCGTCTTAGTTCTATGGCTGTCCATTTACAGCTTTAACGTCAGTCAGCGGATTGCCGGTAGTGATCCCTCGATTCACCACAACAATCAAAACTATATAGAAAATGCACCGGCGGCGGCCTTGACGCTTCCAGGCTCACGACCTTTAGTGAATCCCCTGATAGTCAAAGTAAAAGCGCAACAATTTGGCTGGTCGTATACCTATCCAGGGGCCAAAGAAGAGGTGGGTGAACTCCATATGCCCCTTGGCCGGGAAGTTGTCCTGCGTATGCAATCCGTAGATGTGATTCATGGCTTTTGGGTCCCCGATTTTCGTATGAAGCAAGATGTGATTCCTGGACAAACTACAGAGTTGCGATTTACGCCGATTCGAGTCGGGGAATACACCATCAACTGCACGGAACTCTGCGGTGCTTATCATGGTGTAATGCGCAGTCTAGCCGTGGTGCAGGAGCCCAAAGCTTATCAAGCCTGGATTAAGGAAAACGTCAAGTAGCCTCGCTAGAGGTGCTGACCAATAAGGAAGTAAAAAATGGTAGATGCTTTACAAAGATTTCCGGAGATGGAGCCACCCACTGGGTGGCGTACATACTTTAGCTTCAGTACGGACCACAAAGTCATTGGCATTCAGTACTTGGTGACTACGTTTTTCTTCTATATGATCGGTGGCTTTTTAGCCATGCTGATCCGAGCTGAACTGCTGACTCCTGCTTCTGATTTTGTGGATCCAGCAGTCTATAACAGCCTGTTTACGATCCATGCCACCATCATGATCTTTTTGTGGATCATCCCGGCGCTCGCTGGTTTTGGGAACTATCTTGTACCCCTAATGATTGGGGCTAGAGATATGGCATTTCCTCGGCTCAATGCATTGAGCTTCTGGTTGATTCCTCCTGGGGGCATCCTGCTGATGAGCAGTTTCTTCTGGGGAGCGGCGGGAGCCGGTTGGACTTCCTATCCACCGCTCAGTATCCAAGATCCGAAGATAGGCGAAGCGATCTGGATTAGCAGCGTCGCTATCCTCGGAACTTCTTCGATCATGGCGGCGCTCAACTTTTTCACCACCATCCTCAAAATGCGCACGAAGGGAATGGATCTTTTCCGGATGCCCCTTTTTGTTTGGAGTATTTTGGTCGCCTCAGGTATTACCCTCTTGGGAACCCCCGTCTTAACCGGCGCTGTCATTCTCTTGGGTTTTGACCTTCTGGTGGGTACTTCATTTTTCAATCCTACGGGGGGTGGAAATCCGGTGGTTTACCAGCACATGTTCTGGTTCTACTCCCACCCTGCGGTTTACATCATGGTGTTGCCAGCTATGGGGATGATTTCAGAAATCTTGCCGATCTTTGCCCGTAAGCCGATCTTTGGTTATAGGGCGATCGCGATCTCCAGTATCAGTATTTCCGTTTTGGGCTTTGTGGTCTGGGCCCACCACATGTTTACTTCTGGAACCCCAGAGTGGATGCGGATGTTCTTTATGATCACCTCCATGGTTATCGCGGTACCAACCGGAATCAAGGTATTCAGCTGGGTCGCGACCCTCTGGGGGGGCAAGATTCGCTTTACCTCTGCGATGCTCTTTGCGCTGGGCTTCGTTTCCTTATTCGTAATTGGGGGATTGAGTGGAATTGTTTTGGCCTCGGTCCCTGTCAATATCCACGTTCACAATACTTACTTTGTGGTGGCACACCTGCACTACGTCCTCTTTGGTGGAAGCGTCTTCGCTATCTATAGTGGGTTTTATTGCTGGTTCCCAAAAATGACGGGCCGTCTTTTGAATGAGTTCTGGGGCAAGATACACTTTTTTCTCACCTTTGTTGGGTTTAATCTTTGTTTCCTGCCGATGCATACGTTGGGTTTACAGGGAATGCCCCGGAGGGTGGCAGACTACGACCCACAGTTTACAAACCTAAATGTAATCGTCAGTCTTGGAGGGTTCCTGCTCGGGATCTCTACACTGCCTTTCATTGTCAATGTGGTCTGGAGTTGGTCAAAAGGCAAGGAAGCTGGCCCGAATCCCTGGAATGCTTTGAGTCTAGAATGGGCTACAAGCTCTCCGCCTCCCGTGGAGAATTTTGAAAAACTACCAGTAGTCTATGCTCCTCCCTACTGGTACGGAAGTACCCTTGAGGAAGTTAAAAAAGCTGCCCTGACTGGCGGCAGAGTTGGAAAACATCGTGCGGGGAATTGATTGCCATGCAACAAACTACACCGAATGAACCTACGTCTTCTACCGCTGCTGCCAGTATGGGTATGGGAACAACAGTCGAAGCGGAAGCCCTTCAACATCATGAAGAGCATGAGCATGGCGACATGCGACTCTTTGGGTTTACTATCTTCCTGATTTCAGAAACAATGCTCTTTCTGGGCTTGTTCTCTGCCTTGCTTACCTATCGGAGTGTGGCTCTTGTCTGGCCACCGGCAGGAACCCCAGAGCTAGAAAAGCTGATTCCGGCTATTAACACGGTGATTCTGATTACCAGTAGTTTAGTGATTCATCAGGCTTCGGATGCGATCAAGAAGAATAATCTCAAGGGCGTGCGCCAGAGTTTTCTGATTACCCTGCTGATGGGAGCAACCTTCTTGGCTGGACAGCTGTGGGAATATGCCCATCTATCTTTTGGGCTAAAGAGTGGCATCTTCGGGTCTACTTTCTATGTCCTGACTGGATTTCATGGTCTGCACGTATTTGTTGGACTCTTACTCATGGCAACGGTGATGTTCCGTTCCATGAAGCCCAACCACTACACCGCTGAAAGCCACTTCGGTATAGAAGCGACCAGCCTTTACTGGCACTTTGTAGATGTAGTGTGGATTTTCCTATTCCTGCTGCTTTACGTTCTATGAACTTCAGGGCGACCGTTTGGCCATTGCTCTCTGTGTTGGGAGGAGTGGCCTGGCTTGTTCTGAATTTCTTTGCTTTTAGTAGTCCGGGGGACCATCTCTGGCAGCAGACCTTATTGGAGTATCAGGGGCATATGGCTCTGATTTGTCTGTTTTTGGTCCTAGTGGCTAGCCCATTAAGGCTTAGTTTCCCTGGACTCCTGGAGGACCGCCGCTGGTTAGGATTACTCGCTTTTGGCTTTGCATTGGCACACAGTCTCGGGGCCTTCCAACATACTTTGGGTGGGGCTTGGTGGGCTTTTGAATTTCTTTCTCCTCGTAATCAATATGCCTTGTGGATGGGAGTAGCTTCGCTCCTATTGCTCTTGCCTCTAGCCCTAACCAGTGCCAATGGGGCGATCAAGCGGCTAGGAAAATTCTGGAGATGGCTACATAAGTTAGTCATTCCCTCTGTACTCTTGGCTATGGCCCACACCATATTGATGGGGGTCCACTATTCTCTAGACAAAGCATGGGGCACTATCACCACGACTTTATTGTTGGGTGTGGGCCTCATTGTATTTTGGCTGCGTAGCAAAAATTCTAAGCAGGCTACCCCTATTCGACCGGTGCTGGTCAAGTTAGGAGATTCCTGGTCTCTACCGCTGGTGCAGTACTTTCTCTTGTTTATCGGGGCGGCCTTGTTAGCGATGAATGTGCTAGCTATGTTTGCCCCTGGCATACTAGGCTTACCTGAAGCTCCCACGCAGAATAGTTTAAGTAGCTGAGGGGCCGGCAATCTTATGGAGGCCGGATTTTTTAGGATTCATACTTCGGTCCGTATGAACTCATAGACTAGTGTGAATACTTTGTCTCGCTCTAAGTCTAAAGGACTGATATGGTCTGACTCTTGTAACCAATACAGTTTTTTAATAGAAGAGCCTAAAGCATCATAGATATACTGTGCTCCCCTTGGGTCTACTACTGTATCTTGCGAGGGTTGAATAATCAGTGTAGGCACTTTGATTGCTGGCAGTTTGGACTTTATCTGTTCAATAAGTCTCAAGGCACTTCGAACGGACGGCAGATTAAAACTGCTAAAAAGTTTTGCTTGTTCAGCTTCTACCCTCATTTTTTTATCTTTAATCGGCAGTCCCAATCGGGGCACATTATTAGTCAGTTGGCCAATCGAAAACAGATAAGCCTCAGGTGGAAATAGGTAGTACCATTCATACTTTATCGACATAAATGGACTCAGCAGGACTAGCCGTTGAATGCTGTGGGCACTCGCTAAATATAATCCCAGAGGGCATCCAGTAGAGAAACCTATAACTGAAATAGACGCATATCTTTGTGTAAGATTTTGATAGTTTTCTAGAACATGTTCGTACCAATCTTCCCAGCACGACGTTGGCATTTCTAGAGCGGGATGATCGTGCCCTGGGTAGTTGATAGCTTGAACAGTTAATCCTTGCTGATACAAATACTGGCCTAACAGTTCCAGTTCGTAGACGCCTCCCCCTAATCCATGGAGTAACAGACAAGCGTGCTCTTGTGAATTTTCCAGAAAAAATGGCTTGTTACTCAACATAAAGCGTCCATAAGCAAGATACGTTATTGCTACTAAAGACCTCATCATGTTTGATGAGGTCTAGCACAGTTTCTCTTGTGTCTAATGAAGTCCATAAGCACATAACCTATAAATAAGCCTCAGTTGTGACAGTTGATAACCAAGCTTTTCATTAATATAGATACTACCTGACATGACCTGCCCCTGAACAATGAGCCACTTAAAATGTGAGATACAAGTCTTCCAGCCAACCACACCGAGAGGAAGACCATGAAGAAAAGCCGGTTCACGACCGAC
>Ga0208716_1000894_pt1 | contig 11866 bp, 8 predicted proteins | sample NGESurdeep092012_8_FD_184482 | JGI IMG/M metagenome (GOLD analysis project Ga0208716, IMG submission 184482) | Arctic peat soil microbial communities from Barrow, Alaska - NGEE Surface sample 415-3 deep-092012 (SPAdes) | ecosystem: Environmental > Terrestrial > Soil > Wetlands > Peat ...
CGAAGCCGTTCTGCTTGGTGGCAAATTCCTGGTTATGCCAGGCGCTCATGTTCTCCAGTTGCACCCAGGATTGCCAGCCGGTGGTGAAGCCGCAAGCCATGCCCGCGGCCTTGACCTTGAGCGCAGCATCCTGCACCTCGTCCCAGGTCTTGGGCGGCTTGTTCGGATCCAGGCCCGCTTTCTTGAACGCGTCCTTGTTGTAGAAGAACACCGGGGTGGAGCTGTTGAACGGCATCGACAGCATGCGTCCCTGGGTGTCGCTGTAGTAGCTGGCCACGGCCGGCATATAGGATTTCGGGTCGAATTTCTCGCCCGCCTGCGCCATCACCTCGTATACCGGCTTGATCGCCTTTCTCCCCGCCATCATGGTCGCGGTGCCGACTTCGAACACCTGCAGGATGTGCGGCCCCTTGCCGGAGCGGAATGCTGCGACCGCCGCAGTCATCGCTTCGGGATAGGTGCCCTTGAACACCGGCACCACTTTATAGGCGGATTGCGAAGCGTTGAACTTGTTGGCGATATCGTTGACGCGATCGTTCAGGGCGCCGGTCATGGAGTGCCACCACTGGATCTCGGTGGCGGCCTGGGCGCTGCCCGCGCCGAACGCGCAGACGGCGGCGAGGGCGAGACAAAGTTTCCTGATCTTCATGGTGAACTCCTTTCGAGACGAAGCGCGAGGGGAAGCGAGGACCCGTAGATTGTCGGAGCGTATTGTTGTGCCAATATTACAGCAAACCCAACTCGGCCATGGGGCTCACGTCCCTGCCCGATTGGAGCGCTCTGCACCAGCAACGGCCTATGCTAGCATCGGTGCAACAACCGGGTTTGCGTTACATCATACTATGCCATCCATTTGCTTCGATCTGCTGCACCTGCTCTCCGACGCTAGGTTTCATTCCGGCGCTGCCCTGGCGCGAGAACTGGGCGCTGCGCCTGCCGCTGTCCAGCCGGCGCTGCGCGAACTGGAACGCCTCGGGCTCAAACTCGTGCGCGCGCGCGGCCGCGGCTACCGCCTGGCCGAACCCTACGACTGGCTGGACGCAGCCGCGGTGCGCGCGCAGCTCGGCGCGCAGGCGCGCCATTTCCGCCTCGAACTGTTCGATGCCTGCGCCTCGACCAGTACGCTGCTGCTCGAGCGCGCGCGCGCCGGCGCGCCCTCGGGCAGCGTGATTGCCTGCGAGCTGCAAAGCGCCGGCCGCGGCAGGCGCGGCAACAGCTGGCAATCGGGCCTGGGCGGCAGCCTCACCTTCTCGCTGTTGTGGCGCTTCGCGCAGGGCGCCGCCGGCTTGAGCGGCCTGTCGCTCGCGGCAGGGGTGGCGGCGGCGCGCGCGCTCGCTTCGGCCGGCGTCGCGGACGTGCAACTGAAATGGCCGAACGACCTGCTGCACGCCGGGCGCAAGCTCGGCGGCATACTGATCGAACTGCACGGCGATGGCCCGGAGTCCACCGCCGCGGTGATCGGCATCGGGCTCAATCTGCGCCTGCACACGAGCCTGCGCGGGACAATCGCGCAAGCGGTGACCGACGTCGCTTCGATATCCGGGCAGGTGCCGCAGCGCAACCGGCTGCTCGCGGCCATGCTGATCGAACTCGCGCAAGTGCTCGAGCAATTCGCCGGGCATGGTTTCGCGCCGCTGCGGCAGGAGTGGACGGCGCGCCATGCGCATCAGGGCAAACCGGTCACGCTGTCCTCGGGCGATGGCCAGACGGTGACGGGCAGGGCGGCGGGCGTGGCCGAGGACGGCGCGCTGCTCCTGGAGACGGCGCGCGGCGTGGAACGCTTCGTCAGCGGCGAGCTGTCGCTGCGTCCGACCGGCGATCTCCGATAAAACCCGCAGCGCCAGGGCTTGCGCGGACGGCGGCCCGTCCGCGCGGATCGCCGATTGCGCGCGGACGATGAACCTGTCCGCACGCAATCGGCGATCGTGAATTACAAACAACCCCAAGCCGATTTGCTTTTATTCATAACCGTGTTTTCTGTACGGATACGCTTTTCATCCGTACAGAAAACACGGTTGGCGCGCAGAGCGCGCAATGCCCGCTATTGGCATACGTAGGAAATTACGATGCAGTAATGCCAGGCGAGGCTATCTGCGGGTTTGCGTTGCCCTTCGCGCCGAATTCCCACAACCTCCCCGGTGCGGCGGCGAACAAGGCGCGCGTGTACTCGTGCTGCGGATTGCCGAACACGGCCGAGGCCGGGCCGTACTCGACAACCCTGCCCTGGGACATGACCGCGACGTGGTCGCATACCTGCGCCGCCACGCGCAGATCATGCGTGATGAACAGCATCGCCAGATTGAGCCGGTCGCGGATCTCGTCGAGCAGCGCGAGCACCTGCGCCTGCACCGAGACGTCCAGCGCCGACACCGCCTCGTCCGCAACCAGCAGCTCGGGTTCCATCGCGAGGGCGCGCGCGATGCAGATGCGCTGGCGCTGGCCGCCGGAGAACTGGTGCGGATAGCGGTCGAGCGAATTCGGGTCGAGCCGCACCAGTTCCATCAGCTTTTTCGCCCGCGCCATCGCCTCGGTGCGCGAGACGCCGTAGTTCATCGGCCCCTCGATCACCGAGTCGCCCACCCTGCGCCGCGGGTTGAGCGAGCGGTAGGGGTCCTGGAACACGATCTGGATATGCCGCCGCAGCGCTCGCAGCCTGCCTGCGGGCATGGTGGCGATGTCCTCGCCGCCGAGCAGGATTTCGCCCGCGCTGGGGTCGATCAGCCGGGTGATGCAGCGCGCCACGGTGGACTTGCCCGAGCCCGACTCGCCGACCAGCCCCAAGGTCTGGCCGCGGCGGATCTCGAGCGAGACGTCGTCGGCGGCGTGCACGGCGGCGCGCTGGCGCAGCCAGCCGCTGGCGGCGTAGGTTTTGGAGAGGGCCCGGGTGCGCAGCACCACCGGCGCGTCCGCGGGTGCGCCGCGATGCCGCGGCGTGATGCTCGGCACCGAGCCGATCAGCATGCGCGTGTACTCGTGCCGCGGACTCGAAAGCAGCTCCCTGGTCGCGTTCATCTCGACCAGCTCGCCCGCGCGCAGCACCGCGACGCGGTGCGCGATTTCGGCAACCACGCCGAAATCGTGGGTGATGAACAGCACCCCGGTGCCGTGAACGCGCTGCAGTTCCTTGATCAGCAGCAGGATCTGCGCCTGGGTGGTGACATCGAGCGCGGTGGTCGGCTCGTCGGCGATCAGCAGCACCGGATCGAGTACCAGGGCGATGGCGATCATGATGCGCTGGCGCTGGCCGCCGGAGAGCTGATGCGGATACGACGCCAGCATGCGGGCGGGGTCGGGCAGGCGCACCTGCGTCAGGATGTCGAGCACCTTGGCGCGGCGTTCCTGCGCGTCGAGCGGGGTGTGGATGCGCAGCACCTCGTCGATCTGCTCGCCGCAGCGCATCACCGGATTGAGCGCGGTCATCGGCTCCTGGAAGATCATCGACATGCGGGTGCAGCGCAGCTCGCGCAGGCGTTGTTCGCTCGCGCCGAGGATGTTCTCTCCCTGCAGCAGGATCTCGCCGGCCGTGGCCTTCAAGGTCTTCGGCAGCAGGCCCATCGCCGCGTGCGCGATGACCGACTTGCCCGATCCGGACTCGCCCACCAGGCAGACGATTTCGTGGGGGGCGACGCTGAAGCTCACGCCTTCGACCGCGCGCGCGCGGTCGCCGCCCGGCGGCAGCGCAATGGTCAGGTTGCGAACCTCGAGTACGGGTTGGCTCATCGGAACAATTTGTTTGGCACGTTCAAATGCGCTTGCTCATGCGCGGATCGAGCGTGTCGCGCAGGCCGTCGCCGAGCATGTTGATCGCGAGCACGGTGAGCGCGAGGAACACGCCGGGAAAGAACACGTTGTGCGGGAAGTCGTTGAACTGCACCCGGCCCTCGGCCATGATGTTGCCCCAGGTGGGTGTGTCGGTCGGCAGGCCGACGCCGAGAAAAGACAGGATCGCCTCGACCAGGATGGCGGAGGCGCAGATGTAGGTGCCCTGCACGATCAGCGGCGCCATGGTGTTGGGCAGGATGTGGCCGAACATGATCTTGAGGGTGCGGGTGCCGAGCGATACCGCGGCCTCGACATAGGGTTCTTCGCGGATCGACAGCACCAGCGAGCGCACCAGCCGGGTCACGCGCGGGATCTCGGGTATCGCAATCGCGATGATCACCGTCACGAGGCTCGCTTTCCACAGCGCCACCAGCGCGATCGCGATCAGGATGCCGGGTATCGCCATCACCCCGTCCATGACGCGCATCAGCACGCCGTCGAGCCAGCGGATATAACCCGCCGCGAGGCCGCAGCTCACGCCGAAAAAAAGCGACACCAGCGCCACCGCCGCGCCGACGATCAGCGACACCCGGGTGCCGTAGATCACGCGGCTGTAGATGTCGCGGCCGAAGCCGTCGGATCCCATCAGGAACTTGTGCGCGATGGTTTCGCCGTCGAGGTTGGTGATTTCGCCGATCGCCCCGGGCAGCAGATCGCGGCTCGCGGGGTCGAACAGCGTCGGGTCCACGGTGCCGAGCCAGGGCGCCGCGAGGGCGACGAGCGCGAGCAGCGCCAGGACCGAGCCGCCGGTCACCACCGCCCAGTTGCCCCGGAGCGTGCGCCACAGGCCGCCCTTGATCTGGGCGGCGACGGCGGCTTCTGCGTCGAGTTCGGTAGGGTGCATGCGCAGCGTCAGTAGCGGATTCTGGGATCGAAGAACAGGTAGGACAGATCGACCAGCAGGTTGATCAGCACGTAGGCGAAGGAAAAAAACAGGATCACGCCCTGGATGGTGGGGAAGTCGCGCGCGAGCACCGCGTCCACGGTGAGCCGGCCGAGGCCGGGGATGGCATACACCGTTTCTGTGACCACCACCCCGCCGATCAAGAGCGCGATGCCGATGCCGATCACGGTGACGATGGGCACCGCGGCGTTGGCCAGGGCGTGGTGGATCACCACGCGCGCCTCGGGCAGGCCCTTGGCGCGCGCGGTGCGGATGTAGTCCTCTGCCAGGGTCTCGGTGACGGCCGCGCGGGTCACGCGCGCGATCAGCGCGATGTAGATTACCGACAGCGTGATCGAAGGCAGGATCAGGTGCCGGATGAAGGGCCAGAAGCCATCGGCGAAGCGCACATAGCCCTGCACCGGCAGCCAGCCGAGCTTGAGCGAGACGATGTAGATCAGGATGTAGCCGAGCACGAACACCGGCACCGAGAACCCCAGCACCGAGAAACCCATCAGCGCGCGGTCGAGCCAGCCGCCCTGGCGCCAGGCGGCGAGTACGCCGAGCGGCACCGAAACGAGCACCGACAGCACGATGGTGAAAAGCGACAGCGCCAGGGTCGGCTCGATCCGGTGGGCGATCAGCTCGACCACGGTCATCTTGAAATAATAGGACTCGCCCAGGTTGCCGCTCAGCAGATTACCGAACCAGATGCCGAATTGGACCACGATGGACCGGTCCAGCCCGAGGCCGGCGCGGATCTGCGCCACCTGCTCCGGGTTGGCCGCGTCGCCGGCGATGATCACGGCCGGGTCGCCCGGCGTGAGCCGCAGCATCAGGAACACCAGCACCGCGACGATCAGCAGGACCGGGATGGTGGCGGCGAGGCGCCTGGCGAGGAAGGTGAACATTGCTAAGCGGGGATTAGCGCGGACGAGAAGTCGTCCGCGCGCAATCGACGATCATGTATAAAAGCCAACCCACTCCCCCCTCGATTTTATTCATAACCGTGTTTTAGTTCCGGCATAACGCGCTTCGCGCATTAGCCTCCACTGAAACTTTGTTTTCTGTGCGGATGCGCTTTTCATCCGCGCGGAAAACGCGGTTGGCGCGCGCAGCGCGCAATGGCGGTTCGCCTACTTCGGCGGACGCCGGGCATGCCCCAAGCTGCAGCGATCTGGCTTGCGCGGACGGCGCCCCGTCCGCGCGGATCGCCGATTGCGCACGGATGAAAAGCCATCCGCGCGCAATCGGCGATCTGGTATAAAAGCCACCCCAAATCGCCCTTGCTCTTATCCGTACCAAAAAACGCGGTTGGCGCGCGCAGCGCGCAATTCCACCGGTTGCTCCTACTGCTTCTTGATGTTCCAGTAGAAGTTGCCCGGTCCGGTCACGAGGCCGGTGACGCCTTTCCTGACCGCGGCCGGATTGACGTACTCGCCCAGGGGGGCGTGCGTGCCGATCTCGAAAGCGCGCGCCTGGATCGCCTCGGCCATGCTTTTCTTCTTGGCTTCGTCGGTGGCGCGGGCAAACTGGTCACGCAGTTTCTCCAGCTCCTCGTCGCTGCTCCAGCCGAACCAGCCCTTGTCGCCCAGGCCGTTGACGGCGGCGTTGGTCAGCGGATTCCAGATGTCGGGCGAGACCCATGCCGTGCAGAAAATGTTCCAGCCGCCCGCGGAGGGCGCATCCTTCTTCGCGCGGCGCGAAACCACGGTGTTCCAGTCCATCGCCTGCAGGTCCACCTTGAACCCGGCCTGGCGCAGCAACTGGGCCGCGACATCGGGCAGCTTCTGGATCGAGGCGAGGTCCGTCGGCTTCATGATCACGATGGGCGTGCCGTCGTAGCCCGAAGCCTTGAGCAACTCCTGCGCTTTTTTCATGTTCGACTTCGACTGGATCTCGCTGCCCTTGGTGACACCGTAGGGCGTATTGCAGGTAAACATCGAAGGGCAGGCGTGGTAGTACTCCTTGATTCCGACCTGCGCCTTGAGGAAGGCCTCCTGGTTCAGCGCGGCGATCGCCGCCCGGCGCACCTTGGCGTTGTTGAACGGCGGATGCAGGTGGTTGAAGCGCAGCATGTACTGGAAGCCGAGCGGGTTGTTGTTGACGATGGTCACGTTCGGATCGGCCTTGAGCGCGGCGTAGGACTCGAACGCGGGCTGCTCCAGGATGTCGACCTCGCCCTTGGCGATCGCGTTGACCTGAGACTGCGCGTCGCGCAGCGCGAGATTCCACTCGACCCGGTCGACGTAGACCCGCTTGCCGCCGGCGGTGCCCGAAGGCGGTTCCTTGCGCGGCTGGTATTTGGGATTCTTCAGGTAGACCGCCTTGTCGCCGGGCTTGTACTCGTCGCGCTTGAAGATATAGGGGCCCGAGCCGGTGTAATCCTCGATCTGCTTGGCGGCATCGGTGTCGGCGACGCGCTTGGGCATGATGAAGGGCACGTTGGACGAAGGCTTGCCCAGCGCCTCGAGCACGAAACCGCAGGCTTCGCCGAGGAATATGCGGAACTGGTTGGGTTTGGGCGAGTCCATCTTCTGGATGAAGGTGAACAGCTTCTGGCCCATGGCGTCGCGCTTGCCCCAGCGCGCGAGCGAAGCGATCACGTCTTCGCCGGTGACCGGCTTGCCGTCGTGGAATTCCAGCCCCGGGCGCAGGGTGAAGCTGTAGAGCCGGTTGTCGGGGCTGACCGTCCAGCTCTCCACCATCTGCGGCTGGATTTTCGATTTCTCGTCGGTGCCGAACAAGGTGTCGTAAATCATGTAGCCGTGATTGCGCGCCATGTACTGCGTGGTCCAGATCGGATCGAGTATGGCGAGGTTCGAATGCGGCACTACGCGCAGGACCTTGGGCTCGCCCTGCGCCAGGGCGAGCGATGAGACGAGCACTGCCGCCGCGCCCAGCGCCAGCGACAGTGCCCTGATGCGTGTTCCAATTGCAGTCATATCGCGCTCCTTGTCGAAAATCGGTGTTCTTCGGCCGGGGCGGACCCCGTCGGGCTGAGCCAAGCTTGCAGCATTGCACGATAACCGATGGGTTGCCCGGTTGCAAGGTGCCGTGCGCCGTCTTGTCGCGCCGCACCGATTCACGGTAATCTTGCGCTCCGCCCACGCCGGGGCGGGAAATTCGGGACACAACAAGCGAGGAGAAGGAATGGCCCTGATCGCCGTCGGCGGTTTCCAGCACGAGACCAACACCTTTGCCCCGACCAGGGCCGATTACCGGGCGTTCGAGGCCGGCGGCGGCTGGCCCGGGGTGCAATTCGGCGCGGCGATCGCGACCGCGGTCGAAGGGGCCAACATTCCGGCGGCGGGCGCGCTAGCGAGCCTGCACGCGCTCGGCCACAAGACCGTGGGCCTCGCCTGGGCCGCGGCCTCGCCTTCGGCGCAGGTCACCGAGGACGCTTACGAGCGCATCGCCGGCGAGATCGTGCGGCGGCTGGCCGAGGCCGGACCCGTGGACGGGGTGTACCTCGACCTGCACGGCGCCATGGTCGCCGAGCATTTCGACGACGGCGAGGGCGAGCTGCTCGCGCGCGTGCGCAAGGTCGTGGGCGCGCGCGTCCCCATCGTGACCAGCCTCGATCTGCACGCCAACGTCACGCGCGCGATGCTCGATCTGGCTGACGGCCTGGTCGCGTACCGCACCTATCCCCACGTAGACATGGCCGAGACCGGCCGGCGCGCGGCCGCGTTGCTCGATGCCACGCTCAAGCGCGGCCGGCCCATGGCCAAGGCCTCGAAGACGTTCAATTTTCTCACCGGCATTCCGTCGCAATGCTCGTTCATCGAGCCATGCAAAAGCCTGTATCAGTCCCTGGCCCGCATCGGGGAGCAACATGGATTGCAGCTCTCGTTCACTCCGGGTTTCCCGATGGCGGATTTTCCCGAATGCGGCATGGCGGTGTTCGGCTACGCCGCGGACGAGGCGAAGGCGCGCGCGGGGGTGGCGCGGCTCGCGGGCGAAGTAGAGGATGCCGAGAAGGATTTCGCGCTGGAGCTGCTCTCGCCCGAGGACGCGGTCAGACGCGCGATGCAGCGCGGCGAACCCGGGGCGCCGGTGGTGCTCGCCGACACCCAGGACAATCCCGGCGCAGGCGGCAACGGCGACACCACGGGCCTGCTTGCAGCGATGATCCGCCTGCGTCCCGAGGACGCGGTGCTGGGCATGCTCATCGATCCGCCCTCGGCCAAGGCGGCGCACGCGGTCGGCCGCGGGAATACGGCGCGATTTGCGCTGGGCGAAATTTCCGGCGTGCCCGGCCATGTGCCGCTCGCGGGCGAATTCACGGTGGAAGCGCTGGGCGACGGCAATTTCACCGGCACCGGTCCTTTCTACCGCGGCTTTCACCTGAAGCTCGGCCCGATGGCGCTGTTGCGCAGCCGCGAGGCCCCGGGCGTGCGCGTGCTGCTGGCTTCGAAAAAATGCCAGACGGCGGATCAGGAAATGTTCCGCCACCTCGGCGTCGAGCCGAAAACCCAGCGCCTGATCGCGCTCAAGAGCTCGGTGCATTTCCGTGCCGACTTCCAGCCGATCGCGAAAGAAGTGCTGGTGGTGCGCGCACCGGGCCCGGCGCTGGCCGACCCGGCGGATTTCCGCTGGACCCGGCTGCGGCACGGCATGCGCCTTCGCCCGCTAGGCCCGGCGTTCAAGGGGACACGAACTTGAGCAAGCGCTTCGTCATCGCGCTGATCAAGCACGAGACCAACACCTTCTCGCCGATCGCTACGCCCTTGTCGGCGTTCGGCCACGGCAACGGGCCGTCTTATGGCGAAGATGCGCGGGCGGCATTCGCCGGTTCGAATACCCCGTTCGCCGCATTTCTGGACATTGCGCGGCGCGAGGGCGCGGCAGCCGTCACGCCGATCGCGGCCGAATCCTGGCCCTCGAACATGGCGACGCGCGCGACCTTCGAAGCGCTGCTGCAACCGCTCGAGGAGGCGGTGCGCGCGGGCTGCGACGCCTGTTTTCTCGATCTGCACGGCGCGATGGTGGTCGAGGGCTGCGACGACGCCGAGGGCGAGATCCTGAGGCGCGTGCGCCGCATCCGGCCCGGGCTGCCGATCGCGGTGACCTTCGACTACCACACCAACCTGTCGCCGGACATCGTCGCCAACGCCACCGTGATCACCGGCTACAAGACCTACCCGCATGTCGACATGTACGAGGCGGGGCTGCTCGCGGGCGACATTCTGGCGAGGTCGCTGCGCGGCCAGGCGCAGCCGGTGATGGCCTGGGGCTGGCTGCCGCTCGTGTCCTCGGTGATGCGCCACGCGCCCGAGGACGGGCCCTCGGGCGATATTCTCGCCTATGCCCGCGCCATGGAAAAATCCGGCCGCGTGCTGGCGGCCACGCTCCTGCCCGGCTTCCCCCATGCCGACACGCCTTACACCGGCGTGTCCGCCGTGGTCGTGGCCGATGCCGGCGCGCAGGCCGCGGCGCAGGAAGTGTGCGACCGCATGCTCGCCATCGCCTGGGAGCGCCGCGCCGAATACGTGTTCCATCCGGAGCCGCTGGAGCTATCGGTAGCGCGGGCGCGCGCGCTCGGCGCGGGGAGGCACGACGGTCCGATCCTGTTGATCGATCATTGCGACAACTGCGGCTCGGGCGGCACCCAGGATGTGATGCGGGTGGTGGAGGAGATTCTGAAGCAGAATCTGGATGATGTCGCCATCGCGCCCATCCGCGATCCGCAGGCGGTGGCGCAGATGGTCGAGGCCGGCATCGGCAACAACGTCAACCTCATGCTCGGCGGCAAGACCGACATGCCTGCGATCGGCCTGCCGGGCAAACCCCTGCAGCTCGCCGGACGCGTGCGCAACATCACCGACGGCGAGATCGTATTCACCGGGCCGATGTACACCGGCCTGAAAAGCCATCTGGGGCGCACCGCGGTGCTCGACACCGGGCGCGCGCAGATCGTCGTCACCGAGCGCCACCACGAGCCTTTCGACCTGGTGATTTTCCGCCATTGCGGCATCGAGCCGACGAAGAAAAAATTCATCATGCTGAAGTCGCGCATCCACTACCGCGCCGGCTTCAAGCCGATTGCGGCGCACATCGTCGAGTGCGCCGGCGCCGGCGTCACCAATGCCGACCTGTCGGTATACCGCTACCGCAAGCTCGCGCGGCCGATTTATCCGCTGGATGCTATTTAGAGCCGATTCGCCGTAGAATTACCCACTTTTTCCCCCTGACAACATGAACGAGCCCTATAACCTGCTGGTCGACATCGGCAATACCTTCGTCAAGTGGGGGCGTTACAAGGCCCGGTCGGCCGCGACGGCGCACGCGAGTTGCATCGATTCCGGCCATGCGCTGCTGGAGGAAATTCCCGCCCTGGCGGGGCAGCTGCGCAAGCACCCCGCGCCGGCGCAAATCGTGATTTCCAACGTTGCCGGCACGCGCGTGCGCGCGACCATGCTGCGCCTGCTGGAAATCTGGCCCGATGCGCCCTCGCCGTACTGGGTGATCCCGAGAGAAGAACAATGCGGGGTGAAAAACGGTTACCGCAATCCGGCACAGTTGGGCAGCGACCGCTGGGCCGCGCTGATCGGCGCGCGCGCGCTGCACGTGGGGCGGGCGGTGCTGGTGGTATGTTGCGGCACCGCCACCACCATCGACCTGCTCACCGCACAGGGCCGATTCGCCGGCGGCTGCATCATGCCTGGCGTCGGCACCATGCTGCGCTCCCTGCACGAGAAAACCGCGGCGCTGCCCGACGCCGACGGCGTGTATACCGAGTACCCGGTCCAGACCGTCGATGCCATCGTCAGCGGCTGCCAGCACGCCCAGGCCGGGGCGGTGGAGCGCATCTACGACCTGTATCGGCGCGAGCATAGCGATCTGTTGTGCCTGGTCTCGGGCGGGGCGGCGAAGGCGCTGACGCCGCATCTCGCCATCGTGTTCCGCTACCATGACAACCTGGTGCTCGAGGGACTGCACTGCATCAGCCAGGCGCTCATGCAGGAGGCGTCCGAGGGACTGCCCGGCGTGCAAAAGGCTTGAGGCGATGCGTACCGTGTTCTTCATCCTCGCGCTGGCCAATGTGGCGTTCTTCGCCTACGCCTGGATCGGCGGCGGCGCCGAAGCGAACGGCGACGCGCACATCATCGACCAGCAGCTCAATGCGGAAAAAATCCGCCTGCTCACGCCCGGGCA
>Ga0208716_1000895_pt1 | contig 11863 bp, 8 predicted proteins | sample NGESurdeep092012_8_FD_184482 | JGI IMG/M metagenome (GOLD analysis project Ga0208716, IMG submission 184482) | Arctic peat soil microbial communities from Barrow, Alaska - NGEE Surface sample 415-3 deep-092012 (SPAdes) | ecosystem: Environmental > Terrestrial > Soil > Wetlands > Peat ...
GAAGGTCATGCCGTGGATACCGGCATCAACCTGTGGAGCCCGTCCAGCGCCGTCTGACGCAACCGCCGTCTGACGCAACCGCCGTCTGACGCAGCCGCCGTCTGACGCAGCCGCCGTCTGACGCAGCCGCCGCCTGACGCAAGCGCGGTCATACAAGCGCGGTCATACAAGCGCGGTCACGCAAGCGCTGTCTGACGCGCGGCCTACACCGGGCGCGGGGCCAATGGGCCCGCGCCGCCGTCCGGCTCGTCCGCCGCCTTCGGCGGCTCCGATGACTCGGTGTCGGGTGCGATGCTGTCTTCCCCTGGGCTGTCTTCCCCTGGGCTGTCCTCCGCCGGGGCATCCTCGAAGATCGAGGTGTCCAGATCGTCGAGCCCGGCGAGCAGTTCCGCGAACTTCTTGTCCCGGTCGACGAAACCGGCCGGATCGTCCAGGTCCGTCGGCGACGGCAGCAGGCCGGGATCGGCCCACAGCGCGTCGCGTCCATCCGTACCGCGGGATTCGCCGACGGCGGTCCACAGCTCGGCGGCGGCTCGCAAGCGACGGGGTCGCAGTTCCAGGCCGATCAGCGTGGCGAAGGTCTGCTCGGCCGGCCCCCCGGTGGCGCGGCGCCTGCGCAGGGTTTCCCGCAACGCCGGCGCGCCGGGCAGCCGCTCGCCGACCGCGTCCGCGACCACGGTGTCCACCCAGCCCTCGACAAGTGCCAGCAACGTCTCCAGCTGCTCCATCGCGACCTGCTGACCAGGCGTGATGGTTGGCTCGAACATTCCCTGACCCAGCAACGCCTCGATGCTCGCCGGGTCGGAGGGGTCGATCGACGATGCCAGCTGCTCGACCGCGGAGAAGTCGACGGAGATCGCCCCGGCGTAATCGGAGATCAGCGAGATGACGCGGTCGCGCAGCCATGGGACGCCCGCGTACAGCCGGTGGTGCGCGGCCTCCCTGGTCGCCAGGTAGAGCCGCACCTGATCCTCGGGCAGGTCGAGGCCGGAGCCGAACTCGGCGATCGACCGGGGAAGCAGTGCGGCGGTTCCTTCCGGTCCGAGCGGCAACCCGACATCGGTCGATGTCAGCACCTCGGTGGCCAACTGCGCCAGTCCCTGGCCGAGTTGCGAACCGAACGCCATGCCGCCCATCGAGCCCATCATCGCCAGCAGCGGGCCAGCTTGTGCCTTCGCCTGTTCCGGCAGTCCGTCCACCCACGCCCGGGAGACCTGCTCGGCGATCGGGGAGCAGAGCTTCTCCCACGTGGGCATGGTCGCGTCGATCCACTGCCGCGGCGTCCACGCGGTCGACGTGCGGACACCCGCCGGCAGCGCGGTTGCACCGTCCAGCCACACCTCCGCCACCGCCACGGCCTCGCTGACCTGCGCGACATCGATGGACGACGCGGGATGCGACGCGGGCACCTGGGAGGTCGCCAGCTGACGTGCCAGGTCGTAGTTGACCGGTCCGGACGACCCCGAGGTTCCGGCCTGGGACATCATCTGTCCGAGTTGGGAGAGCATCGATCCGATCTGGTTCAGATCGAACCCACCGGCACCCGGACCCTGGCCAGACTTGGAACCGTCGGGATCGTCGTCACCCGCGGGGGAGAAGCCGAATGGGAGATTCGTCATGCCGCCTACGGTACTGAAGTTCTGTGACGTCAGTGTCCCGGGCAGTCCTGATCGCCACCCTGATCGCCACCTGATCGCCACCGGCGAAAACCCCGACGGAGGGCTGTTCAGCACGCCGGCAGAAGACTCACAGCGGGGGCGGCAGCGCGCGGCGGCTGCCGGAATTGACGCGTGCACCGCTTACTCTCGTGATCCATGTCCTGGTTCTCCCGGCTGACGGTGCGCGGCCGCACGGTCGTCGTCGGGTCCGTGTTGACCGCGACGCTCGTCGCGGCCGGCGCCGCCGTCCCGATCCCGTACGTGGCGATCGGGCCTGGAGTGACCTACGACACGCTCGGCGAGGTCGACGGTACCGAGGTGATCACCTTCACCGGCGACGGCATCCCGCCGTCCGTCAACGAGCCGCCGGCTCCGGGTGGCCAGCTCAACATGACGACCATCTCGATCACCGACGGGGTGCCGCTGTTCGAGGCGTTGGGCCTGTGGACCACCGGTCGGTACGCGCTGGCGCCCCGCGAGGACTACTTCCCCCCGGACAAGACCGTTGAGCAAGTCCAGGAGCAGGACGCCCAGGCTTTCCGCGATTCGCAGTCATCGGCCGAGATCGCCGCCTTGCGCTACCTCGACTACCCGAACATCGTGTTCGTCGGAGAGATTCAGGACGGTTCACCGAGTTCGGGCATCCTCCGGCCGCAGGACCAGATCGTCGACCTCGACGGCACCCCCATCACCGACTTCCCGTCGCTGCAGGCGGCGCTGGCCACCACCGTCCCGGGTCAAGTCGTCTCGATCACCGTGCTTCGCAACGGGGAGCAGGTCACCGAAAAGGTGACGCTCGGCACCAATCCCAAGGGCGGCAGCTCGGGCTACCTGGGCATCGGTGCGCAGGAACGGCCGCACGCCCCCTTCGACATCTCCATCGCACTCGAGCGGATCGGCGGCCCATCGGCCGGGCTGATGTTCACCCTCGGCATCATCGACAAGCTCACCGAGGGTGACCTGACAGACGGACGGTTCATTGCCGGCACCGGAACGATCGACGGCGACGGCACCGTCGGGCCGATCGGCGGCGTGCTGCTCAAGTTGATCACCGCAAGGGACGCCGGCGCGACCGTGTTCTTGGTGCCCGCGGACAATTGTGCCGAGGCTGCCACCCAGGTCCCGGATGGATTGCAGCTGGTCAAGGTCGCGTCCGTGCAGGATGCGATGACCGCGTTGCAGACGCTCGAGGACGGCGGAACCCCGCCGGGTTGCTGAGCAACGGAGTTGGTCCCGGGGTTCAGGCCCGGGGTTCAGGCCGGGGAGTCAGTGCCCCGGGAGTCAGATCAGTCATCGAAGGTCAGCCGCAGGGCCTTGAGCAGGTTCGGAGCCAGGTCGGCACCGCGCAGCGGGGCGTCGTCGTGTTCTCCGCGCAACCGGAGCAGGCACGCGCCGCCCCTGGCGTCCCGCAGCACACCGGCCGCCAGCCGCGCCTCGGTGCGGTCGGGGTGGTCCGCGGCCTCGTCGGCCGCGGTCTCCGGGTCCGCCGACAATGCAGCACCCGCGTCGGGCGGCAGTACGACGATCTCCTGGACCAGCACGCAGCCCGCCACCGCCGACGGCCAGGAGATCTGCGACAGCGCCTGCGACAGCTCACCCTCGGGAAGCGACTCCTGGGCGATGGGGGTGAATCGGGTCGTCTCGGTGAGCGTCGGGGCCAGGGCGGGTCGCGCCGCCAACAGCTCGGAGGTGTCCACCAACGCGAACAACTGCGGGGGAGCGTCCCAGCCTGCTGCGGCCGCGAACTCCTCGACCTCGGCCACCGCGATCGCCAGGTCGGGGTCCTCCCACCAGTCCGGAGTGTTCATCCGACGATCGTTGCACGGCCTACGGCACGGTCCTTGCTGTCGGTCCGCATGGCAGGCAGGTGAGAGCCGGGCAGGAGTCGTGCGTCGATCCGGTGTCCGGCGGCCCATCCGCACGGGGAACCTACAGCGTGTGCCTACAGTTGACTCAGCGGGGCGACGCACCTTAAGCCCCGCCTTCGACCCGGCGCGGTGACCGAGAGAGCATCGCGGCGGCAGGTGCGCCAGACGTCTCGACGCAAGGAGTCCATCCGTGGCCATCAGGCCCCCCGTTGGTTTGCCAACCATGTCCAAGCGCGCGAAGCGAGTGCTGATCGCTCTGGTCAGCCTGGCCGTTCTGGCAATCCTGTGGTTTCAGTTCGTCGGGATCTACGTCGACTGGCTGTGGTTCGGCGAGGTCGGATTCCGCGAGGTCTTCACCACCCAAGCGGTCAGCCGCGTCGGCATGTTCCTCGTCGCCGGGCTGGCCACCGGCGGACTGTTGCTGGTTGCCCTGATCGTCGCCTACCGGTCACGGCCGGTGTTCGTGCCCACCAACGAGGTCGATCCGCTCGCGCCCTACCGGACCATCGTCACGACCCGTCCCAAGCTGTTCGCGCTGGGCATTTCGGGTGTCGTCGGGCTCATCGCCGGGCTGTCGGCGCAGGGTGACTGGGAGATCGTCCAGCTCTGGCTGCACGGCGGCGACTTCGGCACCGTCGATCCGCAGTTCGGCAACGACGTCGGTTTCTACGTCTTCACGCTGCCGATGATCCAGTTGGTCCTCGGCTGGGTGTTCGTCATCCTGGCCATCTGCTTCATCGCCATCGCCGTCGTGCAGTACTTGTTCGGCGGCATCCGGCTGTCCGGCCCGGGACGCAAGATCACCTCGCAGGCGACCCTGCAGCTCTCGCTGCTGGTCGCCGCCTTCGTCCTGCTCAAGGCCGTGCAGTACTGGTACGACCGCTACGACCTGCTGTTCTCCAATCGGGGAGGCACCTTCACCGGCGCGTCGTACACCGACATCAACGCGGTGCTGCCGGCCAAGATCATCCTGATGTGCATCGCGGTGATCTGCGCCGTGGGATTCGTGGTGGGCGCGTTCACCCGGTCGATCAAGCTGCCGGCCATCGCGCTGGCGTTGCTGGTGCTGTCCAGCGTGCTCATCGGCGGGGTCTGGCCGCTGGTGCTGCAGCAGGTGGTCGTCAACCCGAACGGCATCAACCGGGAGCCCGAGTTCATCGCGCGGAACATCGAAGCCACCCGAGCGGCCTACAACATCCAGGACGACCAGATCTACTACAAGGACTACGCGGGCCAGTTGACCGGCGACCCGAGGGAAATCATCTCCGATCAGAACACCCTGCCCAACGCCCGGTTGCTCGACCCGAACGTACTGTCGCCGACGTTCACCCAGCAGCAGCAGCTGCGGAACTTCTACGGCTTCCCGGACCAGCTCGCGATGGACCGCTACTTGGTCAACGGAAAGACGCAGGATTACGTCGTCGCGGTGCGCGAGCTCAACGCGGACGGCCTCAACGACGCGCAGAAGAACTGGATCAACGAACACATGGTGTTCACCCACGGCGACGGCTTCATCGCCGCACCGGCCAACACGGTGGACAACGGCTATCCGGACTACGTGGTGTCCGACATCGCCGCCCTCACCAACAAGAAGAGCAACGCAATCCCCGTCGATCAGCCGCGTACTTACTACGGCCAACTGACCACCGACTACGCCATCGTCGGCGCCGACGCAGGAGTGCAACGGGAGTACGACACCGAGACCACGCGCTACACCTATGCCGGCGCGGGCGGTGTACCGGTCGGGAACCTGTTCGCCCGCATGGTGTTCGCGACGGAGTACGGCGAGGCCAATTTCCTGTTCTCCGGGGAGATCAACGCCAACTCCAAGATCATGTACAACCGCGATCCGATCGAACGGGTGCAGAAGGCCGCCCCGTTCCTGACCACCGACACCAAGGCCTACCCGGCGGTGGTCGACGGGCGGATCGTCTGGATCGTGGACGCCTACACCACCGCGACGAACTACCCTTACGCACAGGCGGTGACGCTGTCCGACGCGACCAACAACTCGCTGGCCGCCCGGGGCGCCGCCGGCCAGGTCAACGCGCAAGTGTCCTATATCCGTAACTCGGTCAAGGCGACGGTCGACGCCTATGACGGCTCCGTCACCCTGTACGAGACGCCCATCAAGTCCGCCGACCCCACGAAACCGGCGCCACCGATCGATCCGGTGCTCAAGGCATGGGAGGGCGTGTTCCCCGGGCTGGTGAAGCCGGCCAGCGATGTCTCGGCGGATCTGCAGGCGCACTTCCGCTACCCGCAGGACCTGTTCGAAGTGCAGCGCTCGCTGCTCGTTCGCTACCACGTTGACGATCCGGTCGACTTCTTCCAGAGCTCCGGATTCTGGAAGGTGCCCAATGACCCGACCGTCAGCGAGGCCGTCCAAGCCCCGCAGCCGCCGTACTACCTGCAGGTCAAGCTTCCGCAGAACGATGCCCCGAGGTTCGAGCTGACCAGCGTGCTGACCGGCTATCAGCGGGAGTTCATGAGCGCTTACGTGGCTGCATCGTCCGATCCGGCGGACTACGGAAAACTGACCGTGCTCCGACTACCCACGTCCACGCAGACTCCCGGCCCGACTCAGGTGCAACAGCTTTTCCGGACTACCCAGGAGGTCAGCCAATTGGTGACGCTGTCCACCCAGCAAGGTGGCAGCCGGGTGATCTTCGGCAACTTGCTGACGTTGCCGGTCAACGACGGTCTGCTGTACGTCGAGCCGTTCTACATCCAGGGCCAGGCGTCCAGCACCTCGTTCCCGCAGCTCAACCGGGTATTGGTGTGGTACGGAGGCCGGGTCGGGGTCGGCACCACGCTCACCCAGGCGCTGACCCAGGCTGCCCAGAACGCGCCGGTGCCGGTGACCGACGGCGGGACCGGAACGCCGTTGCCGACCAACGGTGCCACGGTCTCGCAGGTTCCCACGTCGCCGACGTCGTCAGCTGCGCCACCACCAGCCGACCAGGCCGCGGCCCTGGCGGCCATGGACACCGCGGCGAAGGCGCTGGACACCGCGAAAGTCTCGGGTGATCTGGGGGCGATCGGCAAGGCCAGCCAGGACCTGGAGACTGCCGTGAACGACTACCTCAAGCTGGCCGGCGGGAGCCTGACGGGAAGCGCAACGCCCACCGGCACCGCACCGGCGGTGAGCGAACAACCAACCGCCGGCGGGTAGCCGACCGACCGTGATCGGCGGGGTGGTCCCCGCTGCCCTGCCGATCACGGTGCGCCCGGCACAACCGTTGTCCCACAGGGAATTTGGAATCACCGCCACAGGCTTGTTACACTGGTGTCACCTTCAACGCGGGGTGGAGCAGCTCGGTAGCTCGCTGGGCTCATAACCCAGAGGTCGCAGGTTCGAATCCTGCCCCCGCTACTACCGTTACCAGGCCAAACAGCCCCCGGACAATGTCCGGGGGCTGTTTGTTTCGTGGTTTGTGACCAGATTTGTGACCAAACCCTTTGACTACCCGGTCACGAGTGCTCGGTTCGAGCCGTCTCGCGGTGGATCAGACCACCGCTTCACCGGCGTCGCCCAGCTCGACGGCGACCGAGACACGATGGATGGCAACATTTGTCGGGCCGAACGCGGTCCATCCGTGGATGGCATCCTCGCCGAGCATCCCGGCCAGGCGATCGGCCTGGTCGAGCCTGGCCCAGGCTTCGGCGCGCTGGGTTCGCCGAGCAGCGACGATCGCAGCAATGAGCCATAGTGCGCCGGCAGCAGAAACGAGACTCGGAGCGTCGGGACGTGCTGCGATCGTCAGACGATCGGCCAATCGCAGCGTCAAGTCCTCAGCGTCCTCGGCCTGGTCCGACCGCAACAGAGCGCAGGCGACCTGGTAGCCGGCCAAGCCGGAGGCCATCAGGGATTCGGACGAGTTGGCCACGTTCACTGCGCGGTCAGCTGCCAGCATCGAAAGATCCGAAACACCGAACTTTGTAACCAGTTTCGCAGCCAAGACGTAGACAAACGCTGAGTCACGCTCGTCTTCGGCCGAGTTCAATCCCTGACAGCGGATCCGCTCCGCCTCTACAACGAGACTTGGCAATTGCTCCACGACGCGGCTGTGCCGAGCCGCCTGATAGTCAGCATGGCCGTTGTGCACCGCCCGGCGCAGGGTGTCCAGGGAGACTGAAGCGGGTGCTGACGTGCCGCGCAGGTGCTCGTAGCGTGTGAACGTTCGCCGCACTTCGGACAGCGACTCCACGTCCACGCCACCGTTGGGTGCGTACTGCCAAGGCCGCCCGGTGAGGTCCTGGACGTCGACGTTGAGGACCCGCGCCATCTCGGCGACCACGGAGAGACGGTCGACCGACCGCACCCCTCGCTCCACCTGCGACAGCCATGACTTGGAGCGGCCAACCAGGCCAGCGAGCGCAGCCTGACTCAGCCCGCGCCGCCGCCTGTACGCACGGACTCGCTCACCGATACCGCCTCGGGCCACCCGTCAATACTCCCAACACGGGACAGACAGAGCGGGTGAACCGTACCGCGCCGAGGGCCGACCTGCTGCTCCAGAAGTGAAGCCCCACGCCGAGCACCAATGGCTTGGGATTGCCTTCCTCAGCCACGTGTCGGCTCCGGTCGGTAGATTCCCTCGGATGGGGGGCCAGATCTTGCCACAGCAAAACCCGCGTCAAGCGCCTGCGCATCAGCGGCTCCTCTCGGCACGATCCTCGCGCCGTCCGTAGCGGCAACGAACCGTGAGGACTTTCTCTACTCATTCAAGGTAGTGACCGGCCACGGCGACCACACCGTCACCTCCTCCGGCGGCTTCGCCCGACGGGGCAGACGAGAACCGCGCGCAGGTTTCCTTGGAACCAATTCCCCTGGCGTTGACAGGGAATGGTCACGGACCAGCTAATCGCTGACGATGTCCCGGCCGTGGAAGGTCAGCGCCCAGATGACCACGAAATCAAAGGCGATGATCAACACGGACCACCACGGGTAGTACGGCAGCCACAAGAAACTCAGGATGATGCTGATCATGGCCACGATGACGGCCACCGTGCGGGCCAACACCGAGCCGGTGAACAACCCGACACCTGCCAGCAGCACGACGATGCCGCCCAGCAGATGTAGCCAACCCCAGGTGGTGACATTGAACCGAAACGCCCAATTCTCGCCGACCGCGTAGAAATCGTTGTTCGTCAGATCAACGATTCCCTGGGCGATGTGGAAGAAGCCCACCAGCACGAGCAGTAGTCCCGCAGTGGCAGTTGTGCCCACTGCGATGCCGCTGCGCTCACGATTTGCCATTTCAATGACCTCCGGTTGTCGACGCGGCCGCGGTTGGCGCGACCGAGCCGAAAGTAGCTCGTTGGCGGCCTTGAAAGCTCGCCGTCGCGGCAGCCCAGAACGCACCTGCTGCCACTGTTCTTAGCGTAATGCGGTGCCTACGGCCTGGCCGCGCGACCCCGGGTTCCTTCGCCGTCCACACCTGGCCCGTGAGCGCGGCATCAACGGTGACCATGGGCCTCGATGGGCAGGATCCGCAGACGGTCACGCATCCACAACCCCCGAGTGGTGACACAGGATCCTCGAAGGCCTCGACCGCCGCCTGTTGGTGCAGCGCGGCCCGAGCCTCCGGCAAGAAGACCATCGTCGATCACCGTCACATGGGGCTCAGAGGGGCGCAGGTTTCAAGTCCTGCCATCCCGACGCGTCGCCCCTCACCAGTTCCCGCAGGTGAGGCGCACTTTGCTTCATCGCACCGATCGGAGCGTCGCCCGCTGCCCGGCCGGCTGGGAACAGCGGGGCTGGCTTGCGGCGCACCCGCGGATGCGAGATAGAGAGCGGTCGGGCAGCCGCATAACAGTGGTCCCGCTTCCAGCACCGGACGTTGTACGGACCATCGCGCTAGTGACGTCGGCCTGTCGCGGTTTGTCGAAGGCGGTCCAGCGCGAGTGCGGTCAGCACGCCCGCAACCGAGGCCACGACGACGCTGCCCAGACTCGTGAGCACGGCAGCAATGGGTCCGCCAATGCCGAGGACCATCACCACGGCAGTCCACGGCAGGCGGTAGCCACCGGCGATACCCGACGCGGCTCCCGACGCGCCCGCGAGGTCACTGGAGATCCCAAGGTGGGGGGCAAACGAACGAGCCGCCAGATCACCGATCGCCAGAAAGGGGACGAAGACGCCGCCGCAGCCGCCGGCGGCGACCGCCGTGGTGGTGGCGACAGCCCGGAGAACGGCGACAACAAGCAAGACCATTGCCGGTTCCGAGAGCCGGGCCGGGCTCTCGGCCCAGAGGATCGCCCCGCCTCCGGGGCCGAACCCGGCTCGTGGGTCTGCGGCGATGAACAAGGCTGCCGAGGTCGCTGCCATGGCGGCCGCACCGACCATCAGACGACGCCAGGGGCCCGCCCGCCAGTCCCTGGCCCGGTAGATCGCCCACCCGGCAGCAGCCGTCAGGACCCCCGCCGCCACGCCGACGTACAAGCAGGTCTGGATCGCCTGCAGGACATCGGTGGGCGGTTCATTCGGGACGATGAGCCGGATGAGATCAAGTCGGAAGACCGTGTTGACGACCCATCCGACGAGTCCGCCGACGAGGGCGGCGGCGACCCGGGGCGCGCTGAGTGGGACGCGGCGGCGGCGGCCCAACTCGAGCATGAAGACCGTGCCGACCAGGGCCACGCCCATCAGGGCGGAGACCCCGGCGGCGCCGCCGGCGATGGCCGCTCCCCGCTGCATCCGGCGCAATGCCGGCCGGGTCTGCCCGATCCAGGAACCCGTGGCGACGCCGAGATGCGCGGCCGGTGCCTCCGTCCCCATCGGTGCACCCAGTCCGACGGTCAGCACGATCGCCAGCGCCCGCAAAGGTGCCTGCCGCCAGGGGAATCGCTCCTCGGAGCCTGCGCTCGCCACGACGTCGCCGGTCAGATCGGCGCGCGCGACGTCAGCCGGAAAAGTGGCCCACGCGTCAGGGATCCGAGGGAGGCGTCGGGTCCAGCGCATCCATCGCAGCCAAGGCCTTGGGGCGGCCGGTGCCGTCGGATCTGCGAGGGCGTGGTCTCGGGGTTCAAGGCGTTGGACCGGCTCCCCATGGCCGATGACATTGAGAACGAACGTGGACAGGGCGACTCCGATGACGGGGAGCGTCAGCAGGAGCCAAGGTTCTGCACCAGACGTGACAGCCAGGGCCTCCTTGATGATCGTCGTGACGACGACCACCACGGCTGCGCCGGCAGCGCCGCCCAGCGCAGCTCCGGCACAGTACGGCAGGAGCGGCCGCATACCGCGGTCGGGATCTACGGCGGGTGTGACCGAAGGACTCATGCCGTGACGACCCATTTCGCGGCGGCAATGATGAGGCCGGTCGCGGCCGCAACGACGCCCCAGAGCGCAGCAAGGCTGCGGCTCGAACCGCCCCGTCGACTCTCCGCACCGACGATGAGGCCCAGGAACACCGCGGCGCTTGCTCTGGCGCCGAACCGATCGAAGTCCCCCTCAGCGGTGAGGACGACGACTGTGGTGGCGAGAGCGATCACCAGGGCGATCGCCAGTTGGATGGCCAACACAGTCCCGAGGTCGACGGTGTAGGCCGGATCACGGACCAGCCGAGCCGCGAGGAGGAGGGCGAAACAATGGGTGAGCACCAGCCCCACCGTGGTGGCCCAGACGATCGAGAGGACATCCCATTTGGAGTGCGGCTCGTGGTCATTGCCGGCGGTGAGCGCGGCGAGGAGCACCAAGCACACGGTCAGGGCCATCATATCGGCATCCCGTCGAGCGGCCGGGGCAGGTCGCCGGCGCGGTGCCAGCGGGCCATCCACTGCCGCATCTGCCCCCCTGATCTCAGCGAGTTCTCTGCCTGAAGCGAGCCCGCGGCGTGACCTCGTGTTGAAGGAGTATCGCCACCTCACGCGTTCTCGTCGTGACGAGAAGTCAGTGGGAGGGCGTGACGATGGTCATTCACGGCCAGGACGGCCTCTGCGCCGACCGCCGGGGCCTCTGCGTGGCGGGCGTCACCCCGGTTACACGTCGCCCCACGACAGCCCTCGGGCTACCGTCTCATTCACGGTGGTCGGCCAGGAAGGGCGCGCTGCTCCGTCGGCGTGAGAAGGAACCGCGTGGAGTCTGGTGAACCGGGGGACGCCGCGGCGATGGCGTCGGTCACCCCAGCGCTTTTCCCGGCCAAGCTCGCCCCCCCAGCGGATGCCGCGCGGTGCCATTCGGCGACCGGCCCTGGTCGAGATCCTCGGCCAGGGCAGCGGCGCCAACCTGACCCTGATCTGCGCCCCCGCTGGATTCGGCAAGTCCACGCTGCTGACCGAGTGGTTGGGGACGGCGCGCGCGTCGGCGCCGGCGACTGCGTTCGCGTGGGT
>Ga0208716_1000899_pt1 | contig 11831 bp, 9 predicted proteins | sample NGESurdeep092012_8_FD_184482 | JGI IMG/M metagenome (GOLD analysis project Ga0208716, IMG submission 184482) | Arctic peat soil microbial communities from Barrow, Alaska - NGEE Surface sample 415-3 deep-092012 (SPAdes) | ecosystem: Environmental > Terrestrial > Soil > Wetlands > Peat ...
CGGCCTTGTGTACCGCGCGTCCGTGTCAGCAGCCCGGTCGGCAGCGGACTATACGCCGCGGGTGATACCGCACTGCGACGGTGTCGCCGTCCCGCTGGAGGACGCGCGCATCCTCTGGCAGCGATGAGGCGCTCCCCATCGTCGGCGGGACGACGGAAGACAGCCCGTGCAAGCGCCCGCGCGCTGGGCGGCACCCGACCACAGGACGGAGCGATCAGGGCCCAGACCGGTGTTCGCGTCGGTGTGCCGTTGCCGCTGGGTCCCTCTGTGCGCCGCGACGGAGTGAACTTCGCGTTCTTCAGCCGACACGCCAGCGGCGTCCGGTTGGAGTTGTTCGATCGTCCGGAAGATGCCAAGGCATCCCGGGTGGTCGATCTCGACCCCGCGCGCAACCGTACGGGCGATGTGTGGCACGTCTGGATCGAGGGGATTCTGCCGGGCCAGCTGTACGCCTATCGGGTGGACGGCCCGTATCGACCAGCGGAAGGCCATCGCTTCAACGTCCACAAGCTGCTCCTGGATCCGTGCGCCGGGGCGATCGCGACACTGCCCGGCTGGGACTTCCTCCCGGCTCGGGGATACGATCCGTCCGCGCCCGACGGAGACTCGGCGTGTTCGATGGTCGATGATGCGGGCGCCATGCCGAAATGCGTGGTCACGGAGGAGCAGGCTCACTGGGAGGAGGACCGTCCGCCCAGGCATCCCTGGTCACAGACGGTCATCTATGAAGCACACGTGCGTGGCTTCACGATCCATCCCAGCTCCGGTGTGGAGCATCCCGGCACGTTCCGGGGCCTGACGGAGAAGATCCCGTATCTCCAGGAGCTGGGGGTGACGGCCGTCGAGCTGATGCCTGTGCAGGAATTCAACGACCACCAGGCGACGGGCATCGATCCGCGGACGGGCCGGCCGCTCGGGAACTACTGGGGCTACGATCCGGTCACCTTCTTCGCGCCGAAAGCCTCCTACAGCAGCTCGGGAGGCGTCGGTCAGCAGAAGAGGGAATTCCAGGACATGGTCCGAGCCTTCCATGAGGCGGGCATCGAGGTCTTCCTGGATGTGGTGTTCAATCACACGGCCGAGAGCGACGAACGGGGGCCCACCCTCTGCTTCCGCGGGATCGACAACGCGATCTTCTACCTGCTGGCGGATGACAAGCGTGCGTACCAGGACTACACGGGCACCGGCAACACCGTCAACGCGAACCATCCCGTGGTGCGGGACCACATCCTGAGCGCGTTGCGCCACTGGGTGGTGGAGATGCACGTGGATGGCTTTCGATTCGACCTCGCCGCGGCGCTCGGCCGGGGGCGCTCGGGCAAGGTCCTGCGCAAGCCCCCGCTCCTCGAGCGGATTGCCGAGGACCCGGTGCTTCGGGACGTGAAGATCATCGCCGAGGCGTGGGATGCGGCCGGAGCGTATGCGGTGGGCAGCTTCTCCGCCCGCCGCTGGGCCGAGTGGAACGGCAGGTACCGGGACGATGTCCGGCGGTTCTGGCGCGGCGACGACGGCCAGCTCGGTCTCCTCGCCCAGCGCATCTGCGGCAGCGCCGACATCTACTCCCAGTCCGGCAAGGGCCCCGAAGGCAGCATCAACTTCGTCACCTGTCACGATGGCTTCACGCTGCACGATCTCGTGAGCTATCGCGAAAAGCACAATGAGCGGAACGGACAGGGCGACCGCGACGGGACGAGCGAGAACTTCAGCGACAACTACGGCGCCGAGGGTGAGACGGCGGATGGCCGGATCGGGTCCGTCAGGAAGGCCCAGATCAAGAACCTCCTGGCGACTCTGCTGATCTCACGAGGGGTCCCGATGCTGCTCGCCGGGGACGAAATGCGCCGGACACAAGGTGGCAATAACAACGCCTTCTGCCAGGACAACGAGACGAGCTGGCAGGACTGGAGCGGTCTGGAGCGGCACCGGGAGATCGTCCGCTTCACCCGCGGCATGATCGCCTTTCGTCGTGCCCATCCGATCCTGAGCAAGGGGCAGTTCTACACGGCTGCCGAGGTCCAGTGGTTCGGCCCGCATGGAGGGCCGCCTGACTGGACGGACCCGAAGGCACGACAGTTGGCCTGTCTGATTCACGAAGATGAGCGCCGCGCGCTATGCCTCCTGTTCAATGCGGGCGTCGAGGGAGTGGAGTTCGCGTTGCCCCCCGTCGCGCCGGAGGCCAGGTGGCATCTGGCGGCTGACACCTCGCGCGACGCACCACACGATCTGTTCGCGGCTGGCGAGGAATCGCTTTGGGAAGGTGGGGACACTTATCCGCTGAGCCCCCGGTCGACCGTCATACTCCTCCTCGAGGAACCAACCGTCGAAGGCCGCGGACGCCGTTGATGGAGGACCGGCATCACCTGAGCATCGCCACCTCCGAGGAATCGGAGCCTACCCTGAGGAGAATGGGGAGCGCGCGGTCTTCTTCCCATTCGCTCGCGGGAAGGATCGCGAGGCGTGATGCCTGCCGGCCGAGTCCGTTCATGCCGGGGGGGGAGGCGCCCGATCGGTGACGAGCGGAGAATGCCGCTTCACGAAGCCTGATCCCACCGAACGGAAAGGCGAATCGCCGAGCTGATGAGCCCCACCATGCTGTAGGTCTGCACGAAGTTGCCCCACTGCTCGCGGGTGCGGGGATCGATGTGCTCGGCGAGGAGCCCATGCCGATTGCGGCAGGCGAGCACGCTCTCGAACAGCGCCCGCGCCTCATCCCGGTCACCGATGGCCGCCAAGGCGTTGATGTACCAGAAAGTGCAGATGAGAAAGGCGTTCTGCGGCGTCCCGAAGTCGTCTGCCTCGATGTAGCGAAAGACGAAGTCGCCGTTCTTCAGCTCGCGCCCGATCGCCCGCACGGTGGCCGCGAACCGGGGATCGGCGTCGGCCAGGAAGCGCAGTTCGTTGAGTCGCAGCAGGCTCGCGTCCAGGGTGTCGCCGTCGAACGTGGCGACGAACGTGCCTCTCGTGGCGTTCCAGGCCCGCTGCGAGATGACTTGGTGCATCCGGGCGGCTCGATCCCGCCAATAGGCCGCGCGGTCCGCGAGTCCGATATGCGCGGCGATCTGGGACAGACGATCGCAGCCGGCCCAGGACATGACGCTGGAGGACGTGTGCACCCGCGCCGTGCCGCGAATCTCCCACAGCCCGGCGTCAGGTTTGTCGAAGACCTCCGCAGCGCGCTCGCCGAGGGGCTCGAGGCGGCGGAACAGGGATTCGTCGCCCCGACGCGCCAGGCGGCGATCGAAGAACACGTGGGTCGCCGCGAGGATGGCGGAGCCGTAGACGTCGTGCTGCACCTGCGCGTGAGCCTGATTGCCGACCCGGACCGGCCCCAAACCGCGATACCCCGGGAGCGAGTCCACGTCCTGCTCCGCGGGGACGGAATGGCCGCTCACCGTATACACCGGCTGCAACCGGCCGTCCTGGTCCGCCGCGATGATGTTGAGGATGTAGCTCAGGTAGCGCTCCATCGTGTGCGTGGCGCCCAGCCTGTTGAGCGCGTTGACGACGAAGTACGCGTCGCGCAGCCAGCAATAGCGGTAGTCCCAGTTGCGTCCGCTCCCCGGGGCCTCGGGAATCGACGTCGTCAGCGCGGCGACGATTGCGCCCGTGTCCTCGAACACGTTGAGCTTGAGCGTGATGGCCGCACGAATGACGGCGTCCTGCCATTCGAAGGGAATGGCGAGCGAGCCGACCCACTCACGCCAGTAGTGCGTCGTCTCCTCGAGCCAGCGCCCGGCCACCTCGCCGACGGCGCCTTGGACGGTCTCGTCCGGCCCGAGGAACAGGGTCACGGTGTCGTCGAGGAAGAAGGCGTTCTCCTCGAGCACCGCGGTGACGGAGGCATCGGTCGTGAGCCGCAGCGCGAAGTCCTTGCCCACGTAACGGATGTGATTGCTCCCGTACGTGATGCCGGTCCGGCGGCGGCCATAGTCGTATGCGGGGCGCAGGCGTACGCGGACGCGAGGCGTGCCGGCGACCCGCGTGATGCGGCGGACCAGGACGATGGGGCAGAACATGCGGCCGTACTGGCGGAACCGCGGCGCATAGTCGGTGATGACGACGCCGCCGCCGGTCCGGTCCCACAGGCGGGTGATCAGGACCGGAGTGTTCGGGACGTAGTCCTGCTCGGTCCTGACGCAGTCCACGAGTTCCACCGTGAAGAAGCCGAAGTCCTCGGGGCCCTGCCGGTCCCTGAGGAGCGTGCAGAACAGGGGATCGCCGTCGAAACGGGGGAAGCACGTCCAGGCGATCTCACCGTGGGGATCCACGAGCGCGCCGATCGTGCCGTTGCCGATGAGGGCTAGGTCGAGCGTAGCCACGACTTCACCCCTTCCACGTGCGGGAGACGCCACCGGGCTGCGGTCGGGCCGCGCCCCACCTTGATCGAGTGTCCCCGCAGCCGATTGACGGCGCCGAAGCCATACTCGTCCGTCACATCGTCCCCGACGAAGACAGGGATTCGCCCCTCGAACGGTGCTTCCCGCATGAATTCCCGTACGGCCACGCCTTTGTCCCTTCCCGTCGGCTTCAGTTCCACCACGCGTTTCCCGGTCTGGATGCAGTAGTGAGGCCCGAGGCGGCGCAGCAGCGAGCGCGCGACGCGGTGCGCGTACCCGGCGAGCCGCGGCGCGCGTCGGTAGTGCAGGGCGAGGGACAGCCCCTTGTCCTCGACCAGCAGGCCGGGCTTGCCGACGGTGGCGGCCGCAAGCCGCTCTCGCGCCCACGCGAGCTGCTCCGCCGGGAAGATGTGTCGTGTGATCGCGCCGGCGGCGTCGCGCCGCTCGATGCCGTGCTGGCCGGCCGCAGGCAGCCTCGTACCGGGAAATAGCCGATCGATGTCGGCGATCGCGCGGCCGCTGATGAGCGCCACGGCGCCACCCGACGAGCGGTGCAGCTCCTCGATCAACCGCCGGAGATCGTGGTCAAGGTGCACGGCGGCGGGCGAGTCCGCGAGGTCCACGAGCGTCCCATCGATATCGAAGAAGTAGGCCCAGTCCCCCCGCGGCGCCGGGAGCGGGGACGGACGCGACGCCCCCCGCCTCACCGCTGCGGCCCGGGCTCGCGCGGGGCCGGTGCGGAAGCGCGGCGCGGCTCGTGCGCGACGTTACGGTCGAGCAGACGGCTGCGCCGCCGCATCCCGGCCGCGTCGAGCAGCATCCGGCCCGCCCAGCGGTACACATTGAATTCCTGGACCAGCCCGCGCATCACCCTCATGCGGGCGCGCTGCTCCCCCGCGGGCATCGTGAGCGCCAGCTGCAAGGCCGCCGCGCATTGCTCGGTGTCGTACGGATTGACGATCAGCGCCTCCGGCAGCTCGCGCGCCGCGCCCGTGAAGTGGCTCAGAATCAGGACCCCTCGCTCGTCGTCCCTCGCCGAGACGAACTCCTTCGCCACCAGATTCATCCCGTCATGCAGGCTGGTGACCATGCACAGCTGCGCCGCGCGGTAATATTCGTACACGTCCAGGGGTTGATGGTGCTCCACTTTGAGCACGATGGGCGGGTGCGGCGCTCCGGCAAAGCGCTCGTTGATCCGCGCCGCCATCGCCCGGACCCGCGCGTCATAGTCCTGGTACTGGCCGATGCGCGCGCGCGTCGGCGCGGCGATCTGGATGAAGGTGAACTTGCCCACCCACTGCGGTTGCAGCTCGAGCAGGCGTTCCACCGCGCGGAACCGCTCCTCGATCCCCTTCGTGTAGTCGAGCCGGTCCACGCCGACGCCGATCGCGTGGCCGGCCGGCAGGTCGTGGCGCTGCCGCACGTCCCGGCAGCAGGCCTCGACCGGCTTGGCCACCAGGGCCGGGGACGGCGGCCACTCGATCGAAATCGGATAACGCTTGACCGCGGTCGGCTGGCCCCGGTACGAGACGGTGAACATCTCCCGGTCGACCCGCGCCTCCAGGAGGCGATCGACGGTGTCGACGAAGTTGTTGCAGTGAGACTGGGTGTGAAATCCGAGAATGCTGCTGCCGAGCATGCCGTCCAGCAGTTCCTCGCGCCACGGGCAGATCGCGAACGCCTCCGGATTCGGCCAGGGAATGTGCCAGAAGGAGACGATCGTGGCCGCCGGCAGCGCCTCCTTGATCATCCTGGGTAGCAGGGCGAAGTGGTAGTCCTGGACCAGCACGACGGGGTCGGCGGATTTCGACTCGTCGACCACGGCGCGCGCGAACGCCCGGTTCACCCTGACGTACTGCTCCCAGTCCGACGTCCGGAAGACGGGGCGCACGTGGGCGATGTGACACAGCGGCCACAGTCCCTCATTCGCGAAGCCATAGTAGTAGCCGGCTTCCTCCTCCTCACTCAGCCAGACGCGGCGGAGCTGGTACGCCGGCTGTTCCGGCGGCACCCCCACCCGGTCGCGTGCATCCACGACGTCCCGGTCGGCGGAGCCACCGCCGTGCGCGATCCACGTGCCGGAACAGGCGCGCATGATCGGCTCTAGGGCCGTGACCAAGCCGCTGGCCGGTTGCCTCACAACGATCGCGTCGCCGCGGCGGACGTGGATATACGGCTCCCGGTTCGACACCACGATGACCTCGTGGCCGCGGAGATCGTCGCGCACGATCGCGCGCAGCGTCTCGGGCGTCCACGCCAGCTGCTCCTCGTCGCGCGACCGGTGATCGGCCTCGATGTCGCGGATCAGGGTGCGCAGATCGCCGGCGATGGGGCGAAGCTCCGGCACGTCAGGCCGGTCCGACGGCCGGAACAAGCCCTCGCCTCGCAGGAGCGCCCGGAGGCCCTGCACCCAGCCGCGCCAGCTCAACTGCGCGATGACGACCGTGATCAGCGCGACGGTCACTCCGAGGCCGATGAAGAAGAGAAACAGGTACTTCCGGGTTTCCTGGCTCCGGCGCGCCACGAAGCTCATGTCGTGCACGAGCACCAGACTGCCGATCGCCGCTCCCTCGGCTTCGAGGGGCCGGACCGACACGAGCACCGGCCCGTGGGAGCTGGTCAGCAGGTGGCCCGACGAGCCTCCGTACTGGCCCAGGGCGCTGCACGTGACCTCGGGCGGCAGCGTCGGCGTCGCAAGCGGGACGCCCGGGGCCACCGGGCAGAACGCGATGGCGAACAGGCGTTCGTCCTGCGTGATGCGGGTGAAGAACTGCACCATTCGGGTCCGGTTGCCGGTGCGCAGCAAGTCCTGCATCGGTTCCTGCACGGTGTTCGCGATGAGGGTGGCGCGAATGTCGAGGTCCCGGACGAACCACCGCAGGGTCAGACTGTCGACGAGCGGCACCACCGCGTACGCAAAGGCGGCGAGCGCGAGGAGCAGCGGAATTACGAAGCGGAGGGAGAGCCGCATCTCGACTCAGGCGTGGGAGTCGTCTAGTGGAAACCGGGTCCGAGTGCCCGCGCCAGAACCCACACGGCGGCCCCAGCTACGAGCACCAGCAGGACGTATCTCCTGAAATGCGCCATCGTCGCCGGCTGGTCGTTGATCGTCTGGCCCTGGAAGCGCACGATGTCGATGTAGCGAGCGCCGATGAGCAGGCCGATGAGGAGCCAGACGACCGCATCCGCACTCGTCCAGCCGGCGCTCATGAAGACCGAGAGCGCCGCCAGGACCAGCCCGAGGGGCCCCATCATCGTCCAGAAGATCTTCGGGAAGCACCCCAGGGGATTCTGGTACTCGGGCTGCGCGGAGCTTCGTTCCCTCTGATCGTTCGCCATTGGTCGCCACTCCTTCGCCTCCTTGGGGAAGCGAATGCGGTGGCTGGCGGCCCGACCAACCTGTGGAGCCTCCGAGGGGCTCTCTAACCCGTCGGACCCTTGCAGTTCCTGTGGACTACCCTACCAGCTTCGGCGCCTTCGAGCAACCCGAGCACCTTGGACCACGAGAGCCGCGGTTGAACGGTGCCAGGCGCGCGAGAATGCCCTTGACCCTGACACCCGCCTTCCCGGTCGCCGCCACCGCGTCCACAGGCGGTGCGGACGCACCGCCGGGGCGATCGTCCTCGCGCTCGCCGTCATCCTCTCGTTGGCAAACTCACGTGGTCGCTTCTCCTCCGTCTCGCTCGATGGTCCCGGCAGGTGCCGCGACGGCATTGTACAGCCATGCGACCAGCGCCCCCGCCACGGCTCCGTCCAGCGCGCCGTAAACGGCCCCGATCGGCACGCCAACCCAGCCAGTGGCGGCGCCGTACCCGGGATAGACTGACCGCAACACATCCAGGAACGCGGTCCCGTAGGACGGCCAAACGCGGTTGAGGATGCCAATCAGCAGTAGACAGCCGCCCCAGAGCAGCCCGCCTGCACAGGCCAGGCCCCAGACGGAGAGCGCGCGGTGGGGCGCCCGGGCGACGCCGGACGAACGTTCGAGCGCCGTTCGGGCGTCGCGGATCGATGCGAACATGGTTCGCCTCCTAGGTGTTCCGGGAGCCAATGACGGCGATAGTCCCCGGGCTCAAGCGGGGACTTCGTGTTCCTTCCGCGGCCGCGTGGGGCACATGCCACGTAAGGACGCCTACGGGTTGTTGGACTTCGCCAGGAACTCGTCGCGCCGGTTCGCGGCCCACGCCCCCTCCGTGTGCGCGGGGTCGAGCGGGCGCTCCTTGCCGTACGAGATCACGGCGATACGCTCGCCCGTCACGCCGTAGTTCACCAAGTACGCCTTGGCCGCGGCGGCGCGGCGCAGGCCCAGGGCCAGGTTGTACTCGTCCGAGCCGCGCTCGTCGGCGTTGCCTGCTATCTCCACGCGCAGGCGCTGGTAGCGGTTGAGCAGGCTCACCTTGCGGTCCAGCGTACTCTGGTCCTCCGGTGTCAGGCTCGCGTCGTTGAACGCGAAGTGGAGCCGCGCCACCAGTACGCTGTCCTCCGCCGCCGGCAGCATCACTGCGGCGTTCGCGGCGTCCACCCCACCGCCGTTCTCGACCTCGGCACGCACCGAGTCGGCGTGCGTCCGCTCCGCCGTCAAGCGCCTGAGGGAGTCGTTCCGCTGCGCCAGCGCGATCGAATCGCGGCGCGCGGCGGCCGCCAGGTCGGGCGCGTTCTGCGGCGTGAGCGCCGCGGGGTGCTGCGGATGACTGCAGGCGGCCATCAACAGGATCGGTGCCGCGAGGGGCGCGATCCGCCAGCGGTGGCTACTCATCCTCCGTCCTCCTCTTCGAAGAGCATGGTGGGTGTAAGGGTCCGGATCCCCAGGAGCTGAGTGAACCGTTCGAGGCCCGCCGCCAGGGCCGCCAGATCGGCGGCCGGCAGCCGGCGGAGCGACGCCACGAAGCGCGCCTGGGCCGACGCCGGGGCGCGCCGCAGCGCCGCGCGCCCTGTCGGGGTGATCGCGAGGGCGATGCTCCGCCGGTCGGAAGCCGATGTGCGCCGCCGCACCAGCCGGCGCGCGACCAGCCGGCTTACCACTACCGAGACGGAGCTCTTGTGGGTATGCGTCCGTGCCGCCAGGTCATTCAGCGACTGCGCCGGAGCGCGGGCCAACTCCTCGAGCACGAAGTGCTGCGCCCCGCTGATCCCCACCGATCGCTCCGCCGTCTGGGCGGCGGCGCGGGCGGCCCGGAACAACCGTCGTAGCGCGTTCATCACCGCCGTCACGTGAGCGTCCACCTTACTTCCCCTACCCGGGTGCCGGCCTGTCCCGCCGCGTGCCTGGGATGCCATACCCGCCGCCTCCCCTGAATGTTTCGTTTGGATGTTAACCAATAGTGACGCCCCGGGCGAGGGCCATCCCGGCCGGGGGTGGGGCGATCCCTCGTTGAGGTCCCAACCATTGGCGGGGCGGAGGGCCGCCGCTATCTTGTCCAGCCGTGGAACCCGCCTCGCCTGCCGCGCGCCAGCGCCGCCTCATCCTCGATACGCTCCTCCTCGGCGTGGTGGGCGCGCTCGGCGCCCAGGTCTTCACCCTCCTCCTGCGTGGTGCGAACTGGCTCTTCCTGACCGTGATCGCGGGCTACACAGCGCCGGGCCTGGGGCACGAGGGCGGCTCGGTACAGGAGGTGATCGGCCCGCACGGCCTCTGGCTGATCCCGGTGGCCACGACCCTCGGCGGCCTGATCGTGGGGGTGCTGGTCCAGGGGCTGGCGCCTGAAGCGGAGGGGCACGGGACCGACACGGTGGTGCGGGCCTTCCATCGGGCGGAGGGCTTCCTGCGGGCGCGCGTGGCTCCCGTGAAGGCGCTCGCCTCCGCACTGACGATCGGCTCAGGCGGCTCGGCGGGGCGCGAGGGGCCTGTCGCCCTCATCGCGGGCGGCATCGGCTCGTGGTACGCCACCGTCACCGGCCGGTCGGACAAGGACCGCCGCCTGCTGCTGCTCATCGGCGCCGCGGCGGGGCTCGCCGCCATCTTCCGCTCGCCGGTCGGCACGGCGCTGCTCGCGATCGAGGTGCTTTACTCGGAGATGGAGTTCGAGTCCGACGCCCTGCTGTACACGATGCTCGCCTCGATCGTCGCGTATGCCGTGAACGGATTCTTCGCAGGCTGGGAGCCGCTGTTCCGCGTCCCCGCCGACCTCGCGCTCCCGCGGGTGCTGGACAACGGCTGGTTCGTGGTGCTCGGCGTCGGCGCCGGCCTCATCGCGACCGCCCTCCCGGCCGTCTTCTACGGCACGCGGGACGCCTTCCGCCGGCTGCGGGTCCCCTCGTACCTCAAGCCGGCGATCGGCGGCCTGCTGGTCGGTGTGATGGGCCTGGCGCTGCCGCAGGTGCTCGCCGGCGGGTATGGCTGGATGCAGGCGGCCATCGACGGCAAGCTGGCGGCGGGCACCCTGCTCCTGCTGGTCTTCGCCAAGATGATCGCCATGAGCTGTACCGTCTCCTCGGGCGGCTCCGGCGGCGTGTTCGCGCCGGCGCTGTTCATCGGCGGGATGCTGGGCGGGTTCCTCGCGGCGGTCGTGCACCTCCCGCCTGCGCCGTTCGTGGTGGTGGGGATGGCCGCCGTGTTCGCGGGGGCCGGACGGGTGCCCATCGCGAACATGATGATGGTGACGGAGATGACGGGCGGGTACGCGCTGCTGGTGCCGGCGGCGCTCGCCGTGATGATCAGCTATCTCGTGCAGGTCCGTCTTTCGCGGAACCTGCGTTACCGGAGCCTCTACGAGGCCCAGGTGCCGCGGCGCGCCGACTCGCCCTCGCACCATAGTGAGCATCTCGAGATCGCCCTGCGGATCCTCGAGGAGCGGAAGCTCACCGATCCGCTCCCGTCCGGCCGGCGGATCAGCCTCCTCAATCTGTTGCGCTCGGGGATCCCGGTGAGTCTCGGCGCCGAGCGCCGGCTCGCCGTGGGCGTGGTGCGCGCCGACAGCCCGCTGGTCGGGCGCGCCGTGGGCACCGAGGGTGGGCAGCTCGACGCCGACACGAGCATCATCACGATCATCCGCGGCGAGCACATGATGGCGGTTCGGCCGGACACGGTACTCGTGGCCGGCGACCGGATCATCCTAGTGACCAGCGCCGCTGGCCTGGAGCGCGTAAAGTCGCAGATCGACAGCTGGTGAGCGCGGGGAATGCTGCATCGGCCGTCGCTGAGTGTGGCGGTGGACCGCGCGGGCCGGCCAGGCCGCGCTGACGCTCCTGCGGTCCCTGCTCGACGTTCTGCTCGCCATTCGACCCATGTGAGTCCGACCTCTCGATGCGCCACGCGCCGAGAAAGTCCGCGCTCCGTCTGGGTCTATGCTGCATCCTGTTGGACCCGGCCGTAGCGGAGGGCGGGGGACTCGAACCCCCACGGGCTTGCGCCCAGCGGTTTTCAAGACCGCCGCCTTACCAGTTAGGTCTAGCCCTCCGGAGGAGAAGCTACGGTCCCTCGGCGGCCCGCGGCAACACACCGCGCTCCCCCGCGCGCGGGGCGTTCCGTCCCGCGAGCCGCTGTTCGAGGCCCCC
>Ga0208716_1000901_pt1 | contig 11827 bp, 7 predicted proteins | sample NGESurdeep092012_8_FD_184482 | JGI IMG/M metagenome (GOLD analysis project Ga0208716, IMG submission 184482) | Arctic peat soil microbial communities from Barrow, Alaska - NGEE Surface sample 415-3 deep-092012 (SPAdes) | ecosystem: Environmental > Terrestrial > Soil > Wetlands > Peat ...
GGCGCGGACGCCGAAGAGGCGTTGCGGGACTACCACACCCAACTGGAACGGGTCTTCAACGAGGTCCGGGACCTGGAGAAGGCGCCGCCGGCTCCGTCGCCGTCCGTTGAAACCCAGCAACTGGCTCCATCCGGGGTTGACACCAGGATTCCCGAGAGGACCCTGCACCGTATCGCCGACGTCGCGGTGACCCTCCCGGATGGGTTCACCCCGCACCCCAGGGTGAAGACCGTGCTGCAGCGCCGAGTCGAGATGTCCCGCCGCGGTGGGATCGACTGGGCCTTCGCGGAACTGGTCGCGCTCGGCTCGATCGCGATGGACGGCCGGCTCGTCCGGCTGTCCGGCCAGGACACCAGGCGCGGCACCTTCGTGCAACGCCACGCAGTGCTGATCGACCACAAGACGGGAGCGGAATTCCTTCCTCTGCAACACCTTTCCGCCGATCAAGGGCGGGTGTTGATCTACGATTCGGCGCTCACCGAATACGCAGCCCTCGGGTTCGAGTACGGCTATTCCGTCGCCAACCGCGAGGCGCTGGTGCTGTGGGAGGCGCAGTTCGGTGACTTCGTCGACGGCGCCCAATCGGTGATCGACGAGTATCTCTCGTCCGGGGAAGCGAAGTGGGCACAGAGATCCACCCTCGTGCTGTTGCTCCCGCACGGCCAGGAAGGCCAGGGCCCGGACCACACGTCCGGCCGCATCGAACGGTTCCTGCAACTGTGCGCGGAAGGATCGATGACCGTCGCCGTACCGTCGACCCCGGCGAACTACTTCCACCTGCTGCGCCGGCACGTCATCAGCGGCGTTCGCCGGCCAATGGTGGTGTTCACCCCGAAGTCGATGCTGCGCAACAAGGCAGCCGTTTCCTCGGTCGCCGACTTCACCACCGGAAAATTCCAGATGGTGATTCCCGATGCCGCCGCCGACGTCCGCACCGTGCTGCTCACCAGCGGCAAGCTCTACTACGAACTCGACACCTACCGCAGCTCCCACAACATCACCGACACGGCGATCATCCGGCTCGAACAGCTCTACCCCGTTCCCCGCCGGACCCTCGGCCGCGTCCTGGACGCCTACCCGGACGTCACCGACATCCGCTGGGTGCAGGAAGAACCGGCCAACCAGGGCGCCTGGCCGTTCCTGGCCCGCGCGTTGCCCGAGCTGATCCCCAGACTGGATGGCATCACACGGGTCTCCCGCCGCGCCATGGCCGCACCCTCCGCCGGATCGGCACGCGTTCACGAGGTGGAACAGGCCGCCGTCGTCCGCGCCGCCTTCGCACCCCGCAACCCGCACAGCTGACCCCACACCACTGACCACCACTTCGGACAGTGAGTCGCTCCGCGCGGCGGCCACGAGCCCGCGACCTCGGACCGCACCATCCCAGCGGCTCAGCGCCCGACATGACGGTCGAGCCGACCGGTCAAGTCGTTTCAGCGTGTTCACCAATTGGGGATCCGAACAATCGGGCGGCCACAGTCGGCGCTCAACGGGGATAGGTAGCTTCGGTTTCGATTGTCCCGGGTCGAGGCTCGAGACTTCCCCACAAATATCAACACAATTCAATACCCAATAGCGCTTCAATCGCAAGGGTGATTCAACTCAGGACGTACGGAAGACCACGTCAGGACCGTCGTCTACACCGGCGCGGACCGGCACGGCACCACGCTGGGTCTGTCCGATGAACGGGTCGCGCGGCTGCGCGGACAGCTGAAATCGGTCGGCGTTACCGTCGCGGACCATTCGCTGGGGGTCGAACGCGGTGGCAGAGGTGCCGCGGAGGGGAACCTGCCCGCGAACCCAAGGTCCGCACCGGGCATCGGCTGACCCAACGACACCGACCACACCACCTGCCCATCGCGCGCGGACAGGGCATACACGGTGTCGTTCTCGGTGGCCGCGATCACCTGGTTCCCGATCACCAGGGGCTGCCGTACACCGCCCCGTCCAGCTCGGCACGCCATCCCACGCCCAGCGCGCTGCCGACGGGTTACATCTGCGGCGCAACACCGGACCGCGCGGTGTCGTGATGATAGGTCGGCCATTCGGCCGGACCGACCACGGCGAGAGCGGCCGATCCCGGCCGGGAACTGCTCGATTGTTGCGAACACAGAGCTTCACGAACGCGAGCTGATCAAGCTCGCAGCATTGTCCGCGGCGCTCGCGGACACGTTGCGCCGGCGCGGCGTCACAGACCCGGCCGCGAGCCTGACCGCGGAGGCAGGGATCGCTGCCTTAAGATCGCGTTCGAACGCTGGATCAACGAAACCAACCAGCAGGACTTCGCGCAACTCATCCGAGACACGCTCGACGAGCTCAAAGCCCTGACCGCTGGCAATGATCACCGGCCGAAGGTCGAGCACGAAGTCATGCCGGCTACGGGGTCCGTCAGCGTCACCGGGCTCAGCTCGCAGCGAGGGAGAGACACGCGATCATGACCGGCGCAACAAGGATGCGCGTAACCCCAGCCGATGGCCTACCCGTCCCGGTCACCCATCGGTGACCGATGCGCTCGTCGGCATCTCCCTTCGACCGGTGTTCGACCGGGACCGGACAAACAGCAAGCGATCGCGCCACTGGCCCTGGCGATCACCAGGCCGTCGGCGCTCCAACACCGGGCCTGCGGCAAGATCCTCGGCATGGACGTTCTCGCCAGCCGGATCATTCTGCATCCCACCGACCCGACGGTCAGTCAGCGGTTCTACCGAGACACGCTCGGGCTGGCCGTGTATCGCGAGTTCGGGCCGCCCGAGTCCCCAGGCATGGTCTTCTACGCCGGTCAGGGGCTCATCGAGATCTCCGGGCACTCAGACCAGCCGGGCACCTCGTCGACGGCCATTTGGCTGCAGGTCCGGGACGTGACACGTGAGCACGCCAGGCTCGCGGCAGCAGGCGCGGCGGTCCTCCGCGGTCCGCACCGGGAGTTCTGGGGGCTGATCGAGATGTGGATCGCCGACCCGGACGGAAACCGAATCGTGCTCGTCGAGATCCCCGCCGATCACCCGCTGCGCCGCGACACACGGCCGCCCCGAGAGGAATCGGCTCAGACGGCATCAGGGTGAGTCAAGGGCATCAACTGCTCCAGGAAGAGTTCGCGGAGCTGCGTCTGGACCGGTTAACGCGGTGGCCTGCACCCAGCTGGACGGCGTCCCGGTCGCGGTCACCGGCAGCAACGACGCGACCGCGCGGGTCTGGGAGCTGCGCGAAAGGCGAGCTGTGCCAATCCAAGCAACCCCCGGCGTCGTGAACGGGCTTGCCCCCGGCGACGCGAACGACGTCAACTTCAGCTGCGGCGAGACCTCATCTGCGTTGAGCCTCTGCAGGAAAGCGTGCCCGCGGGACGCGGGCACGCCCTCTGGAGATGACGTCACGGTCGTCGGTCCGCGTGAGGGCCCCAAACCCGCAGGGTCGGCATCCTCGCGTCGTGCGCGAAGTCATCTGCGGGGGCTCGCGCTCGTGCTCTGCAGCAGTGGGTAGGTGGAGCGGCGAGCGAACGGCCGGCCTGCGCAAGGGCCGTCCAACCGAGGGCGCGCCGTGCGACCGGTACAGGCTTGCCGCGGCGGTCTCGGCGGACTTGATGTCCACGGCTGCGCCGCTGGTATTCGTGGGACGACGCCGTGCTTTGGTCATCCGCGTTGCGTGTTCGCCGCGGGCTGACCCGTGCTGGAGCTGCTTCGGAGGCCTGGCGTCTGCGGCACAGGGTCAAGCCGGGTCTCGCGAAGCGTCAATTGATCAGTAACGGACGCTCGACATCGGGGCAGCGCGTCGGCTGCCGCTGACAGCTGCTGCCGCGCAACGAGTCCCCGAGGGGCCAGCTTGCGGCCGCTGGCCCCACTCCGGCCCAGATGACCCACCTGCAGAACATCCGCCCACTGGATGACCGGAGGCGCTGATCGAGATTTCTCGGCGCCGACGACCGCGCACCCCGTGGTGTGTTCGCTCGTGTGCAGGCGCGGAAATGGGACGAAAGATGACAGAACACCCCAGAGGTGGCAGCGTTGACTCTGGTTGCGCTACGACCACCGCAAACACGTCGGGCGCAGCTCGGCCGGAGCAGCGAGAGGCAAACGCAACCGCCGCGGCGCCGGCCGCGGTGAGGCCAAGAGAGGGATCACTGAGATGATGAGCATTCCGGATGTCAGCGCCGGCCTGGAGGCCGCCGCGAAGCGGGCCGAAGAGTTGAGCGAGCAGGTCGCTGCCCAGGCCAAGGCGAACGGGCTCTTGTGGCTGGAGGGGTACGACTTGTGGCTGGAGGGCTACGAGAAGGTGCTGCATGACCTGCTCGATCTCGAGGAGGAGGCAGCGAAGAAGACCGGCGTGGACTGGCCCAGCACCCTGTTCACCGCGCACGCCAATTTCGTCCGGGAGACCTCCGAAAAGTTCTTCCAGACCCTCAGCACGCGGCTCAAGAGCTGACCCGAGCCCTTCTGGAGGTCAACGAGCGACACGACGGGACGCGGCGCGGGTGCCCGTCACCCACGCCCGAGAGCGCTTCTGAGGCAGACGGTTTCGCTGAGCACATCGCATTCGGCTTCCGCAGTACTGAGAATCACCAACGCCGGATACGATTCGCCTGCACCCGCGCATCACGCCGGGCGCCAACCAGAGCCCCCAAGCCCTGTTAATGCCGAAGAGCCGACAAATGGGTCACCCCATAGTGATGCGCCGCGCTCTCGTTCGCGCTGCGGTGATCAACGAGGGGCACCGACGGGACGGAGTTCCAACCCTGGCCGGGCTCAGTCAGCCGAGCAGCTCTCGGAGCATTTGCAGGTCCGTCTCGTCCGAATGCCGTTCCTTCGCCTCGCGTTCGAACAGGGTAGGCGCCTTTATGAGCACCAGCGTGTAGGGCCGACCGACCCGTCTGGTCCGATGCTCGACCGGCAGTTCCTGCCGGTCGATCCGGTCATGCACATGCCGGCGACCCTGCTGCGCTAGCGGCCAATCCAGGGTCCGATCGTCGGGATCGGCGAGAAACGCATCGAGCGTGGCGCACAGCTGGCACGCACACCCGCCAGAGGCGTTGATGGACCAGTCGTCCGGGTCTCGGGGCGGCTGCGCGAGCCTTGCATCGAGCCGCTGATGGATGTGTCGGGCCATCGCCTGGAATCCCGCGCCGACCCGGTGCTCCGGAGCGGCGTCGGAGACAACCCGCAGAACCTTCACCAGGCAGGCCAGCAGCGCGTCGTCGCCGGCACACAGGAACGCGACCGCGGTGTCGCTGAGCTCGGATGCGTCGCTGGCCGCGGCGCCCACGAGCAGGCCGGCGATCGGCGCCGACAGCTCGTCGAGTGTCTGCGCACGGCGTGACGGCTGGATGATCGAGCGAGCCCCCCCGACCGACTCCGCGAGCCAAATCCAGCAAGCCGCCAGCAGGAGCCTGGCGACGCCGCTGCCGCCGGCCCCATTCAGCGCGAGGCACAGTTCCGGCAGCGCCGCGATCCAGCTGTACCGTTCCCGGGGAGCCCGGTACCAGCCGCGCGAGCCGCCGAGATCCCACTCGGCGAGCAGTTCAGACATCCAGCCCTCGCCATAGCGTTCGGCAACGGCAGCCAGGACGGGCGCATCGGCCGGTGTCAACAGCTCCGGACGGAACGGCCGCAGCAGCATCGTCGCGAGCCTCGGATCGTCAAGGCCATGCGCGACCAGCAACGCTTGAACGAGGTTTGGCTGGCGGGGCGGCAGGTATGCGGATACGCCCACCGAGGCACCGACCCGCAACGCGTCCGCCCAGAACGGGGCAAGCAACTCGACCAGCTCCCGTGCACGCGCCTGCTCACCGCCGCGAAGCAGACCAGCCAACGAGTCGAGCGCCCAGCTCGGAGACGCCTCCGCTCGCACCGCGAAGTCGAGCCCCCGCGGCCAGATGACCACCGCGCCGCGCCGGTACCACCGGTCCATCGTGTTGCCGTAATTGCCCATGTAGCCCTCGTACTCCGACTCGTACGGCGTGAGCTTCGCCGTCGGCGTTGTCGCGCACACCTCGGCGTCGCCGACCGCGAACGCCGCGGGCTGCGCGGGCGCACCGGACCGGTCGACCCAGGTGTCCAGGCTGATACTCCAGTCCAGCAGTTCGCCGAGCTCACGCGCGTCGTCCTCGACGTCCTCGTCGTCCTCGTCGTCCTCGTCGTCGTCGTCGTGCCAGTAGCTGCCCCTTTCGTACGGCTCGTCGCAACTCCACGTCTCATGCACGTCGGCGAGTGCGAGGACGATCTCACAGTCGCTGACCTGCGCGGCAGCACTCAGCGCGGAGACCCGCGCTGCGTCAACGCCTTTGAGCCGTGACCAGCTCAGCCCACGGGTCGTGTACTCGTGGTCGAGCAGGTAGACAAGCCTGTTCTGTTCCCTGAAGTGCTCATCGAGGCAAGTAGCCAACTCCGCAACGTCGTCCGGCGCAGACGCAAGGCCAGACGCCGCATCACCCGCGAGAAGCAGGTTGTAGGTCAGCACGACCCGGTAACCACTGGTCACTGGACGGACTTCATGTCGACAGTCGGCGTAGAACGCGACGAAGGAAAGCAACTTTCCCGACGAGCGGTACGTCGCCCGAGCATCGGAGTGTTCCACCACCAATGCTCCGCCACGCGAGGTACCCGGCAGCGTCACGGTCAGCGTGCCCACCATGGCGTCGGACTTCTCGGAGTCCTGGTGCGGGACGAAGAACTGGCCCGGAGCATAGACGAGTACCGAATGCAGCTCAGCCTTCAAGGCGCAGCCATCGGACAGGCCCAGATCGGCGCGGAGCTTGGCAAGTATCGGCGACAGGGTCCGGTTCCACCGCCGCTGATCGATCCGCACCCTGCTCTTGGGTACCTCCCAAGTGCTGCGGACCCGGGAATCGGTGAGGGTCTGCTCGCCCAGCCCGTACCGTGCCGGACGGGCTATGCCACACAGCTGCCTGGCTTGCGCCGCGGGCACCGGAATTTCCAGCGGTCCGACGCCGGCAACGTCGATATGCAAATCCCCCGGCGCCGCGGTTCGGCGAGCACTGAACGCCCCGCGCCCGCTCGTCGCACCCAGCAACGTCGCAAGCCGCTGCCGCGGACCCTTTGCCACCCGACAACCGTATCGACGCCACGAACCACAACGCACGGCAGAGTCCGGTTGACCCACTCGCCCAACACGGCGTCCAACCCGGCCCGGGCACACGCCCGTTGACGGGGTTGGGGAACCATCCCCACGAGGCAGTTTGGTCCCCGCCTCGGGGCCGGGACTCCGGTCGGGCCGGTACCGGACAGTCGCTGCCCGATTCCGGCCGGTTGCGAAAAATGCCTGACGGGTCTGGTAGGTCGGTGGAACAGGATCCGACGGCTTGAAAAGGCCACCTGAAGTGTGGATCCAATGGAGCTCCTGAGAAGTTAGTCAAACCCTATTTCGTCCGTCTTGCCTACTCTGCGTCGCGTGGATAGACGCCTGGCTACCCTCCGTAGCGAACCGGTCGTTGTCAGCCCCGCGAAAAGTCGCTTCACCCACAAAGTCGAGCAACGTCTACCACCAGAGGCAATCCAGCAGCTGGTGGTGGACCACAAAGCCGGCCAGTCCACCAGGTCACTCATGCGGACTACGGGCTCGGCAAGGGCGTTGTCCTTCGTCTCCTGGCTGAGGCCGGTGTTGGAATCCGCCACCAGGGTCTGACGGCCGACGACCAAGCCGAAGCTGTCCAGCTCTACGTCAGTGGATGGTCTGCCGCCAGGGTCGGCGTCAGGCTGGGCTTGCTCTCCCGACCACGTCCTGGCCTGCGTCCGCAAGGCCGGCCATCCCACCCGACCACAGGTTGGCGACCGACGAAAGCGAACTCAGTGACGCGTAGTCTCGTCATCTGACCGGTCGTACGGCTCACGTACCGGGCCAGCTCCCGACTCGACCAGTGCGACAATCCCGTCTCCACCGGTGGACTCTGCCGCGACAGCGCCAGCAGCCGGGACCGGATCCGCGGCGGCACCTGCTCATGACCGGCGCCCCGCGAGCGATCCAGCAGACCAGCGACGCCCAGCTCGGCGTACCGAGCCAGCCACAGATCGACCGTCGTCCGGACCGCCTTCATTGACGGTGGCGCGGCGAGCTGAACTGAAACAATGCATGTACGCCAGAAGCGGCTTCGCGTTTGATGGACCGCATCAAGGACTGGAGGGCCGATGCCGAGTGCCGATGAGATCCGTGATGCGCAGCGAGCGACCTGGGCGAGGTTGTCCGTTGGCTGGGACAAGTGGGATCCCGTCATCAATGATCAGTTGGGCCCGGTCGGCGCCGCGATTATCGAAAGTCTCGGCATCACTGCAGATCACCAGCATCTCGATATCGCAGCCGGCACAGGTGAGCCGGGCCTGAGTATCGCCCGGCTCGCGCCGATTGGACGTGTCGTTCTGACCGACCTCGTACCGGAGATGCTGGAGGTTGCAGCGCGACGGGCTGACAAGCAGGGGGTGACCAATATCGAGACGAGGGTGTGCAGCGCCGACGATCTGCCCTTCGACGACGCCACCTTTGACAGCGTCTCCGTGCGTTTTGGGTACATGTTCTTTCCCGACGTCGCCAAGGCGACAGCCGAGTTCGCGCGCGTGCTCAAGCCCGGTGGACGCGTCTGCTCGTCGGTATGGGTCAACCCCGAGGCAAACCCGTGGACGTCGATCGTCATGCAGGCAATTGCGACCGAAGTCGTGCTGGCGCCACCCGATCCGAAAGGACCGAATATGTTCCGGTGCGCGGCTCCGGGATATGTCAGCGCCCTCTACAGAGCCGCGGGACTTCTTGACGTGGCCGAATGGGACGTAGGCACCGAGCTGGTGACGACGTCGCCCACGCAGTACTGGGAAATGGTCAGCGAACACGTCTCGCCCGCAGTTGTGGCGCTCGAACACGTCGACGAAGCGACCCGCGAACGGATCGCGGCGACGGTCATCGCCAATGTGAGTGCGTATGAGATGGACGGCAAGGTCCGGACTCCAGGCGTGGCCCGCTGTATCGTGGGAACAAAGTCAGAATAGAAAATGAGCGACGTCGAGACTAACAGAGCCGTCATCCCCAGTTCCTTGACCGGTCCGAGCTAGCGCAGATCGTGGGTCGAGTGGCCTGCGCATCCAGGGTGCGCCGGAACACCCAATTCACCAGGTCCGTGCTGCTTGCCAGATTCACTTTGTTTCCGGTGTGGTACACGCCGAGGTAGCCGCCAGCCGGATTCGTGATGATCTTCACCGGGTCCGTTGTGTTGCCGGCGTTGTCGGCCACGGCGTAGCGGTGTCCGGTAGAGCCCACCACGCGCCGAGGAGCGTCTGGATGGTCAGATTGGTCGGCATCCCCGCGATTCTGCCGACCAAACCACAGCCGCGCCACGCCATCTGGCGGGCTGCGCCCGGTGGCGGGCCGTGACCTGCGGGCCCCGACGGCGTCAATCCTCGCGCGCACCCGTCAACCACCGACCTGCTGCCACCCATGATCCCGTCACCGGCGGGACCTGCAGCGTCGCAGTCGATCGGCCGCCGAGCCGACAAGGTCGACGACGCCAGGCTCCGGATCAGGAGCATCGAGCCGTGCAACAGCGCGATCGCCGTGACGCGGTCGTGACGCGAAATGCTGATGGCGATGATGCTGGAGTGGTCAGGGGAGGGTGGCCGCGTTGCTGTCGAGGCAGGGTGGAGGCCCTATCGAACATGCATAACCCTACGGATCGAAAGGTCGGGGTTCGAATCCCTCCGGGCGCGCTATTTCCGCGGGTCATGGCCTCGCGAACGATCTTCAGATAGCGTTGACAGCTCAATCGACAGCTACGCGCCAGTAACTTGGCGGTCGATCGGCCCGACGAGCGGGCCTCGACCAGCGGCGACATTTCTGAGGCAACCAACCGAACCGATGGCACCGCAACATAGTTCATAAACTGTGCCCAGGCCACGTTCAGGAAGGAATCCCACAGTTTCAGTTTCGAGCGCTTCGACCCCCCGATCCCCGGTCGCGAGCCGACGATCGTTGACCTCGAGATCCCGCAGGCACATCTCGTGGATCGGCAGGGGTTGCAGCGCAGTGGGTCTCGATCCCCTGGTCTATTGCCTGGTCGGGATCGCGAGGATGTGTCTGCGGCACGCGTTCACCGCCGGCGACGGGCCAAGATCGGCCAGGCTGTTCTTCGTTGCCTCCGGATCCGCCTTCGCCGCGGTGGCTGCCTTCGCCGCCGGCACCGGGATGCTGCTGCGGTACAGCACCGGGGCGGCCCGCTGCTGTTCCTTGGATCCGTGAACACCGTGGCCATCGTCCTGGCCGGGGTCCTTGCGGGCATCGGCATCCTGGCCTCGATCCCGGTGGACGGACTCCTGCGATGGCGACGCGCCCGCCGCACCTGCGGTCACCTCCACGGGCCCTGGGCGGCGCTCACCAGAGCCGTTCCGGATGTTGTTCTGCCGATGCCGTCGGTGCGATCGCCGCTGGAGCGGGTCGAGCTGACGTCGACCCGACGGAGGATCGAGATCGCCGATGCCCTCAGCAGAATCCGCGACGCCCCACCCGGACGCAGCCCGGCGGAAAGACCGGGGAGCTTTCGGCGCCACGACGTCCACCCCTTCGGTGGCGGGATGACACCGCCGGCCTGGACCGACGTAGCCAGTGAGCTCGCCTCCTGGGTCAGGGACGTGGGCCGCCTGGCGCCAGGCGAAAAGTCCCACGATGTTCCGGCCCGGGAGGTGCCGCTCACCCTGGCCAGATTGCACTGTTCCTTCGAGCGGATCCATCCGTTCATCGACGGCAACGGTCGGGTCGGGCGACTGGTGCTGAACCTCATCCTGGTGCGGTTGGGCTGGCCGCCGGCCATCATCTACAAGCGGGCCAGGGACCGCTACCTGGCCGCGTTGGACCGCGCGGATCACCCCGACTTCGGTCCCCTCGCCGAATTGATCGCACGATCCGTGCTCGAGAATCTCCAACGACTGGTCGTGCCGAGCATCGCCGGACCAGCCGGCCTCGTGCCGCTGCAATCTTTGGCCGGCCCCGACATCAGCTACCCCGCGCTCCGGCAGGCAGCCACCCGAGGCCGGCTGGACGCCGAAATCGGAGCCGACGGCACCTGGCGCACCAGCAAACGAGCCGTCGACACCTACCTCGCAGGGCGCCACCGCCGGGAACCGAAGCTGATCGCAGCGTGCGGCCCCCCAAGGTCCGTCATCGACGAGCTGCGCCACCAATGACGACCTGCGGCTTGGCTCGCATAGCGCCCGGTTATGCGAGTTGGCCACCACGGCCGTTGGACGCCGAAACGACGGGCCATCGCGGGAAACCGAGCCCGCCGACAGCCTCGGCGCGGCCCTCGCCGGGCGCGTTTCGTCACGTGACGCCGCCGGCGCCGCGATCGGCCCAGTTGCGGGAGGCCGGGACGGTTGGACGTCGTATCCATCGATCCGGCCGGGTGCTCCGGGCGGTCGGTCCGCCGTGTTCACCACCCCGAACCATCGGACCAATGATTGGGATCTGAACCGCGGGAAGTAAGCGCCGCGAGCCCGCTCGGCGGGTTCAGCGTGTCAGGGCGTACCCGGTGCCCGCGCCGCTGGCGATGCCGAAGACGCCATGGAGAACGGACACCGGCACGGGCACGGCGCTGCCGGCGGTGTGGCCGTTGCCCAGTTCGCCGTTACCGCCCTGACCCCAGGACCACACGGTTCCGTCGCCGCGCAGCGCGTACCCGGAGAACATGCCGGCGGCGATGGCAGTGACGTTTTTCAGGACGGACACCGGCACCGGGACGGCGCTGCCGGCGGTGCCGCCGTTGCCCAGTTCGCCGTTACCGCCCTGACCCCAGGACCACACGGTTCCGTCGCCGCGCAGCGCGTACCCGGTGTAGGTGCCGGCGGCG
>Ga0208716_1000906_pt1 | contig 11803 bp, 12 predicted proteins | sample NGESurdeep092012_8_FD_184482 | JGI IMG/M metagenome (GOLD analysis project Ga0208716, IMG submission 184482) | Arctic peat soil microbial communities from Barrow, Alaska - NGEE Surface sample 415-3 deep-092012 (SPAdes) | ecosystem: Environmental > Terrestrial > Soil > Wetlands > Peat ...
TGGTTTTAACAGGTTTCAATACGATGCAAGAATTTAACGGCATTGTTCCAAAAGCCGGAAATAATCGTCGCGGGAAATTCCGGCGGTTTTGAGATTGTTGCGAATGATGAAAACGGGAACTTCGCGATAGGTTGGAATCACAACCGGACGCGCGACGCCTTGCTTGAAGTAAGAACGATGGCTGCCTTCCTGCCGCGCAAACTGAAAACCAGCCGCCAGAAAAACGCGCTCCAAGGTTTTCCAGTCAACTGGCGTGAATTTGGGCATGGTCGCTCAAGCTGCCACCGGCGCGGAATGCCGTTCAAAGCAGACCCAGTCGGGACAGCGCCACTGCGCGCCATCGTGTTCGTACCCGGCGTCTTCCAAAACTTCGGTCAATGTGCCGTGTTCATCCGCTGTTTTGATGAAAAGTCGCACGGCTTCGTCCAGCGCGGCGCGCGCGGCCTGCGGTGTGGGGCCGGAACTGCCCACGTCCAGCGGCATCGCGTGCGCGATGAACTGCCCGCCCTCGCGCCAGATTTGGACCGTATAATCAATTTCCATAACGCTACTAACTTACTCGCTTGTCCCGGCAGATGCCAGCCGTTTTTCAACGTGGCGGTGACGAGGGTGGAGAAGTCTTCATTTGGGCAATACCGCCGCCGAAACCCGGCAGCCGGCGGTTAAAAACCCAGATTTTCCCCTTTGGGTTTCAAGCTGAAGAGATAAGCGGCCAGATCGTCCAGCTCGGAATCCTTGATGATGCCGGCCCAGGCAGACATGTAGAGCGGGGGCGGCGGACGTTTCGCGTCGAGCGCCGGGATTTCGCGCTGGCCTTTGAGGATGCGCATTTTCAGTTCGTCTTTGGTGTAGCCGTCGGCCACGTAGATCAGACCGGGCACTTGCTCGGCGGTCTTGGCGTTGGGATTGGGTACGCCGCCTTTGGCGTCGGCACCGTGACAGCCGGCACAACCGTATTTGCGGAAGACTTCCCGTCCACGCTCAGCCGGGCTCATCAGCGACGGAAGGCTTAACGCCACTTTCTGATCGCGCAAGTGCAGAAGGAAGTCCGTCAGTGCGCGAGCTTCGGTCTCGGTAAAACCAAACCCCGGCATGACCGTGCCAGGACTGACGGTCTGCGGATCACGGAAGTGCTGGATCATCCACTCGGGCGGGCGCCGCAGGCCGACGTCGTCCAGCGCCGGGCCGACCTTGCCGCCTTTGTCGCCGATGGAGTGGCAACCGATGCAGCCTTTCTGCTGGAACAATCGCTGTCCCTCACTGGCGCTGGGGATGACTTTCATGGAGGCGTAGTAGCCGGGCGCCGACTCGCCGGTCTGGCTGAGCATGAAAAGGATGATCGCTTCAAGGTTTGTCTCGGAAAATTTTTGCGGCGGCATCGCGGAGCCGGGCGTGACGGATGCGGGTGCGAGGAAGTGTTTCTTCAGCCATTCCGGCGAACGGCGCGCACCGACCTTGTCGAGTTCCGGTCCAATCACACCACCGGCGCCATTGAGTTTGTGGCAGCCGCGGCAACCGCTGTCCTCGAACACCTGCTGGCCGCGGGCCAATTCAGGCGCGGCGGGATTGTCGGCGGCCTCGTGGCATTGACCGCAGGAGGCCTGGATGTATTGCAGCGGCAACATCGGATGATCCCAGTGCGGCACGTCGCCGTGCGCGTCGGTGGTGGTCGTGGCGCGGCCCTGGCCGCGATGGCAGATGGTGCAGCCGAATCGCTCGAACGGGTGTTGCTCGTGAAACGGATGGTAGGCGAGTGGTTGCGGGTAGCCGCCGTAGGTCGGGTCTTCCACGGCGAGATGGCACGTGGTGCAGCGGTCCACGCGGTTGAGGTCGGACAGGAGGATCTGACGGATTTGCACCGGCGTGCTTTCGGCCAGCGCCCGCTGTTGCGGCGTCGAGGCACGGCGGATTTCCTCCTGGATGAATTTGCGTTGATAATCCTTCCACCCCCGGTACTCGTCCCGGTAATAACCGATGACGACCAGAACGCCAACCAGGAGACCAAGCACGGTGAACCAGCCGTAGAATCTGCGGACGGAGAGGTCGTTCATGTCAGTGGCCCTCCGTGATCGCCGGCGGTTGCTTCCACGGCACTACCCAGCCCCAGTTCGGGCCGCGGAACGACGTGCCGATAATCGTCAGCACGACGGCGATGACAAGGCAAACGCTGAAAATCGTGTTGGCGACCACGCGTTCGCGGGCAAACCAGCGGCCGACGCCTTTGCGCTGGCGATCCATGTAGGGCAACAGCATCAGCGCCGTCACGAGCAAACCGGGCACCACCACACCGCCCCAGAACGCCGAGTAGCTGACCAGTTCCTGCAGGCCGAGGAAATACCACGGCGCTTTCGCCGGATTCGGCGGATGAATCGGGTTGGCGAGTTCTTCCAGCGGCGCGTTCCAGAAAATCGCCAGGAACAGCACCACCGCCGTTACCAGCAGGAACAGCAGCAGCTCGCGGAAAACCAGGTGCGGCCACGCGAACACTTCGTCTTCCGGGTTCTTGCCGACTTGCGGCGTCGTGCCGCGCGCCAGTTCCATCAGGCCGTAGGTCTTGTTCGTCGGCAATTGCTTGAGTTCGATCTGCTGGACGATGTCGCCCGGTTCGTCGGGACGCGACAACCCGCCGTCCTTGCGCACGCGCCAGAGGTGGACCGCCACCATTAAAAGCGCCGCGGTCGGCAGCACAATCACGTGCAGCGCGTAGAATCTTGTCAGCGCTTCCTGCCCAACCACGTTCCCGCCAAGCAGCAGATATTTCAGCTTGGGACCGATGACCGGCGCGTAACCGGCGATGTTCGTGCCGACGGTGATCGCCCAGAACGCGAGTTGGTCCCAAGGCAGCAGATAGCCGGTGAAGCTCAACCCCAGGGTCAGCAGAAAAAGTCCGACGCCGATCACCCAGTTGAACTCGCGCGGGCGTTTGTAGGCGCCGGTGTAAAACACGCGGCACATGTGCAGCAACACGAACAGCACCATCAGGTGCCCCGCCCAGCGGTGCATGTTGCGGATGACCAGGCCGGCGGAGACGACATACTGCAAATCCTTCATTATGTCGTACGCCTTCTCGGTGCTGGGCACGTAGTAGAACATCAGCAGCACGCCCGTGCCGGTCAGGATCAGGAACAGATACAGTAAAATCAGTCCCAGCCCGAGCGAGTAGGAGGCGCGCAGCGAATGGCGATGGACCTTCACCGGCTGCACGTGCAACAGAAAGCTGGAGACCATCACCTGCGACCGCTCCAGGTTGCTCTCCGGCAGGCCAATCCGGAAGATCGAGCGGCCGACGCGCGTGCGCGTGAACCATTGCCAGATTCGTTTGGGCAAAGGCGCGTTCACAAAACGAGGTATTTGTCCGCAGCAACGCGCTGGTTTTTGTCCACCAGCAGCCGGTTGTCCTTGCTCAACGTCACCTGAAACCATTCCAACCCGCGCGGGGCCGGGCCGCTTTTGACGGCACCCTGCTCGTCAAACACGCTGCCGTGGCACGGGCAATGGTAGCCGTGATCAGCGCGGTTGACCGTGCAGCCGAGGTGTGTGCAGATCGCCGACAGACAGCGGAACGTGTTGCCCTGGCGCACGAGAAAGATCCGCTCGTCCTCCATGAACGTCACGGAACCGTCGGGGTAATCATCCGGCTTGCCAGCCTTGAATCGCAGGCTCGGCTCGAACAGCACGTTCGGCACGAGAAAGCGCACGGTTCCCGCCGCCGCCGCCGCCACCGCGAATGAACCTGCCAGCCAACCCAGTGTGAGCTGGAAAAAACCGCGGCGTGAAACTTCGTTTTTGTTGTCCGGAGTGGAGTGATTCATGTCAGGCGGGCATCAGTTCTACGCGTTCCATGGTAATGGCGCCGGTGGGGCAGCGGGCGGCGCACAGGCCGCAGCGGATGCAACGGGTCTCGTCCTTGATGATCGCGCCCTGCTCGCCGCGCGCGGGCACGCGCCCGTAACGCGCGAGGAACGCGCCCTGCAACTTTTCATCGCCGCGCAGGTCGGCGGCGTCCACCAGCCGCAGGCAGTATTCGGGGCAGACATCGGCGCAACCGCCACAGAGAATGCATTCGTCGCCGTCAAACACCGGGCCGACGTGACACTTCAGGCAGCGATCCGCCTGCCTCCGCGCATCGGGTTCGGGATAATCTTTTTCCACTTCGGCAATCCCGATGCGCCGATCCAGCGGCAGCGTCGGCGGCGGACGGCGAACGAACTTCTCGTAATCGGGCTTCATCCGATACTGGAGCGTGTTGTAAATCGTCACGCGCGCCTGGCGCGGCTCGGCGGGCACGCGGCCCGTGAGGAATTTCGCGATGGAATTCGCCGCCTTCTTGCCTTCGGCGACGGCGGTGATGATAATCCGCGGCCCGAACGCCACGTCACCGCCCGCGAACACATCGGGACGCGACGTGGCCATCGTCGCCGGATCGGTTTGCAACGCTCCGCGCGGCGTCACCTTCAAATTATCCTCGGGACGAATCCAGGCAAGGTCTGCCGACTGGCCGATGGCGAGAACGACGGTGTCGCAATCCACCATCTCCTCGCTGCCTTCGATGAACACAGGGCTGAACCGGCGGTTCTCGTCGAACACGCGGCTGGCCTTGATCAGTTCGATGCCGGAGACTTTCCCATCACTCCCGACGATGCGTTTTGGCCCGAAGCGCGTGTGGAGCCGGATGCCTTCCTTTTCCGCCTCCTCGATCTCTTCGCGCGCGGCGGGGATTTCATCGAGGCTCTCGAGACAATACATGTGAACTTCGGGCACGCCCTTGCGGATGGCTTCCCGCGCCACATCCAACGCGAGGCGCACCTCGTCGGGCGCTTCCGGTTCGCGCGCGGTCAACTGCTCCAGCACCGCCGCGGCCTGGTGCAACGCCTCACGCAATTCCGCCTCGCTCATCCCCGCAAACTTTTCCGTCTGGCGGACGACCGAGCGCGCCACGTCGAAAGCGACGTTGCCGCCACCGATGACGACCACTTTGCGGCCGAGCGTTACGCGATAGCCCAGGTTGACGTTCAGCAGAAAATCAATCGCCCGCAGCACGCCGTCGAGTTGCACCCCCTCGATGGACAGCTCGCGGCTTTTGTGCGCGCCGATGCCGAGAAAGACCGCTTCGTAACCCTGTTGTTTCAGATCTGAAAATGCAAAGTCCTTGCCCAGCCGGGTGTTCAGACGAATCTCCACGCCGAGCGATTCGATCGCCGCGATTTCCGCCCGGATGATCTCGCGCGGCAGCCGGTATTCGGGCACGCCGAGCACCAACATTCCACCCGCCAGATTGTGCGCCTCGAAAACTGTCGGAGAGAATCCCATCAACGCCAGTTCGTGCGCGCAGGACAGACCCGCCGGACCAGCCCCAACGATGGCAACTTTGCGTCCGCCGCCGATGCGTTCGCGGCGCGGGTCTCGCAGTTCGGGATAGACGCGTCCAAGGTCGAAGTGGTCCGACTCGACGCCGAATTTTTCACAGACGAACCGTTTCAACGCGCGGATGGAAACCGCCGCGTCGAGCGCGCCGCGCCGGCATTTCGCCTCGCACGGCGCGGCGCAAACGCGGCCGCAGATGGAGGCGAACGGATTCGGCAGGCGGGCGATGATGTAGGCGTCCTCGTAACGTCCCTCGGCGATGGCTTGCACATAGCCGCCGGAGTCCGTGCGGACCGGACAGCCTTCGCGGCAGAGGACTTGCCGCGTGAAATAATTCACGTCCGGCAGTTCGACTGGATAGGTTGGAGGCATGCCAGTTTCAGTCGAGCGTTACTTCTTATCGTACTTGTCGTGGACTTCCTTGATCTTGGTTTCCGCTGTGGCCTTATCTTCGGGCGTTGCCTTCGCGAGTTTCTCGTCCAGCATCGCTTTCTTGCGGACGCTGGAATCGTACGTAAGGAACTCGTAGATTTTTTTGCCGTCGGCGCTGCTGATACCGGAGCCGGGCTTGTGCATCATCCGTTTGATGTAGCGCGACCACTCGTCGGGCAACGCGTAGTCGGAGTTGATCGGGCGGCTCAACTTGTGGCACTGGGAGCATTTCTGGCTGAAGGTTTCGTAGTTGTCCTTGATGCCATCCGGGTATTGGGAGACATCAATCGTCGCCGGACCTTTTTCAAACCGATCGACTCGCGCCTTGGTTTCAGGGTCGAGTTGATCTTCGGCGCGCGCCATACCCGTCGCGGTCAGGATGAGCGCCGCCACACCGAGGAGGACAGTGGTGAATTTAGAATTCATTGTCATAAGTTGGTATTTTCTTTTGTTTAGAATCCGTAGGAGAGCTGGACTACAAACTCATTGGACGGCAGCGCCGCAGGACCGCGGCTGTGCAGCCATTCATAGTCACCTTCGAACAGCAATGTGTTCGTGAGGTAATAAACAAAACCTGCCGTGATGCGGTCCGTTTTTGTTCCCAGACCGTCGTTCATTACGTCATAACGGCTGACCAGTTCAATATCGTTCACGACGGGCAGATCCAAATTTAGTCCCGCCAGTTTGTAACCCGCTTGAACCCACCCGCCATTCGGATGCATGGTGCCCATGTCGTCGGTTTGCACCCAGGTATTGATATACTCGCCCTTCACTTCAAAGTAAGGACTGATATGCACGGCGGCATCAAGGACCGCCGCCGACCACCGTCGTTTCCCGGCGTTGTCCCAAACACCCGACTGACCCGAAACACCAAGCTCGACATCATAATGAGCTTTCCACGGGAAAAACCATCCGATGCGGCCACCGCCGCTGGGGTCGCTGTGGAGATTCGGCGTGTCACCAACATTCCCGCCCAAATCCAACAGGCCAGAATTGCCTGTTCCATCCGTTGACGACGGTCCATTGGCGCCATAAACAGAATAGGTGACCATCTGGCCTGACTGTCCGACCGGCACAGCGCCCCGCAACTGGGCACCGACACCACTGCCCGGCAGGAGATCGCGTGACAACGGGTCATCGGGTATCTTGTTGAGCCAGCCCGCCGCCCGCTCAGAATAGGTGCCCAAGGGCAGAACCATGTCCCCGGCCACAATCATCACGTAATCGTTGAGCAGGTAATCCAACTGGGCGAAACTCAAACTCACCACGGTCGAGCTGCCGCCATTGGGATTGCCACTCGAATCTGTATTATTTTGCAGCGTGACATCAAAACCGGCTTCAAACAGGATGTTGTCGTTCGCCCGAAGCAGGAAGATCGGCGCAAAATCAGCCAATACAAAGGCGCTGTGCTGTCCTTGGGACTTTCCGAATTGAACTTCCGCGTCGCCCACCATTGTGAAATTGTGCAACGCGCTCATCGCCCCGCTGGGGACCGGATGAACCGGTTGAATTTTGGCCGCCGCCTCGGCTTTCTGCTCCGCATTGGTGGCCAGCGTCTGGGTTTCGCCCAGCCGCTGCTCCAGCTGTTGGATGGTCTGCTGATCCTGTTGGTGCGTCTGCTGGTCCTGTTCGTGCAATTTTTCCAACTGGCCAATCCTTTGGTCCTGCTGGCCGATCCTTTGGTCCTGATTGGTGACCGCGCTTTTCAACGCATTGAAATCCTCATCGCTGATCATCGCCGCCGCGTGTGGAGTCAACGCCACACCCAACACGCAAGCTGCCGCCGCCGCACTTAGAATTAGGGAAGGTATTTTCATGGGTAAATTCCTTTTTTAGTTTCCACTGTCCTCCTGGAGATACTTCAGGACTTCCTTGGCCTGCGTCGCGGGAAGATTGGCCCGCACCCGCATGTGCAGCATCAGGGTTTTCCATTGGGCCGACGTGAACTCGGTGGCATACCGCTCCGGATGGCAGCGGTTGCAATTGATGGCGTACAACTCGGCGCCGGTGAGTTTTTTGGGCCCCGCCTTCTGGTTCGCTATATTCTTTTCCGGTTCGGCGTGGGCCGGCGTCAGGCCAAGTCCGAGCAGGCACGCGCCAACCAGCCCCGATAAACACCATAATATTATTTTTTGTATTTTCATAACTTGTAAGTGCCTTACTTATTTTGGTTATTCCATCGCAATAATCAGCCTGCCTATATCAATCCGCTGGGCTGAATGTGCTCCGCTTTTTTTGGCATTTCAATGCCTTTTTTTGTCGGCGGGAATTCTGGTTGCTTGTCCCGGCAAGGGAAGGCAACCGTGAAAAATACTTGCCGCAGCGGACAATGAAACTAAAACGGGCGGATTGAATCCGCCGAAACTGTTCATCCCACCGTGGATCGGCGTGTTGGCAAATGACGACGAATCAACCGTGATGGTTGTGTGCGGGAGAGTTTTTGTTTCAAGCCAAAATTTTGCTGACATCCAAGGTGGGACGAACCGAAGCCAAATTTGTTCCGGGCAAATTCGACCGGAACAATCTGCGAATTCCGCGAAATCTGCGGTTCAAAGCAAATGCCCCATTTTCTCGCGTTTCGCCTTCAAATACCGTTCATTGTGCGGATTGGGTTTCACGCGGATCGGCACTTGCTCGACGGTTTCAAGCTGTCGCTTCGGAGAATTCATATACCGGCGTCTCGATGACGCGCGTGGGTTTGAGACGTGCGCGGACGATGGCTTGAATTTTTGTCACAATTTCAGGACTGAAAAGTTGCTCGCCCGTCTCACGGCACACGCGCGCCGGAACGTGTTCGATGATGACGAAACGCCCGCCGATCTCCTGCGTGTAGGTCACGAGGCGTTCTTCAAAAGTTTCGTTCCACTCCTGCGTTTTCATAATCTTTGTTTGAATGTTTTGTCCCATTCCGCCGGGCCTGGGTCATAGGCCGTGACGACTCTGACGAGCGGACGGCTCGGATGCGTGCATTGAACGTGCAACACGCGACCACTCTTCGCCGTCCCGCAAACCAGACAACTTGACCCGTATTTGTCATCAGGATAATCCTCAATGACTTCTCCCGCCAGCACAGTTTGCGCGATTTCCTCCGGCGTGATGTTGCGCTCAACCATTTGCCGGACGGCATGAAGCGAATACTCCACCTGCCCGCGCGAAATTTTCCGTCGAAGCTGGTCAATCATTCGTTAATTGATTCGTGTCCATTCGTGGTCAAAGCAAATGCCCCATCTTCTGCCGCTTCGTTTTCAGGTACCGTTCATTGTACGGATTGGGTTTCACGCGAATCGGCACCTGCTCGACGATTTTCAGTCCGTAGCCCTCCAGCCCGACGAGTTTTTTGGGGTTGTTCGTCAGCAAACGGATGGTCTTGAGGCCGAGGTCAACGAGGATTTGCGCGCCGAGACCGTATTCGCGCAAATCCATTTCGTAGCCGAGTTTTTGGTTGGCTTCGACGGTGTCGTAGCCCTGCTCCTGCAATTTGTAAGCCTTGATCTTCGGCGCGAGGCCGATGCCGCGGCCTTCCTGCCGCATATAGACAATCACGCCGCAACCGGCCCCGGCAACCTGCCGCATGGCCTGATGCAGTTGCGAGCCGCAATCGCACCGGCGCGAGCCGAACACGTCGCCGGTCAGGCATTCGCTGTGGACGCGCACGAGAACTTTTCCCCGCCCGGCCACGTCGCCATGCACCAGCGCAAGGTGATGCTGGCCGTCCAGTTTCGAGCGATACAAATGCAAATCGAAATCACCGTAGTCGGTCGGTAATTTCACAGTTTCGACGCGCTCGACCAGTTTCTCCCGCGTGCGCCGGTGTTCGATCAGGTCGGCGATGGTGCAGATTTTCAGGCGATGTTTTTTGGCGAACTTCAGCAACTGCGGCAGGCGCGCCATCGTGCCGTCGTCGTTCATGATTTCGCAAAGGATGCCGACGGGCCGGCAGGCCGCGAGTGTGGCCAGGTCCACCGCCGCCTCGGTGTGGCCGGCGCGCTGGAGGACGCCGCCCGGACGCGCGCGCAACGGAAACACGTGGCCCGGCTGCACGAGGTCGTCCGGTGCCGACTTAGGTTCGGCCATGATTTTGATGGTGCGCGCCCGGTCCGCCGCGCTGATGCCGGTGGTGATGCCGCGCGCGGCGTCCACACTCACGTGAAAATCAGTGCGAAAGCTCTCGCGGTTTTGCTGCACCATGCGGTCAATGCCAAGCTGGTGGAGCCGTTCGGCGGCCGTCGGCACGCAAATGAGTCCGCGCCCGAATTTCGCCATGAAATTGACCGCCGCGGGCGTCACGAATTGCGCCGCCATGATCAAATCGCCCTCGTTCTCGCGGTCGGCATCATCCACGACGATGACTATTTTGCCTTTGCGGACGTCGGCGACGACGGATTCAATGCTGTCGAAAGTTTTTTTCATCGGCGAAAATAGCATAGCCGTCCGCCGTTCAAACGCCAGACGCAAAACAAATCGGCTTGGTCCAGGGGCGCATCTCAGTTTCTTGCAGGGTTGAATGAAGTGTGTGGGAAAAGCAGATGCCAGCGGTCATTGCGCCAGAAGGTTTCCAAACACATCAGGGCTTCGTCGCCGGTCTGACTCCAGAACTGGCCGGGGCGCTTGAACCGGCATTGGGCCTGCCGGCAGGTTGCCTCCACGGGGCCACTGCCAATCGGTTCGCCCGCCCGCCGTCCGGCCCGGTAGTCCATGCGCTTTTGATGCTCGTGGAAGTAGTCCACTTCTTTGGCCACGGTTTGGGTGGCCGGTCCGCCCGGCATCGCCGCCAGGGCTTCTTCCAGTTGCTGGATCACTTTGAGGGAGGATTCGTGTTTGAGCTGGCCGACCAAGGGCTTGAGCCAGGCTTTGAGTTTTTCTTTGTCTTCGCCAAAGAGCGCCCGGCCCACGGCGGCCAGGTGTTGCACCGCGTGGTAGAAGTCCAGTCGCTGGCGGGCTTGCGGCCAGCGGTCGTCGGCCAGGCGCCAGATCCAAACCGCCCCGTCGCCCAGGATCAGCGCACTGGCCGCTTGACCCAACCCGCGTCGCAGCGCTTCGGCGTGGAGTTGTTCGCGCAAGGCGTCCAGACCCGCCCGCGTAGCCACAAAGCCGCGTTGGGTGATGATGGGGCGTCCGCCCGCACTCTGGCCGCGGTGATCCAGTCGAAAACAGGTGCCGGTATAGACCCAATGCCAGCGTTCCGGTTCCCGGCCCTGCCGGCGCAAGGCCCCGCTCTGCCCCCAGGCGTCGCGTTCGCGGATGTTCCAAGCGTCCAGTTGAATGATCATCTGGTAAGGTTCGAGGGTCAGTTCGAGTTGTGGCTTTTGCGTGGCGGCTTGTTGATCGAGTTGGGTGCGCAGTCGTTGGGCGCGTTCGCCCTGGCGACGGGCTTCGCGATCCAGTGTGGCGCGAGGCAGTTTGACGCCGGTGAGGTGTTCGAGCACGGCGCTGGCATCCGCGACAGGCATTTTGCTGGCCAAGAGTGCCGCCATATCCTGCACGGCGGGCGAATAGCCGGCGGTCTCTTCCAAGCCCAAGGCGGCGTCGGCGGGCACGCGCCATTTGTGGCAGCGTTTGCAGTAACCCCGGGTGCGCTTGACGGTGACCGAACCCCAGCGCGACTCAAAGGTGCGCGGGTGTTCGGCCGACAGGCGGCTGAGCGGTTGTCCGCACACCGGACAGATCGGCGGCGTGGCGTCGGCCTTGGCTTGAGCGCCGCGCTCGATGGTTTGGCGGAGCAGTTCCTGGACGTCGCGAGCGGTTTGGACTTCCAGATGGCCGAGGTTTTGATCGCTGGCCTGGACGAGGCGTTGAATCGAACGTTCCAGCGCGCACGCCGCCCGGGCGGCCTGTACCGCCAGCGGTTCGGACGATGTATCGCAAAGTAAGGTGCGGGGGGCCGACTCAAGGCAGGTGGTGGTTGTCATGCCCTGAGCTTACACCACCCTGCAATAAACTGAGATGCGCCCCTGTAGCAGCCGACGCAACCATCCGGTTCGACAAGCAAGGGTTTTTAAGTTAGTTT
>Ga0208716_1000907_pt1 | contig 11796 bp, 12 predicted proteins | sample NGESurdeep092012_8_FD_184482 | JGI IMG/M metagenome (GOLD analysis project Ga0208716, IMG submission 184482) | Arctic peat soil microbial communities from Barrow, Alaska - NGEE Surface sample 415-3 deep-092012 (SPAdes) | ecosystem: Environmental > Terrestrial > Soil > Wetlands > Peat ...
CTGCACCGGCTCGTCGGCGACCTGTCCGCGGTATCGCGGGCGGAGGAACGCCAGCTGAACCTGCACCCCGATCGCCGGCCGCGGCGCCACCACAACAGCCTTGACCTGATCAGGTCGCGTCAGTCGCGCCAAACCGTTCCAGGGCCGCCGTGGGATGCGAAACTTCCGCAGACCACGATCGCGACCGCCGGCCGATGGCCACTGAAGGCTGAGCGCCGCACCCAGCTGATGCCGGCGCGCCGATGAGGACTCTCTCATCGGCCTCTCCCGGTCAGCTCATACCGCGCTGAGACAGTAACGACAACGACCCGAAAGCGGGGCGTTCGAATGAAGGGTTGAAGACATGATGAAGACATCCACCAAGCTGAAGGTAGCCGGAGTCGCGAGCGTGCTCGGCGTCGTACTGGCCGCCAGCGGCGCGTACGCAGCCACCGGATCGCTGACCTCCCGGGATGGCCAGGGTCAGGTTCTGCAGGTGAGCGGCGTCGGGCCGGCGTCCGTTCACGCCAGCGCCACCGCCACTGCGCATGCCAACCTCAAGGCAGCCAAGGGCCTGTTTGGTGCCACGCCGGCCCACGCCAAGGCCAAGGCGCACGCCAACGCCAGGGCGCACGCCAACGCCCGCGCCACGGTCCACCTCTCCAGTGCCGCGGCCATGCCAATGGCAGCGGGGCACAGCAGTGTCGGTCAAGTCGTGCGACAAGCCCCACAACCTCTGCCCGCCAATCACGCAGTCATGCAGCATGTGACAGCGCCTGTTCAGCCAGCCGCTCCCCAGCCGGTGACGCGTCCCGGCATGGGCATGCCATCGAGCCCGATGCGGTAAGGGGCGGAGGCAGACAACCGCTTCGCCGCGGACCGACTGGTTGTGCAGGGCCCCGGCAAGCTCGTAGGTGACGGCGTGTCGCACGGCGACACGCCGTCAGTGTTGTATGGGCTGTGCCAACACGACCTGGCTGGTGATCGTGAAGGGTTCTTCACACCTATTCACGGACCCCACCACCAGGGGTGAGGTCTGGCGACGGGGGTTCGCCGGGTTTCTTCATGGCTTCTTCATGGTTCCTGACCACGACCGCTATACCGGGGCGCAACGCTGGAGGTATCCCGGAACAACCGGGCAGCACAAGGAGGAGATCAGGATGATGGGTTGGTATGGAAACGGAATGGGTTCGCTCGGATGGCTGGGCATGGGCGTGTTCTGGCTCCTCCTGCTCGCGCTTATCGGGTGGCTGGTCATGCGGTTGCTTCCCGGCAACAGTGGCAGGACGACCCGCTCCACTGGTGAGTCAGCGCTGGAGATCCTCGACCGCCGGCTGGCCTGCGGCGAGCTCGACACCGCGGCTTGGCAGACCCAACGATCCGCTCTCCAAGGCATCCAGGACGCAAGGAAGTGACGGCCGTGAGACGTCCCCTGCTGGTTGGCGGGTTGGTGGCAGCCGTGATCGCCCTAGTCGCGTCCACGGCGGCGGCTGTCGGGACCCTCGACGGTTCTTCTTCGGGGCCATCGCACACGCGCGGTTACGGTCAGGGCCCGTACGCGGGCATGATGGGCGGCCAGGCTCAAAGCCCGTACGCGGGCATGATGGGCGGCCAGGGTCAGGGGCCGAGCGGGCGGTCGGGTGGGTCGATGGTGGGTTCGATGGGCTCGATGGGCTCGATGGGCTCGATGGGCTCGATGGGCATGGTGTGGCTGCCCGGGAACGGGGTCGCAGTGTCCGCGATACCGGCGGCTCGGGCCAGGGCCGCGACCGCGACCAAACCAGCCGGGCTGCACCCGGGAGAGGTGATGTGGTTCGACAACGGCTTCTACGTCGAGCTCAAGGACGGCGCCGGAAAGCCGGCGACCGAGGTCATCGTCGATCCCCGCACCGGCACGGTGACCAACGAACCAGGCCCGGCGATGATGTGGAACACCCGCTTCGGGATGATGAGCTTAGGTGGCGCCGGCACCGGATCAGTGGATTCGACGAAGGCACGCGGCATCGCGACCTCGTGGCTGGCCGCCAACCGGCCGGGAACCACGATCCGCAGCATCGACGCCTACCCCGGCTACTTCACCATTGACCTCCAACGCAACGGTGCGGTCAGTGGGATGATGTCGGTCAGCTCCGTCTCCGGGGCCGCCTGGTACCACGCCTGGCACGGAGCATTCATCGCCATGGAGGACTCCTGATCCCGCGGACGCCTCCGGCAGCAGCCACGACCAGCACCCCAGCGCGTGGCACTGCATCGTTGACAACGAGCCCAGCTTAAACCGGGTCGTGGCCGCCTGCCTCGAGCACAAGGGGTCTGGCATGTCCTCGGCGGTCAACTCGCCCGCGCTCGCGCGGTAGTGCACCGGCATACGCGCAAACACACCCGCAGAATCCCATACAGACAACGTAAGGAACCACCTCGATGACCCATACCCTGCGTAACCTTGCCCTGCCCACAGCCTTGGCCGGCACCCTGGTTCTGGCCTCGTGCGGAACCAGCTCCAACGGTGGCCACGATGTGTCCGGCATGAACGGCAGGACAACCGGCGCCCCCATCGCCAGCGGCACCCAGACCACCGGGCCCAAGAACGCGGCCGACGTCGCGTTCGCGACAATGATGATCCCGCCCCAAGTCCAGGCCATGGCGATGGCCGACATGGCTGTTAAACAGGGGACCAACACCAAGGTCAAGGCCCTTGCGCCCAAGATCAAGATGGCTCAAGGTCCGCAGATCGCGCGGATGTCGGGCTGGCTCACCGGCTGGGGAGCACCCGTCCCCGGCGGCGCGGCCGGGCAGGGCATGTCCGGCATGTCCGGAATGGGTGGGCAGACAGGCGGGATGATGTCCGGGCAGGAGATGACCGATCTGGGCCGGGCGAACGGTTCGGCGTTCGATCGGATGTGGCTGCAGATGATGATCAGGCACCACCGTGGCGCCGTGGCGATGGCCAGGACCGAGCTCGCCCAGGGGACCAACCCGCAGGGCAAGCAGCTCGCCCGGTCGATCCTCGACAGCCAGTCCACCGAGATCGCACAGATGACCTCGATCCTGACGCGAATCCCCGGCTGAGAGCCGGGCTCACCAGGGCCCTCCCCTCGTTTTCCCTTTCGGCCGAACCCTTCGGAGTAGAACCGTGACCGAACATGCAACCAGACCCGCAATCGTGACCAGACGCACCATGCTGACCGGGGCCGGTGCTGGTCTTGTCGGAGTCGCCCTCGCCTCGTGCTCGAGGACCACCGCGAAGCCAAGAGCCGTGGCGTCGATCGACGAGGCAGCCACCCTGGCGACCGAGGCCAAGCGCCCCCACACCGGCCGTACCCGCGCTTACCGGCTGACCCCTGCGCTCACCGACATCGATCTGGGTGGGCCCCGGGTGCGAACCCTGGTCTACGGCGACACCGTGCCCGGCACACCGATCCGCGCCAACGTGGGTGACGAGCTGTCCGTGGCCGTGACCAACCAGCTGGACCACCCAACCTCGGTTCACTGGCACGGCATCGCAATGCGTAACGACATGGACGGGGCCATGCCGGCTTCGGCGAACATCGCACCCGGTGTCGAGTTCACCTACCGGTTCTCGGTGCCGGACGCAGGCACCTACTGGGCACATCCCCACGTCGGCCTGGACACCGACTACGGCTTGTACCTGCCCGTCATCGTTGATGACCCGCGGGAGCGGGCGGACTACGACGCGGAATGGATCGTCGTCCTGGACGACTGGACCCATGGTGTTGGTCAGAGTCCGCCAGCCATCTTCGAGGGTCTGCGCAAGAACGGCAGGGCGGGCATGCGAGGCACGGACCACGGGTCGAATCCCTCTTCCACATCCGACACGGGTGGCATGGGCGGGATGGGTGGCATGGGTGGCATGGGCGTCGGCTCCAGCGTGCTGCTCGGCGGAGACGCGGGCGACATCGCCTACCCCTATTACCTTGTCAACGGCCGAATCCCCGCAGCGCCCACCACATTCACGGCGAAACCTGGTCAGAGGGTGAGGATCCGGATCATCAACGCCGGAGCAGACACGGCCTTCCGCGTCGCACTGGCGGGTCACCAGATGACCGTCACCCACACCGACGGCTTCCCCGTAGCGCCCAAGCTCGTGGATGCACTGCTGCTTGGCATGGGCGAGCGGTACGACGTCGTCGTCACTGTCAAGGACGGGGTGTTCCCGTTGGTGGCGATGGCCGAGGGCAAGAACGCGTTGGCCCGTGCGCTGCTGCGAACCGCGGCCGGTTCCATACCCGCGGAAAGCCACCGGCCGGCCGAGCTCGACGGCGCAGTGGGCACCGTCGACTCGTTCGCCGCTGCGACGCAGGTCAGACTTGGAGGACGACCGGATGTCAACCTGAAGGCTGACCTGGGCGGCAACATGACGAGCTACCGGTGGACCATCAACGGGCGAACCGCCGACCAGATGACGCCACTCACGATCCGCCAGGGCCAACGCGCCCGGCTCACGTTCACCAACCGCACCATGATGTGGCATCCCATGCACCTGCACGGTCATACGTTCCAGGTCGTCAAGGCCAGCGGTGTCCCCGGTCCGCGCAAGGACACTGTCATCGTCCAACCCATGCGTTCGGTAGCAGTCGACCTGGTCGCGGACAACCCGGGCGACTGGATGCTGCACTGCCACAACGCGTATCACCAGGACGCAGGAATGATGACCCAACTGGACTACCGCTCATGACCCACCACCGCCGGACTCGGTCCCGACCACGGCGGGGGCTCCTAGGCTTTGACGGCATGCTGCAATCCAGCCCCGCGGTAACTCTTGGCTCTCCTGACATAACTGTGGGTCGGGAGCGGTGTGCTATGGGCCGTGGCGTAGTGCCGGAGTGTGGGGGTGGGCAGGGGCGGCTCGTAGGGTCGAAAGCTCCTACACTCACCGATCCTGGAGCCACCCGCGGGTGCCACGACCTTACTGAACCGTGTCCTTGACCTGTCCCGAGTTTGCTTGAGAGCCAACCAAACTGGGGGCAGTCCCGGGGCAGTCCCCTGGGCTTTCTTATGCGCGTTCGATGTGAGTCTCTAGTGGAACCGCATTTATGACGGTGTAGGCGAAGGGGCACTTGTCCCGAGCGGTCTGCTGCCACCGGCTGAGTGTGTCATCGTCGACGTCCGCAGTGACTTTCACGATGACGGACACCTGTTCCATGAGCGGGTTGTCGGCGATGTCATAGACGCGGGACATGTCAGCATGGCTCTCGGCGATGACCTGCAAGTCAGATATCTCGATGCCTTCGAGGGCCGCAATGGTGACGACGGTTGCCGCGTAGCAGGAACCGAGTCCGAGCAGCATGTACTGCAGGGGGTCAGGTGCCAGTCCATCGCCTCCGAACCCGGGGGCGATGTCGACGTGCAACGTGGATGTCTGGGTGCCGTGGGCCACGGTTGCGGTGAAGGCAGGTGCCCCCTGAGCGAAATTCCACGTGCCTTCGACTCGCTTGACCATTTTGAGGGCCGCGGGGTCCTGCCGTCCTCGTTCAAGGACACCGGCAAGGACCGTCAGATCAATATTGTTGGATTTCATGGGTTCTACTCCTGATCGATCTATTGATTGGGTGAATATGGACAGATGGCCGCAACGCCCCCACGTGGATGGGCGGGGACAACAAGCCCGCGACGCCAGGCCGGCAGGAGGTCTGCGCTCACGCGACGCTCGGCTCGACCGGTCGCACCGCCCGAAGGTGGTCAGTGCCGCGCATGCGTGCGGCAACAACGAGTCCGGATGCCGCTGTGAGGGCGCCGACGACGGCGACGGCGGCCGGGATGCCGAAGGCGTCCGCAAGAAGTCCGGACAGCAGCGCGCCGACGGCGAAGCCACCGTCGCGCCACAGGCGGTAGATGCCGACGGACCGGGCGCGCCATTGGGGGTGGGCGACGTCGCCAATGGCCGCCAGCAGCGTCGGGTAGACCATGGCCGTTCCGGCCCCGAGCAGGATGGCAGCGGCGAGCCAGACCCCGAAGCTGTGTCCGAAGGCGACCATTCCCAGTGCCGCTGCCTGCGTGATCATCCCGCCGACGATCAACCCTTTGCGGCCGATTCGGTCGGAGAGAGCCCCGGTGATGAGTTGGCCGGCGCCCCAGACTGCCGGGTAGACGGCGGCCAGGATGCCGATCCGTTGGATGCTCAGCCCGGCCGTGGCAAACAGGATCGGGAACAGTCCCCAGGCCAGACCGTCGTTGAGGTTGTTGACCAGACCTGCCTGGCTGACCGAAGACAGCGACTTGTCCCGGAAGCTGGTGAGGGTGAACACCTGCCGGTTGCTGAGAGTTGAGACGGCGTGGGCGTGTACGGAAACGTGGTTCGCCGCCTCGGCCTTCGCATGGTGGTGCGTTTCCCGCACGAAAAGCACGGACAGTCCCAGCCCGAGGGCGATGAAGGCGGCGCCGAGCAGGAAGGGGCCGGGGCGCAGCCCGTGGTTGGCGGCAATGTAGCCGGTGGCCAGGGCTGTTCCGGCGACGCCGAGGTATCCCGCGGCTTCGTTGAAGCCCATGGCCAGTCCACGCCGATTCGGGCCGACGAGGTCCATTTTCATCATCACGGTGGTGGACCAGGTCAGTCCCTGGCTGATGCCGAGGATGACGTTGGCCGCGACGATCCATCCCCAGGACGGTCCGAAGATGAGCAGAAGGGGCACGGGAATGGCGATCAGCCAACCGGCGACCAGCACGGGTTTGCGCCCGTACCGGTCGGAGAGGGTGCCGGCAAAGTAGTTGGTGGCGGCCTTGGCCAGACCGAAGGCCAGGATGTAGGTCAGCGCGCTCGTGTACAGATCCAGATGGAACACCTGGTCAGCCAGCAATGGCAGGACCGTGCGCTCCTGGCCGAGGGTGCCGCCGACCAGAGCGTTGACGGAAACGAGCAGCATGAACTGAGCGATGTTCTCTCGCAGGCCCAGCGTGATGGCAGTGCCGGTTCGTTTCATCGCCCGGTCTCCAGGCCGCGACCGGCTGCCTGCATCCAGTCGGCGGGGCCACCGTCCAGGACGGCGACGCCGGTGCGGCCGGCGCGCTGCAGGATGCTGGCCGCACTCATGGCCCGTTCACCGTGTCCGCACATGACGACGAGCGGACCCGCAGGGAGTTCGGCGAGGTGGTCGGCGAGCTCGCCCAACTCAAGGTTCCGTGCGCCGACCACGTGGCCTGCCGCATACTCTGAGGCCTGGCGAATGTCGACGAGGGCGGCGGAGGCTTCCGTGCCGGAGACCAGGCGCCCCGCCTCAATCAGTGACCCCGTAGCCGCTGCGGCGGAGTTCTTCCACGCCGGAAAGCCTCCGTCGAGTTCACCGGCGAGGGCGTCGAAGCCGACCTTCGCGGCCGCCCAGACGATGTCTTCGGGGTCCTGTTCGGGACTCCGCACGATGATGACTGGCCGCTCGGAATCGGCGAGCCAGCCGAGCCACGTGGCGAACACCGGCCGCAACGCAATCGACAGGGAACCGGGTACATGCCCGGCCGCGAAGTCCACCGGGTGGCGGGCATCCACAATCTGCGCGCCCTGTTCCTGCAATTCCATCACCTGGTCAACGGACAACGGCCGTAGCGCCGGGGTGGTCCCCAGCAGGACCGGCCCCCGCCGGTTGATCTCGCCGAGGTGGTCGAAGTACGGCGGGTAGCTGCCCAGACTGGCCAGGAGCATGGCGACGAACGCGTCCTCGTCGGGGGCGGCCAGGTAGGGGTTGGTGGCTTTCTCCGCGCCGATGCTGCTCGTGCGCTCGGCTCCTGGTGGGGCTGAGCAGAAGGACCCCGCGCCGTGCGTGGGGTAGACCAGTGTGCTGTCGGGTAGCTGCGCCAGCCGCTGCAGGGATCGGTACTGGGCGCGGGCGAGCTCCTCGGTGCGCTCGGCACCGGCGAGGTCGGTGCGTGCGGCGGCGCCCACCAGCAATGACCCGCCGGTGAACAGGCCCAGCGAGGTGGCCCCGTCCAGGAGCAGGTAGGACAGGTGCTCCGCGGTGTGACCGGGGGTGGTGAGCGCCTTCAGGGTCAGACCACCGAGGTCGACCTCGTCGTGGTCGGCCAGGCCGCGGTGGGCGAACGAGCGGCCGCCGGCCGCCGACGCGAGCACCTGCGCCCCGTTGGCGGCCAGCTGCACGCTGCCGGACACGAAGTCGGCGTGCAGGTGGGTCTCGGCGCTGTAGACCACCCGCAGACCGCGGGCCGCGGCGGCGGCCTGCACGCCGCGCAGGTCGCGGCTGGGGTCGACGGCCAGGGCGCGGCCGTCGCCGAGGTCGACCAGGTAGGTGGAGTTGCCCAGGCCGATGTCGACCAGGGGGATGACAGGGACGTCGCTCATCGGGGTTCTGCACCGGCTTCCGCGGTTGGGGCATAGCAAGATCAGCAATGCTACAGTATTCCAATGATGACTGGAACATGCCGTGGCTGACCGCGCTGCCAAGACCGAGCTGTTCGAGCAGTACGCGCGGGTCGGCAAGGCCCTGTCGGCCCCGAAGCGCCTCGATCTGCTTGACCTGCTGGCCCAGGGCGAACGCACCGTCGACGCACTCGCACGAGCCGCGGGAGTCGGGGTGTCCACAGCGTCGATGCATCTGCAGACCCTGCGCCAGGCCGGGCTGGTGCGCACCCGCAAGGAAGGCACCAGGGTGCACTACCGGCTCGCCGGCGACGACGTGGCGGGCCTGTACGCCGACCTGCGAGATGTGGCCCTGGCTCACCTGGCTGACGCCGACCGGGCCCGCGTGGCCTACCTCGGCGGGGACGACGCCGGCGAGGCCGAGGACGTTCCACGCGAGGAGTTGCTGCGCCGTGCCCGAAGCGGGCAGGTCGTCGTGCTCGACGTCCGCCCGCATCACGAATACGCCTCAGGGCACATCCCCGGCGCGGTGTCTGTGCCGGTCGAGGAGCTCGAGCAGCGCCTGGCTGAACTGCCCGCCGGCGTCCAGGTGGTCGCGTACTGCCGCGGCGCGTACTGCGTGCTCGCCTACGACGCGGTCCGGTTGCTGACCCGGCACGGCCGCTCGGCGCGACGGCTGCCCGAGGGCATGCTCGAATGGCGACTGGCCGGCATGCCGATCCAGCTAGGCGTCGCGTGAGCCTGCCGTGAGCGACCCCGGTCCCGGTGACCACCTGCCGCCGTGGCGCTCTGTCCTGGCCGTCGTGGCCCACCCCGACGACGAGTCCTTCGGCCTCGGCGCGGTCCTGGCCGGCTTCGCCGATGCCGGGGCAGCGGTGGCGGTGCTGTGTTTCACCCACGGAGAGTCCTCCACCCTGCACGGCATCGAGGGTGACCTAGCCAGCGTCCGTGCAGCAGAGCTGGCCGGCGCCGCCCGGGTGCTGGGTGTCGACCCGGTGCGACTGGTCGACTACCCCGACGGCGCACTCACTGGCGCCGAGGTGGACGACCTGTCCGCCCACGTGCTCGACCTCGCCGGCGAGGTCGGGGCCGAGGGGCTTCTCGTCTTCGACGCCGACGGTGTCACCGGTCATCCCGACCACGCCAGAGCCACCCTTGCGGCCCTGTCCGCCGCTGACGGTGCCGGGCTCGCGGTCCTGGGCTGGACCGTTCCCAGGGCTGTCGCGGCCGCGCTCAACCAGGAGTACGGCGCCGCGTTCACCGGCCACGATCCGCAGGGCATCGACCTGGTCGTGACCCTCGACCGCACCCGTCAGTTTGCCGCCGTCGCCTGCCACCCCAGCCAGGCCGTGCCCGGGAGCCTGCTGTGGCGGCGGCTGGACCTGCTCGGCGACATCGAGTATCTGCGCTGGCTACGACGACCCCACCCCTACCAACAGAAGGACTCGACGAACTCGTGAACATTTTGATGATCATCAACGGTGCCGCCTACGGTCAGGACGCCACCTACAACGCGGTACGCCTCGCCGCGTCGATGGCCAAGCGCGAGGAGGTGAGCCTTCGGGTCTTCCTCATGGGTGACGGTGTCACGGTGGCCATGGCCGGGCAGAAGACTCCCGACGGCTACTACAAGCTCGACCGGATGCTGTCCGTGGTGTCCCGCCACGGCGGGCAGATCGGTTGCTGCGGTACCTGCATGGACGCCCGGGGCGTCACCGAGGTCATGCTCGTTGAGGGTGCCGCGCGGTCCACGATGGACGAGCTCACCGACTGGACCCTGGCCGCCGACAAGGTACTGGTGTTCTGATGGCCACCGGGGGCGGGCAGACGGTCGTGGTGCTGGGTGGCGGGATCGGCGGTGTGGCCGCCGCCAACCGGTTGCGTCGCCGCCTGGACCGGCGCCACCGCGTGGTCCTGGTCAACCGGGACCCGGACTTCACCTACGCCGCGTCCTACCTGTGGGTGATGACAGGGTCCCGCAGACCGGGGCAGATCACCCGCCCCCTCAAGGGCTTGGAGCGACGAGGCATCGAGGTGGTGATCGGTGACGTGACCGACATCGACCCCACCACGCGGACCCTGACGATAGGCGGGCGGACCCTGGCCGGTGACCACCTGGTGGTGAGCCTGGGCGCGGACTGGGACACCGACCGGGTGCCGGGACTGGGCGAGCACGGCCACACCTACGCCACCCTCCCCGGCGCGCAACGGTTGGCCGGAGAGCTCGGCCGCATCGAGTCCGGCCGGATCGTCGTGGTCACCGCGGCGCCGCTGTACAAGTGCCCCGCTGCACCGTACGAGGCGGCGCTGCTCATCGACGCCGGGCTCCGGGCCCGCGGCGTGCGCGACCGGGTGCAAGTCGTGGTCCGCAGCGCCGAACCCGCACCGATGCCCGTCGCTGGCGCGAACGTCTCCGCCGCGGTGCAGCAGCTGCTCGCCGACCGGGGCATCGACTACCAGCCCGGCCGGCAGATCACCGCCGCCGAACCCGGCACGGTCCACTTCGGCGACACCAGCGAGGACGCGGACCTGCTCGTGTACATGCCCCCAATCTCGGCCCCGCCGGTCATCGCGAGCTCCGCTCTGGCCGCCGACGACGGCTGGATCCACGCCGACCCGCACACCCTGGCTTCAGGCTTCGAGGGCGTGTACGCCATCGGCGACAACACCCACATCGTGCTCGGCATCGGCAAGCCGCTCCCGCGTGCCGGGGTGTTCGCCCACGCTCAGGCCCACGTCGTGGCCGACACGATCACCGCCGACATCACCGGCAAGCCGGCTCGGCTCCGGCGGGCTTTGACGGGCACGGTGGCTGCTTCATCGAGACCGGCGCCGGCCGCGCGGCCTACGGCTCCGGCAACTTCTACGGTGACCCTGCGCCCACCGTCGCCCTGCACTCCCCGGCGCGTCGCTGGCACTGGGGCAAGGTCACATTCGAACAGCGCGTGATGCGGAGGTGGTTATGAGCCACGACCAGCCCTTGATTTACCTGGACCACAACGCCACCACCCCGGTGGCCCCCGAAGTGCTGGATGCGATGCTGCCCTACCTGCGTGATCAGTACGGCAACCCCTCCAGCGACCACCCGCATGGGCGGCGGGCCGCGGCCGCCGTCGATCAGGCCCGCGCCCGGGTCGCCGACCTGATCGGCGCCGACCCGGCCGACATCGTGTTCACCTCCGGCGGAACCGAGTCCAACAACCTGGCCATCCGTGGGACCGCCGCGGCCACCGACTCCGGACGGCGCCGCATCATCACCACCGTGCTCGAGCACCCGGCCACCACCGCGCCCTGCCAGCGGCCCGGCACCCCGCTGAAACCGCTACTGCTGGGCGCCGGGCAGGAACACCGGCTGCGGCCCGGTACCGAGAACGTCGCAAGCATCGTGGGGCTCGGCGTCGCCTGCGACCTGGCCGGCACCTACCTGGCCGCCGAGACCAAGCGACTCGCCTGCCTCCGGCATACCCTGTGGCAGCTGTTGAACGCCGCGATTCCCG
>Ga0208716_1000909_pt1 | contig 11783 bp, 15 predicted proteins | sample NGESurdeep092012_8_FD_184482 | JGI IMG/M metagenome (GOLD analysis project Ga0208716, IMG submission 184482) | Arctic peat soil microbial communities from Barrow, Alaska - NGEE Surface sample 415-3 deep-092012 (SPAdes) | ecosystem: Environmental > Terrestrial > Soil > Wetlands > Peat ...
GCGAACCGGTGCCTGTGCCGGTCACCTGAATGAACCGCGCCGCCGCGACGGATATCAGCGTGCCCGGGTGTTCGAAGTCGGCCACCAGCAGCGATCGCACGGTGCTCCGCTCCGGCAGCGCTTTGTAGTACGACGCCAGGCATTCGACCGCATCAAACTGCAGCGCCTTGCCATGCGTGGTGATGATCTCGCCGCCGAACCGCGGATCGTCGATGCGCATGCGGCAGAAATCGCAGTCCGCATGCCCATACGCGATGGACGGTGGCGCACTGCTACACGCGAGGGCGAACGCGACGAGCAGCGCGAGCTGGAAAAGCCGCACGCTACAGCGCGCGAACAGGTGCCGGGGAGCGCCACGCGATCACAACCGCGACGGCTCCCAGGAGGAATGCGACCAGGGCGATCCATCCCCCAACATCCGGCCACGAGACGGCCGTGAAGTTCAGCAGCTGCTTCACGCCAATCAGCGGCGGCTGATAATTCATTCCCGGAATCTTGATGATGGCGTGGGCGTAGTCGATGTTGTGCCCATAGTCGAACTCCCACCGCCAGAAGTCCGCGAACCCGACGGCGCCCGCGAGCGCGAAACTTCCGAGCCACACATACAGCGCCTTCCGGCTGGCGGTGACGGCCGCGACCAATCCAAACACGATGAGCCCGCCGACGACCCACGGAATGATCCGCAGCTCCGGGATCGTCGACGGCGAGATGTGCTTCATGCCGATGTAATGATTCAGGCCGTTGATGTTATCGAGATCGTTCGGCTTCACACCGCGAATGCTGCTGATCCCGATCCGCATGCCGAGGCCTTCCGGGTACTGCGGCGCCGCCAGCTCAATGCGCCAGATCGGAACCAGGAAGAGTCCCAGCAGTGCGATCGAGGCGATTGCGGTCAGCCAGCGTGCGGCGCGTGACATGTTGCTCTCCTCTGCAGCGGACAATGCGATACGGGGACGTGACCTACGGCTTCTGCGGCGCCGGTGGGGTTTCCGGCAAACGTCCGCTCTGGGTTTTCGCCGCCTTGGAGATGTTCGCCGAGAGCGGCACATGCGACCCAGGTGCGGAGACGCGCGCGTATCCCTGCATCTCCTGATGCAGCGCGGAGCAGAAGTCGGTGCAATAGAAGGGATAGATGCCCACACTTTGCGGGATCCACGTCAGGGTTCTGGTTGCGCCGGGCGGGAGAATCACGCCGGATGTGGTCGCGCCGAACACCGCGAAGCCATGCCCGATGTTCCAGTCCTGCTCGATGTTGGTCACGTGAAAGTAGACGGTGTCGCCGACCTCGATTCCCTCGAGATTGTCGGGTGCGAAATGACTCCGAATGGCTATCAACTTCACATCGACGCGCTTGCCCGTGCGCGCGATGCCACCCTCGGCCTCGGATTTCGTCGCGTAGGGATTCTGATTCTCGGCGAGCTTGTCGAACTTGATCGCATTGGCCTGGAGCAGGCTGGCCGGCACGGCGTTGGCATAGTGGGGCTCACCGGTCGTCGGAAAATCGAGCAGCATCTTCATCTTGTCGCCGCTGATGTCGATGAGCTGCGCGGAACGCGACATCTCGGGGCCCACCGGCAGATACCGATCCTTGGTGATCTTGTTCAGGGCGACCAGGTACTTGCCCCATGGCTTGCGGGTATCGCCGCCGGGAATCATCAAGTGACCCACGGCGTAGTACACCGGCATCCGGTCGAGCACTTCCCATGTCCCGAGCTTCCACTTGACGATCTCGGACGAGATGAACATCGAGGTATAGGCGTTGCCCCTGCCGTCGAACTCGGTGTGCAACGGTCCGAGGCCGGGCTTCTGCACTTCACCGGCAATCACAGCCTCGTATTTCAGCACCGGGATGCCATCGATGGATTTCTCGAACTGCTTGTCGGCGATCGCCTTCTGCATTTTCGAGAAGGAGTGCACGGGGATGACCGTCGCGAGTTTTCCGCCAGCGACGATGTACTCACCCGACGGGTCGATATCCACGCCGTGCGGTGATTTCGGCGTGGGCAGGTAGTACACGAGACCTTCGCAGTCCGCGGGGTACAGCATCGTCACGCCGGTCTTCGTTTCGCTTTTCGCGACCTGCGATCCCGGATCCACGTAGTTGTGCACGTAGGTTCCGCCGAATTTCTTCGATTTCCCGGCGGCAATGCACTCTTCGGCGCGCTTGTAATTCACTGCGGCGATATAGTCCTTGTCTGCCTGCGACGCATTGACTTCCAGCTTGGTGTTCGCCTGCTCCGAATTGTACGTCGTGAAGAAGAACCATCCGTCCGACGGCCCTTTTCCGGCGTGCCCGAGGTCATAGTCGTATCCGGGCATCATGATCTGAAACGCGATGTCCAGCTTGCCGGGCACGCTCGCGCTGATGAATGAGAGCGTGCCCTTGAAATTCTGCTTGTAGGTCTCGATCGGCACGTCGGCCTGCGGGATCGGCACGCTGAAGCGGGTGGCCGAGACGATATACTTCGAGTCGGGCGTGATGAAGGGCGATGCATGCCCGCCCGCGGCGTTTGGAAGCTGGAGGATCTCCGTCGTTTCGAACCGCTTGAGATCGATGCGGGCGACTCGCGGCGTGTTGTTCGCGTTGAGGAAGAGCCACCGCCCGTCGGGCACGCCATCCGTCTGCGACAGCTCGGTGTGATGCGAATCGTCCCACGGCACGAAGCCGAACGTCGTATTCAGCATGGCCTTGGTTTCCGTGCTGTACCCGTAGCCATTCTCCGGGAACTGCGAGAATACGGGAATCATCTTGATGAGCCGGCCGGACGGAAGCCCGTAGACCGTGAGCTGGCCGCTGAAGCCGCCGGACAGGAACGAGTAGAACTCATCGTACGATCCCGGCGCCACATAGACGCGGGTCGCGGCGTCGCCGGCGAGCAACCCCTGCGAAGCGTTGCTCTTCGCGCTCGGCGCGCAGGCGGACGCGCCTGCCGCGAGCGCAAGGACGACGGCCCCATTGCAGAACGCTCTCGAGTACACGGATGGGAGTTGCATCGTTACCTCGTAGGAAGAATTTCGATTTTCGCCGCCGGCCGCGGCGCAATCACCGCCGCAACGATGAACTGCTCGTCCGTCGCCCGCATGCCGTGCGGCTCGTCGCGGTCGTACGCCGCGATGTCACCGGCGCGCACGGCCCGATCGCCCGCTGCACCCGATACGATGCCGCTGCCGGAGACGATCATCAGCACCACGGTGGACGGACTCGTGTGCCTCGCCACCTCCTGACCCGGCTCGATCCGGAAGAGAACAACGCGAGCGTCGGCACAGTCGTGCGCGAGTGCCGTCGCCGGCCGGGCCGCATTGTTGGCCACCGCACCGGCGGCCAGGGACGGCGCCGAAAGGACGTTCATGGCTGCGCCAGCACTTCGTCGAGCGCGCGGAGGAGCGCCTCGAGCTCGGCACCGTCGCGGTGCGCGGCGTCGCGGAGCGGAAGGCCGCCTCCGCAGCACGAGTCAATGCCGAAACGGTTGAAGACGGCAATCGTGTTCGGATGTTGCGCGACGATCTCGTTGACCGTCGCGCCGGCTTCAACGTGCGTGTGATTCGACGTCATTACTGTGCCTCCCAGGCATCTGGCGCGATCATGCCGGAATGCCACGCCGGCTCCCACACGATGCGCGTATCGACCCGCTCGATCCCATCAACCGCCAACGCCGCGCCACGAATGCCGTCGTTGATGATGTGCTCCATCGGACAGCCCGGCGTGGTGAGCGTGTATGTGACGCTCGCCACGGCGCCGCGCACTTCCGCGCCATACACCAGCCCGAGCGTCACTACGTCCAATCCCAACTCGGGATCGATGACGGTCGTCAAGGCGTTCCAGAGCGCCTGCACGCGCGGATCAGCGTCGTTCATAAAGAGGAGTCTGGTCGTGCGCCCCGCCGTTCCACGTGACGGATGTCACAGCGACCGCTCCGTGGGGTGCGTCGCCGGGCGTAGATGGAGATATTTGAAGACATGGATATCCCGTCGTCCGCTGGGGTCGTTCCGCTGCTCCGAGGCATCCCGATCTTCTCGGAGCTGGATGAAGCTGATATCCACCAGCTCGCCGGCCGCTGCGTCTCGCGTACCGTGAACTCGGGGCACATGCTCTTCACCACGGGCGAGGAGTGCCGCGGCCTGTATATCATCGAGTCGGGTCAGGTGCGCATCTATAGGACCAACCCGGAGGGACGCGAGCAGGTGCTTCACGTGGAAGGCCCCGGACGTGCCGTGGCCGAGCTGCCCCTGTTCGACGGCGGCGTGTATCCCGCGTCCGCGGTGACCACGGAACAGACGCGGCTCGTTTTCCTTCCACGCCCGGATTTCGAGCATCTCTATCGCACGCATCCGGACATCGCTCAGGCGGTCATCCGCGCGCTCGGCCGCCGTCTGCGCCACCTCGTCCACCTCGCTGAAACCCTGGCGTTTCGCGACGTCGCGGCGCGCCTGGCGCTGCTCATCGTGGGCTATGCCGAACGTGCCGGCCTGTCCACGCCCGCCGGCATCGAGCTCACCCTCGACCGCACGCAGGATGAGCTCGCACTGGAGATCGGCACGGCACGCGAGTCCGTCTCCCGTGCCATGAAACAACTTCGCCGAAAGGGACTGATCGAGTCGCTGGATCGGGATCGCCTGCTCATCCCGGATCTCCCGCGATTGCGTGCGCTTCTCCCCGCCGGCGGCGACCGGGCTCCGTAGCTGGACCACCTCGCGGCTCGCGGGATGGGCTGAGACATCCGTCACACCCGTCGGAGGGTGTCGAGGCGATCGTTCGGCCATGACATCCTTGACCGTTGACGTCGTCACCGACGCCCTCCGGCATGTCGCCTATCCCGGCCTCACGCGCGATCTCGTGTCATTCGGAATGGTACGCCACGTGAGCGTGTGCGATGGACGCGTGAAAGTGCAGCTCGGCATTCGTTCGCGAGACGAGACGCTTCCCGCCCGCCTTCAGGAAGCGATCGGTGACGCATTGCGCCCGCTCGGCGCGACGACGGTGACGATCGAGATCGTCGCACCAGCGCCGGCGCCGGCTCCATCGACAGCCCGCGGCACACCGGATCCGTGGGCCGACCGAGTGCGGCTCGCCTCCGTGCGCCACGTCATCGCCGTGGGCGCCGGCAAGGGAGGCGTCGGCAAGAGCACGGTGGCAGTGAATCTCGCGCTCGCGCTGGCGCGCGAAGGCCTTCGCACGGCGCTCCTCGACGCGGACATCTATGGACCCAGCCTTCCGATCTTGTTGGGTATAGAGGACGGCGCCACTCGCGTGCGGATGTCGCCGAAGAAGACCATTCAGCCGCTCGTGGCCCACGGATTGCCGATGATCAGTTTCGGGTTCTTTCTCGGCGAGGGATCGCCGGCCATCTGGCGTGGGCCGATGGTGTCGAAAGCAGTCAAGCAGTTTGCGCGAGGCGTGGAGTGGCCTGATCTCGACCTGTTGATCGTCGATCTCCCGCCGGGGACGGGCGACGTTCCGTTGAGTCTCGCGCAGGCCGTCGAGCTTTCGGGCGCGGTGATCGTGACGCAACCACCGCGGGTGGCCGCCGCCGAGGCGCGCAAGGCGGCACAAATGTTTCGCGCGCTCGAGGTCCCGGTGCTCGGTGTGGTCGAGAACATGAGCGGGCCGTTCGGGCGTGGCGCCGGCCGCGCCGTCGCGAGCGAGCTTGGCGTACCGTTTCTGGGCGAGGTGCCATTCGACGAACAGATCGTCGGCGAAGGCGACGCCGGCGTGCCGACGATGGTGGCACGGCCGGACAGCGCGTCGGGGGTCGCGTTCGATCATGTCGCGCGCGGGGTTGCCGACGCCCTCGGCTGGCACCACACCGCGGCGGAATCGCACGCGTGACCTCCATCACACCGGCGCCAAGCGCGATCGGCCTCGCCACCGAACATTTCGCCGCGGCAACACTGTACCTGATCGCCGGCGCGATCGGACTCGTGTGGATCGCGCCCGAACTCGCGATGGGCGCGTTTCCGTCTCCGCACGTCGCCGGCGTCACCCATCTCTTCACGCTCGGCTGGCTGACGACGACCATTATCGGTGCGCTCTGTCAACTGCTGCCGGTCGCGCTGGGATCGCCGATTCGGTCGTCGCGCATTGCACACGTGGCATTCTGGACGTTCACGCCCGGTGCAGGACTGTTCGCCGCGGGCGTAGCGGCGAGCTCGACGTTGCTGAATCACGCGGGAGTGGTGCTGGTCGCCACCGGCGTGGTGCTCACGGTGGGCAACGTGGCGGCAACGCTGCCGCGGGCGCGATCGAGAGACGTGACGTGGGCGGCGATCGCGCTCGCGATCTCGTTCCTGGCATCGACGCTCGTACTCGGCGTGGTGCTGCTGCACAATCTGCACACGGGCTTCATCGCGGCGGCACGAATCCGCGTTATGTCGACGCATCTTCACATCGCGCTCGTCGGCTGGGCGCTGATCATGATGGTGGGAGTCTCGCATCGCCTGTTGCCGATGTTCCTGCTCTCGCACGGCGCCGACACTCGCTGGACCAAACGGTCGCTGCTCCTGCTCGCCGCCGGTGTGCTGGCGCTCGCCGCGGGGCTGTTGACGGATCTCTCCGCCGCGGCATGGATCGGTATTGCCCTGCTGGAGGCTGGCGTCGGCTGCTTCCTGTGGCAGGCGTCTGCATTCTACCGCGCGCGCGTCCGCAAGAAGATCGACATCGGGATGCGCTTCGCCATGACGGCGCTGGGGTTTCTCACAGCGAGCGCGGCACTGGGCCCGTTCGTTCTGGCGGACCACGTCGCTCACCCGCGGCTCGCTACCGCCTACGTCACGATCGGTCTGCTTGGCGGCATTGTCCTTTTCGTAACGGGATTGCTGTACAAGATCGTGCCGCTGCTGGCTTGGACCGTGCGCTACCGCACTCGCATGGGCAAGGGCGCAGTACCCACGGTGGCCGATACGTTCTCGGCGCGCGTCGCACACATCCAACTCGCCGTGATGTCGGCCGCGGTCGTGCTGCTGGCGATCGGCATCGTCGCGGCGTCGCCGCACGCCGCGCGCTGCGGAGCGGTGCTCTATCTCGCTGGCGCGCTGCTGTTCGCGAGCCAGCTCGTTCGTGTCTCCTTCGGAAACCGATCACTATGACGACACTCAATTCGCCGGCGCCCGGCGCCCATCCTGTCCATGCTCCGGTTGTCGAACTGGACGTACGTGACGACCTGCGCAACGGCCGCGAGCCGTTCTCACGAATCATGACGGTCGTCGGCGCGTTGCAGGAAAAGGAGGTGCTGCACCTCCGCGCGATCTTCGAGCCGGTGCCGCTGTTCAATGCACTCGGGAAACGCGGCTTCCATCACGAGTCGTTCGCGCACGCCCCGGATGACTGGTCGGTCTGGTTCTGGCGGCCGGCGGCGGAGATCGCCGCGGGCGTGCACCCCGCAATCGTGCTCGACGTGCGCGGCCTGGAGCCGCCGCAGCCGTTGATGAGAACACTGGCGGCGCTCGAGACACTGCCCGATGGGCACGAGCTCGTGCATGTGAACGACCGTGTGCCGCAGTTGCTGTTTCCGATGCTCGCCGAACGCGGCTTCGCGTGCGACGTGGACGAGTCGCAGGCGGATCGGGTCGTGGTGCGGATCTGGCGCTCGTCCTGACCGCAAGAGTTCGCACTGTCCTATCTTCCCCATTCCAGGGAGTTCTTCCTCATGTCCGAACCGACGATCGACCTCGATGTCCGCGTCATTCCGCCGCGCGACAAGCACCCGACCATCTTCCGCACGTTTGACGCCTTGGCGAGCGGCCAGTCGATGCTGCTCATCAACGACCACGATCCGCGGCCGCTGAGATACCAGCTCGCCGCCGAGCGGCCGGATGCGTTCGACTGGGCATATGAAGCGGAGGGCCCGGAGGTTTGGCGGGTTCGGATCAGCCGGCGATAGTGACGTGACGGAGGAAACAATGAGCTATCGATTCACGGTGCACTCGCTGGCGGGCATCATTGTGCTGGCCGCGCTGTTCACGACGCTTGGATGCAAGGGCGGACCGCGTGAGCGGCCGGCGGTCGCCGCCGGGACCTCTATCGACCCACGGACGGCCGTGGTCCTTCCGGCCGATGACCAGCAGGCGGTGCTCCGCGAGATGCGCCAGATGCTCGGCGCGGTGGGTGGCGCGATGGCCGCCGCGGCGAGGGGGGATACGGTTGCGCTGCTCGCTGCCGTGGCGCCGGCGGGCAGCGCGGCTGCCGCCGACCCGGCGATCGAAGCTCTGCTGCCGACGGCGTGGAAGGAACTCGCGGAGCGGACGCACAGCGGGTTCGACAGCCTCGCCGCCGCCGTACACCATACACGTGGAAGGCCGGCGCTCAAGGATACGGTGCTGGTGCGGCTCGCCCAGTTGAGCGGTTCGTGTACCGCGTGCCACGAGACGTTCCGAGTGACGGTGCGCTGAGGGTAAGGAATCGATTGATTGAGACTTCGCCTCATCACGACACGACTGGAGAGAGAGAATGACTCGCATTTCGTACAAGGAAGTAGCCCCGGGTGCATATCAGGCCATGCTCGGTCTCGAGAGCTACGTCGGGGAGTCCGGGCTGGAACACTCCCTGTTGGAACTCGTGCGGACGCGTGCCTCGCAGCTCAACGGCTGTGCGTTCTGCCTGGACATGCACAGCAAGGACGCCATCGCCGCCGGCGAAACGCCTCAACGGTTATTCGCGCTTTCCGCTTGGCGGGACGCACCGTTCTACACCGACCGCGAGCGAGCGGCCCTCGCGTGGACCGAGGCCGTTACTCACGTCGGACCGAGCGGTATCCCGGACGAGGTAGATCGCGCCACTCGCCTGCAGTTTGACGAGCGCCAGCTCGTGGACCTGACGATGGCGATCATCGCCATCAACGGCTGGAACCGTCTGGCGATTGCCTTCCACTCGCCCGAAGCCGGCAGTCATGTGGCCATCGCGCGAAAGCGGTGAATGCTGTGCATCGTCAACCACGGCATGGCCGACGTTCGGACTCAGCGATCCAGCCGCCGGTACGGGATCTCGGAGAACATCGGCAGCCCCGCGGCATTGATGATGTCGAGAAGCCCGGCGCGCTCGTGGAATTCCTTGCCGTCGCGGTCGATCACGATCGCGTTCGGATACTGCGGTGCAAGATGACGGAATTCCGCGTCGATCAGGCGGAAGCGGCGAACCATATTCTCGGCCAGCTCGTGCGGCCGGTTCCGGTGCCTGATGTGTTTTTCGATGGTCGCGGTGCTCGACGTGAGGACAATCACGCGATCCGGATTCCAGCGGTCCCCCATCGTCAGCACCTTCCGGAGGTCGGCGTGGTATTCCTCCGGGTACTCCGCGATGTGCGCCTCGAGCGTGATGCGCGCGCCCTCGAAGAAGGTGACTCTGTCGGGCCGATCGCGATCCGCGGCGTCACGATAATTCGCATCGTAGAGCGCGGCGAAGTACGCCGTGACGCCGACAGGGTTGCGTCCCATCGCGATGTCTTCGAGCACATCGGGATGCCAGACGCCTTTCTCGCCCTCTCCATAGGATCCGTTGTGGTAGAGGTCGCCCAGTTGACGCACGAGCGTGCTCTTCCCGATTCCTGGTCCGCCGACGATTGCTACGCGCATATCCGTTCCCAATTATCCTGAATGTTGCGAGAATGGAACCCCCGAAATGAAACTCCCGGTCGGCGATGCCATCTTCACCATCGGCCACTCCACACGGACGCTCACGGAATTCGTGGCGCTCCTGCGGCAGGTTGACATCACGCTGCTCGTGGATGTGCGTTCGATCCCGCGCTCGCGAGCGACGCCGCAATTCAACGGCGACACGCTGCCCGGCGCGCTTGCCGAGGTGGGCATCGGCTACCGACACTTGCGCGCACTCGGCGGACGACGTCATCATCGCAAAGGCACGCCGCCCTCGCTCAACACGTACTGGCGCGTCACGGCGTTCCGGAATTATGCCGACTACGCGGAGACCGATGAATTCCGGGCCGGGCTGCACATGCTGCGCGAGCTCGCGGGCGCTGATCGATGCGCCATCATGTGCGCCGAGGCGGTGTGGTGGCGCTGTCATCGCCGGATCATCACCGATTACCTGTTGGCTTGCGACACGCGCGTCGAGCACATCATGGGACCGGGCCAGGTCGTCGCCGCGACGCTCACACCGGGCGCGCTCATCACGGCGGACAAGGCGCTTCGCTATCCCGCGGCAGAGGAGATCGCATGAACGACACACTCAGCGGACCTGACCTGACCAAAGGAGTCGCTGTCTCGGCAATCGCCGACGGCTCCATGCTCACCGGGCATGCGCGAGGCGAATCGGTGCTGCTCGTGCGACGCGGAGACGAGTTCTTCGCCATCGGGGCTGTCTGTACCCATTACGGCGCTCCGCTTGCCGACGGCTTGCTGGTCGGCGACACCGTGCGCTGTCCCTGGCATCACGCCTGCTTCAGCCTGCGTACCGGCGAAGCGCTCCGCGCGCCGGCGCTGGACCCTGTTTCCTGCTGGCACGTCGAGCAGCGCGACGGCACCGTGTACGTTGGAACGAAGGTCGAAGCCGCGGCGCCACCGTCACTCGGGGCAAAAACCGGGATTCCGGAATCGGTCGTGATCGTGGGCGGAGGTGCGGCTGGCAACGCCGCGGCAGAAATGCTCCGGCGCCTGGGCTATTCCGGCCGCATCACCATGTTGAGCGCCGATTCGTCCGCGCCTTGCGATCGCCCCAGTCTTTCCAAGGGCTACCTCTCCGGCGTCGCGGCGTCCGAGTCAATGCCGCTCAGACCGGCGACCTTCTACCAGGAACACCGCATCGAGCTGAAACTGGACGCCCGAGTCGCCACGATCGACACGGCGACTCGTCAGGTGCAGCTCGTCGACGGCACACGCCACGCCTACGATGCGCTGCTGCTGGCCACCGGCGCCGAGCCGGTGCGGCTCGAGGTGCCTGGCGCGAATCTTCCACACGTCCATTATCTGCGCACGCTCGCCGACGGTCGCGCGCTGGTCGCCAAAGCGCTGACATCGAAGCGAGCCGTGGTGATCGGTGCGAGTTTCATCGGCCTCGAGGTGGCAGCGTCGCTTCGCGCACGGAACATCGTCGTTGATGTGGTGGCGCCGGATACCGTGCCGATGTTGAAGATCCTCGGCGAGGAGGTCGGAACCTTCATCCGTCAACTCCACGAACGACACGGGGTGACCTTCCATCTCGGCACTACCGCGACATCGATCGACGATGGCCACGTGACGCTGCAGAACGGCGAACGGTTGCCGGCCGACCTCGTCGTTGTCGGCATCGGTGTCCGTCCGGCCATCGCGCTGGCGGAACAAGCAGGCCTCGTCATCGATCGCGGTGTCGCGGTGGACGAGTACCTCGAGACGAACATTCCGGGCATCTTCGCCGTCGGAGACATTGCGCGCTGGCCGGACCGGCGCACGGGCGAGCGCATCCGCGTCGAGCACTGGGTGGTGGCCGAGCGCCAGGGGCAGACGGCAGCACGCAATATCCTGGGCGGACGGGAGAGGTTCGATGCCGTCCCGTTCTTCTGGACCGAGCAATACGATTTCAGTCTCGCATACGTGGGTCACACTGAACGCTGGGACGAGGCCAAGCTCGACGGGCAGCTGGACGCTGCCACGCAGGACTGCACGATCAGCTATCGTCGCGGCAACAAGACACTGGCTGCGGCGGTGGTGCACCGCGATTTAGAGGGCCTGAACGCTGAAGTCGCGTTCGAGAACGCAAACTGAGGCAGGTCATCAACGGTGAAACGAGGGATCACCTCGCGAGCTTTGTCAGCGCGGATCCCTTGTGCATCGCGATATGGTCCGTGGAGTCGCTCGTG
>Ga0208716_1000910_pt1 | contig 11779 bp, 11 predicted proteins | sample NGESurdeep092012_8_FD_184482 | JGI IMG/M metagenome (GOLD analysis project Ga0208716, IMG submission 184482) | Arctic peat soil microbial communities from Barrow, Alaska - NGEE Surface sample 415-3 deep-092012 (SPAdes) | ecosystem: Environmental > Terrestrial > Soil > Wetlands > Peat ...
GGCGAGCCGCTACAGCGCGCGCGCGATCACCACCGATCAGGTGGCGTGGAGCTACAGCGGCGTGCGTCCCCTGTACGACGACGGCAAGGTAGACCCTTCGGCCATCACCCGCGACTACGTGCTGCTGCTCGACGAACAGGGCCCGCCGCTCTTGTCCATTTTCGGCGGCAAGATCACCACCTACCGCAAGCTGGCCGAGCAGGTGATGGAGAAGCTCGCGCGCTGGATCCCGGCGCACCGGCCCTGGACCCATGCCGAGGCGCTGCCGGGCGGCGATTTCGGCGGGCGCGATTTTCAGACCGTGCTGGGCGAGTTCCGCTCGCGTTATTCAGGGCTCGATCCGCATTGGCTGGCGCGCCTGCTGCGCCGCCACGGCACGCTAAGCGAAAAGATTCTCGACGACGCGAAAGCCGAGGCCGACCTGGGCGAGAACTTCGGCGGGGGGCTGTACGAGCGCGAACTCGCCTATCTCGCCGAGCACGAATGGGCGCGCTCCGGCGAAGACGTGCTGTGGCGGCGCACCAAGTGCGGCCTGCATATGAACGAGGCGCAGCGCCGGCGCGTCGCTGTACGCATGGCGGGCGGCCGATGAAGCCGCTCGCGGCGCTGCCCGCCGCGGTCGCGAAAGGCATCCGCGGCGTGTTCTGCGACATCGACGACACGCTCACCAGCGAGGGCAAGCTCACCGCACGCGCCTATACCGCGCTGGAGCGGCTGCGCGCAGGCGGCAAGCTGGTGGTTCCGATCACCGGCCGGCCGGCCGGCTGGTGCGACCATATCGCGCGCATGTGGCCGGTGGACGCGGTGGTCGGCGAGAACGGCGCCTTCTATTTCTATTACGACGGCGCGCGCAAGAAACTCGCGCAGCGCTTTTTGTACGACGCGGTTGTGCGCGCCGCCAACCGCAAAAAAATGCTCGCCGTGCGCGAGCGTATCCTGCGCGAAGTGCCGGGCTGCGCGCTTGCTTCGGACCAGCTCTACCGCGAGGCCGATCTCGCGATCGACTATTGCGAGGACGTGCCGCGTCTGCCGCTGGCCGAAGTCGACCGGATCGTCGCGCTGATGCGCGCGGCAGGTATGAGCGCGAAGATCAGCTCGATCCACGTGAACGGCTGGTTCGGGGATTACGACAAACTGGGCATGACGCGCACGCTGATGCAGGAGCGCTACGGCGTCGATCTCGCGCGCGATGAGGCCGAATACCTGTTCGTCGGCGACTCACCCAACGATGCGCCCATGTTCGGGTTCTTTTCCAATTCGGTCGGCGTGGCCAATGTGGCCGATTTCGGCGCGCGCCTGACCGACGCGCCGGCCTACGTAAGCAGCCGGCGCAGCGGCGAGGGGTTTGTCGAAGTCGCCGAACTGCTGCTTGGCGGGAACGGGTAGCTGATGGAATGGTGGCTGGGCTATGCCGCAGTCGGCGCGGCGGTGGGATTTTTTGCGGGCATGCTCGGCATAGGCGGCGGCGCCATCATGGTGCCGCTGCTGGTGATGCTGTTCGAGGCGCAGGGGCTGCCCAAGGCGCAGATCATGCACCTTGCCGTCGGCAGCGGCATGGCGAGCATTCTTTTTACATCGTTATCGAGCATGCGCGCGCATGCAATCCGCGGCGCGGTGCGCTGGGATCTGGCGCTCGCGCTGACCCCCGGCATTCTGATCGGCGGCCTGCTCGGCTCCAGCGTCACCGTTTGGATTTCGACGCGGGTGTTCGCCGTCATGTTTACGATCGTCGTTTTTTTCGCCGCGACCAACATCCTGATCGATCGCAAGCCCAAGCCATCGCGCCCGTTGCCGGGAGCGCTCGGATCGATGCTGGTCGGCCTGGTGATCGGCTTCGTTTCCTCGCTCGCGGCTATGGGCGGCGCATTCATGACCATTCCGTTCGCGCTTTATTGCAATGTGCCCATGCTGCAGGCGATAGGCACGTCAGCGATCGTCGGTTTTCCGATCGCGCTTGCGGGCGGCATCGGCTTCATCGTCGCGGGCTGGGGACAAAGCGGTCTGCCGCCGCATAGCATCGGCTATGTGTATTTGCCGGCCGTGCTCGGGATCACGCTCGCGAGCGTACTGACCGCGCCTCTGGGCGCCGCTGCCGCGCACCGCCTGCCGACCAAGCGCCTGAAGCAGGTGTTCGCGCTGTTGCTATACGGACTCGCGGCGAAAATGCTGGTCAGTTTGTGGTGAAACAAGTCGACGATCTATTACCCCGCGCGGCAATGAAAATGCCCGTCCAGACTGCGGACGGGCATCAATAGCCGAACCGGCAAAAGCTCAATCGCCGTGCTTGCCGCCCTTGCCATGGTCCTTCTGTTTCTTTTCCTTCTTTTCCTTCTTTTCCTTCTTTTCCTTTTTCACTTTCGCGGGTTTGTAGTCCTTGTCGCGTACCCAGCGGCCCTCTGTGCGATAGTAGGTCCGGTCGCGCTGCTCCCAGCGGTCCGGCTCCCAGCGATAGCCCTCGGGTTGAAGGATGGGGCGCCCGCGAATCCAGACGTGGCGCTCGCCGGTCCAGCCCCAGTATCCCGGCGCCCAGACATAGCCGGGCGAAATGGTCGGCACGACTTCATGCTCCGGCGGCGGCGGTGCGATGTTGATATTGACGCTGATCTGCGCGTATGCCGGCGCTGTAAAGGCACTGGCGGCCAGCACTAGCGACAGCAACAGCTTGCGTATGGCGTTGGTTCGGTTCATGGTCAGGCCCTTTGTAGGTAGGGCCCCCATGCTTGCACTTTCTTCAGGCTTGTACCGTGCGCTGGCGTACACAAGGAACGCCCTGCACGCCGGCATTCAAATCGTGCCGTCGGCTTTCAGCTTGGCAATCTCCGCATCAGTCTTCATCAGCAGGCCGCGCAGGATTTCCTCGGTGTGCTGGCCGAGCACCGGCGGGGCGAGCTTGTACTCGACCGGGGTGGCGGAAAAGCGCATCGGGCTTGCGACCGTCGGTAGTTTGCCCGCGACCGGATGGTCGAGCTCGACTTTGATGCCGCGCGCCTTCACCTGCGGCTCCTCGAACACCTGCGCCACGTCGTTGATCGGGCCGTTGGGTACGCCGGCGGCTTCGAGCAGCTCGACCCATTCCCTGGTGCTGCGTCTGGAGAACACTTGCTGCAGCAGGCGCGTGAGCTCGGCGCGGTTCTCCACGCGCTTGCCGTTGCCGGTGAAGCGCGGATCGCCGGCGAGCTCGGCGCATCCGGCCGCTTCGCAGAACTTGCGGAACAGGTTGTCGTTGCCGCAGGCAAGGATCACGTCGCCGTCGGCGGTCTTGAACGGCTGGTAGGGCACGATGTTCGGATGCAGGTTGCCGATGCGCTTGGGCGGCTTACCGGTGGCGAAGTAGTTGGTGTTCTGGTAGGCGAGCAGCGCAATCTGCGAGTCGAGCAGCGCGAGATCGAGTTGCTGGCCGATGCCGGTCTCGGCGCGGTGGGCGATCGCGGCGCATATTGCTATGCTGGCGTACATGCCGGTGATGATGTCGGCCACCGGGACGCCAGCCCGCTGCGGGCCTCCTCCCGGCGCGCCGTCGGGTTCGCCGGTGACGCTCATCATCCCGCCCATGCCCTGGATCATGAAGTCGTAGCCGGGATGCTCCCGGTACGGCCCGGTTTGGCCGAAGCCGGTGACCGAGCAGTAGATCAGGCGCGGATTGATTTGTTTCAGGTCGTCGTAGGAAAGGCCGTAGCGCGCCAGGTCGCCGAACTTGTAGTTCTCGATCAGGACGTCGGAGACGCGCGCGAGTTCGCGCACCAGTTTCTGGCCCTCGGGCGTGGAGATGTTGAGCGTGATCGATTTCTTGCCGCGGTTGGCCGAGGTGAAATAGGCCGAGTCCTTGGTGTCGCGGCCCTCCTGGTCCTTCACCCAGGGCGGGCCGTAGGTGCGCGAGTCGTCGCCGAACTTGGGGCGCTCGACCTTGATCACTTCTGCGCCGAGGTCGGCCAGGTTCTGGCCGGCCCAGGGGCCGGCGAGGACGCGGGATAGATCGAGTACGCGAATGTGCGACAGGGGACCGGGCATGGGATCAGGCTTTCTGCAAGAATTGGCTGCGGCTTTACGCAGTTCGGATTGGACAGGCGCGGCGCAGGAGCGGGTTCAGTGCGCGCCGCCCATCATGTGGTCGGGCAGCCAGGTGGCGATCTCCGGGAACACGCACAGGATAACGATCGCCAGCATCATGCACAGCACATAAGGAATGGTGCCCCACATGATGCGCGTGACCGGCACGTCCGGCGCGATCGAGCTGACGATGTAGATGTTCAAGCCCACCGGCGGGTGGATCAGGCCGATCTCCATGTTGATGGTGAGGATCACGCCGAACCACACCGGATCGAAGCCGGCGGCCTTGATGATCGGGTAGAGGATCGGACTGGTCATCAGGATCACCGCCGCCGGCGGAATGAAGAATCCGCACACCAGCAGGAACACGTTGATCATCGCCATCAGCACCCAGCGATTGACGTGCATGTCGGCAATCGCCTGCGCCAGCGTCTGCGTGAGATAAAGGGATGTCAGCATGTAGCCGAACAGCACGGCGGCCGCGATGATCATCAGGATCATCACTGATTCCCTCGTGGTGTCGCGCAGGATCGCCCACCATTCCTTCGGCCGCCACATGCGATAGATCGCCACGGCCATCACCACACACAGCGCCGCTCCGACGCCGGCTGCTTCGGAGGGCGTCGCCACGCCGCCGTAGAGCACGTACATCACGCCGGCGATAATGGCGATGAAAGGCGCGATCTTGGGGATCGACTGGAATTTCTCTTTCCAGCTGTAGCGGAAGTCCACCGCGTGCGAGCGAAACCCTCTTTTCCAGATGATGAACAGCGTCCAGGCCATGAACAGGCCGGTGAGCATCAGGCCCGGCAACACGCCGGCGAGGAACAGGCGCCCGATCGAAGTTTCGGTGGCGATGCCGTAGAGAATGAAGGTGATCGACGGCGGGATCAGAATGCCGAGCGTTCCGCCGGCGCAGATTGACCCGGTCGCGACATCGTCCGGATAGCCGCGCCGGCGCATCTCGGGGATGCCCATTTTTCCGATGGCGGCGCAACACGCGGGGGAGGAACCGGTCAGCGCGGCGAATATGGCGCAGGCGCCCAGGTTGGAAATCGCCAGGCCGCCGGGCAGGCGGTAGAGCCAGCGATCGAGCGCCTCGTACAGGTCCTTGCCCGCCGGGGAAGAACCGATTGCGGCCCCCATCATCACGAACATCGGAATCGATACCAGAGTAAAGTCGTTCAGCCCCGCATAGAAGGTTTCCGCCACCACGTGCAGCGCGTCGAAACCCTGGAAGATCATGATGAATATGATCGAGATCGTGCCCAGGCCGAAAGCGACCGGCGCGCCCGAGAGCAACATCATCAGCGTGAGAATCAGGACCAAGGTCCCCTGCATTGCCGGGCTCATCACCGATGCGCCTTGGTGATACCGAACGGCGGTTCGCGGCCGCTGACCAAGCCCATCAGGTCGGCGAGGCACTGCAGGGTCAGCAGACCGAGGCCGATGGGCAGGGCCGAATAGGGGATCCACAGGCGCGCGCGCCACATGGTATCGGACACCCATTTGTTGTCCCAGGCCTCTTGCCAGAACCGGAACGTGAGTACGGTCATCGCCACGCAGAAGAATAACGTCACCGCGGCGGCGAACAGCGCCAGCCACCAGCGCGGGCGCGGGGCCGAGTATAGCGGCAGGACGTCGACTGCGACGTGGCCGCGCGTCGTCAGCACGAAGGGGCTGCCGAGGAAGGTCGCCGCAACCAGGCAATAGGTGACGAAATCGGTCTGCCAGATGGTGTTCTGGTTGAGCGCATAGCGCACGAACACCATATGGCAGACGACGAGGACGCTGAGTGCAATCAGCGCGGCGGCGAAGTAGCCGAACAGCTGGGAGATGAATTTAACGCTGCGGACAAATATATCCATGAAGGGCCCATCGCTTGCGGCCCGCGGGCCGGTTGCAGGAGAGTAAAGGAGCAGGCGGACGGCGCTCGCCGCCCGCCGCCGGAGCCTGCGCTTACTTGACGCTCAGCGCATCGTCGATCAGTTGCCTGCCGTCCGGCACTTCCTTGGCGAATTCGGCGTAGGAGCTTTCCTTGGCGACTTTGATCCAGGCGTCGTACTCGGCCGGCGTCAGCGTGACCACCTCGACCTTGTGCTCCTTGAACGCCTTGACCATCGCGTCGTCCAGGCCCTTGGCTTCCTTGCTGAAGTATTCCTGCGCTTTTTTGCCGGCTTTCAGCAGCGCGTCCTGCTGCTTCTTGTTCAGCTTGTCGAACGCTTTCTTCGACATCAACACCGGCTCATACATGAACCACAGGGCATTCTCGCCCGGCGCGGTGATGCATTTGACCTGTTCGTAGATGCGAAAAGACACGAAACTGCCCGTGCTCGTGTCGGTCGCCTCGGCGACGCCGGTCTGCAGCGCGTTGTAGACCTCGTTCGATGGCACCGAGACAATCGAAGCGCCAGCCGCCTGCCACATGGCGGCGAAGGTCGGACCTGCGGAGCGGATTTTCAGGCCCTTGATATCCGCGGGAGTGCGGATGCAGGCTTTCTTCGAGGCGACGGCGCCAGCCAGCCAGGCGTCGGACAGCACGACCACGCCGGCCTTTTCGATCTTGGCCTTGATCTCCTTCATGAACTTGGAATCGTTCATGCGCGCGGCACGGTCGTGGCTGCGCACCAGCCCGGGCATCAGGGTTGCGCCGAAGGCGCGCACCTTGCCGCTGGCATAGTCGAGCGGAAACGAGGAGATGTCGAGCTGGCCATTGACCAGGGCGTTCCATTGTTCGTTCGGCTTGAACAGCGACGCGCCGGGATAAACCTGGATCTCCAGATCGACGTTGGCCGCTTTGGCTTCGCGCGCGATAATTTGCACCATCTCGTCGCGTGCGTCGCCCTTGCCGCCGGGAAACTGGTGCGCGGCGCGCAGCGTAACGGTTGCGGCGAGCGCGGTACCGCTTACTGCAGCCGCCACCAGTGCCGCCATGATGCCTATGTGCTTTAGTTTTATCATTGATCTTTCCTCCAGGTTTGTCGTCAAATCGTGCGCTTTGCGTTTCCCCGGTTGACCGGGGTATCCAGATGCAACGCGGCACCCGGCGCCATTTTAGACTGCCGCGGACGGGGATACATAGCTATCGGTATTGCGCCGCAGCATTGTTATGGAGACCTGTGCGCGTCACTTGCCTTTGAATTGCGGCTTCTGCTTCGCCAGAAACGCATTGAAGCCGATGCGGTAGTCCTCGGTGTCGAAGCAGGCGTAGCCTTCGTCGCGTTCGGCTTCGGTGAGCGGACGCGGATCGGCCAGGCGGCGCGCGAATTTTTTGTGCCAGCGCGCCACTAGCGGCGCGCCCGCGGCAATGCGCGCGGCCGCGGCGAGCGCTTCCGTCTCGACCTGGTCGTCAGCAACGATGCGATTGACCAGGCCTTTTTCTTTCGCTTCGGCGGCGCCGAATACGCGGCCCTCGAGCAGGATCTCCAGCGCGGTGGCGCGGCCGACGAGGTCGATCAGCGCAGCCATTTCGCCGTAGCCCACCACCAGGCCGAGCTTGTTGATGGGGATGCCGAAGCGGCTGGATGCGCCGCAGATCCGGAGGTCGCACTGCGAGGCGATTTCCAGCCCGCCGCCGACGCACACGCCGTGGATCATGGCCACGGTCGGGTGGCGGCATTCCTTCACCGCGCGCATCGTGCCCTCGATCTTGTTGCCGTAGTCCTTCGCCACCCTGGCGTTGGTGCGCACTTTCTCGAATTCTGAAATGTCGGCGCCGGCCGCGAAGGCCTTCCCGCCTGCGCCGCGCAGCACGATGCAGCGCACGCCGACGTCGGCTTCGAGTTCCTGCATGATCTCGCCCAGCCGCATCCACATGCGGAAGCTGAGCGCGTTGAGCTTGTCCGGATTGTTGAGCGTTACGGTAGCAATGGCGCCGTCGCGACCAAGCAGAATCGGCTCGGAGGATACGCCGGTCGCACCTGCGTCGGGCCGATTGTCTTTGATTGTCATTGTTGGCCCCTCTGACGCGGGCGCAGCCTGCGCCAGGCGATGGAAATGAGCGGCCAGAAGAGCATGATCAAAGCCAGGGTGGTGATGGAACCGACGAGCGAATTCGACCAGAAAATCCCCAGTTCGCCCTTGGAGCCCATCATGGTCTGGCGGAACGCGGCTTCGGCCCGGTCGCCCAGCACCAGCGACAACACCATCGGCGCGAGGGGATAGTCGAGCTTCTTCATCACGTAGCCGACGGCGCCGAACAGAACCATGAACCAGATGTCGAGCATGGCGCTGTGCACGGAGTAGGCGCCGATGGCGCACACGACGATGATGATAGGCGCAATGATGGAAAACGGAATGCGCAGGATCGCCGCGAACAAGGGCACCGTTGACAGAACGATGATCAGCCCGAAGATGTTGGACAGGTACATGCTCGCGATCAGCCCCCAGACAAAGTCCTTTTGTTCGACGAACAGGAGCGGCCCCGGCTGCAGGCCCCAGATCATGAGCCCGCCGAGCAGCACGGCTGCGGTGGCCGAACCGGGTATGCCGAGCGCGATCATGGGCAGCAGGGCCGCGGTGCCGGAAGCGTGCGCCGCTGTCTCCGGCGCGATCACGCCCTCCAGCATGCCGGTGCCGAACTTGTCGCCGTCCTTGGAGAAGCGCTTGGCAATACCATAGCCCATGAACGAGGCGGCGGTGGCGCCGCCCGGGGTAATCCCCATCCAACAGCCGATGGCCGAGCTGCGGATCAGCGTGAGCCAGTACTTGGGCAATTTTTTCCAGGTTTCCAGCACCACTTTCATGTTGATCTTGGCGCTCTTGCCCTCGAATGCCAGCCCTTCTTCCATGCTGATCAAAATTTCGCCGACGCCGAACAAGCCGATGACCACGATCAGAAAATCGATGCCGCGCAGCAGCTCCGACCAGCCGAAGGTCATGCGCAGTTCGCCACTGACGGTATCCATGCCGACCGCCGCCAAGCCGAAGCCCAGCATCATCGCGATGATGGTCTTCGCCGGATCCTTGCCGGTGCCGACGAAGCTGCAGAACGTGAGCAAATAGACGGCGAAGAATTCGGGCGGGCCGAATTCCAGCGCGAACTTGGCGACCAGCGGCGCGAGAAAGGTGATCAGCAGCACGGCGACGAAGGCGCCGATGAAGGAGCCGGTGAACGACGCGGTCAACGCCTCGCCCGCCCTGCCCTGTTGCGCCAGCGGATAGCCGTCGAACGTGGTGGCCACCGAATGCGTCTCGCCGGGAATGTTGAACAGCACCGAAGTTATGGCGCCAGCGAACAGGGTTCCCCAGTAGATGCACGACAGCATGATGATGGCCGATGTGGGCGGCATGGTGAACGTGAGCGGCAGCAGGATCGCGACGCCGTTCGGCCCGCCTAGGCCAGGCAGCACGCCGATGACGATGCCGAGCACCATGCCGATTGTCATCATGCCGATGTTGTACCAGGAGAGCGCGACCGCGAACCCGTGAAACAGTGCACTAAATTCTTCCACCTGGCGATTCTCCGAGCGTGGGGTTTCAGTATCCGAAAAGGGCTTCTAGCGGCCCCTTCGGCAGCGGCACCAGAAACTGTATTTCGAACAGCCAGAACAGCACCACGCCGGTCCCGATGCTGATAAGCAGGGTTTTCGTCCAGCTGTATTTGTCCATCACCCGCATGAATGCGCCGATGAACAGCGCCGAGGCGACGTAAATGCCGATGAATTCGATTGCGAGCACATATACGATCGTTGGCAGCAGCACCAGCAGGACTAGTTTGAATTTTTTCCAGGGAACGAAAATTTCGCGCTTTCGTTCCTTGCCGAACAGCGACCTCAGCAGGACGACCATGCTGGCGATGCACAGGATTGCGCCGATGCGAAACGGGAAGTAGCCCGATTCGGGGCCGTCGGGCGCCCAGCCCGCGCCGATGCGGTGGTTGTCGATCATCATCACCACGCCGACGAGAAAGACGACGAACGCGGTGAGCGCATCCGCCGCTGCATGCGTCAGGCCGCGGTGGGCGCGTTGCTGTTCCTGCTCCATGCTGTTAGCTCCTTCTCGCGCCTGCCGGGCGAACGCGCCAGGATGGCGGCTTCGCCCGAATGGCGCGGGCTTACTTCTTTGCGGCGAACCCGGCTTCGTGCATCAGCTTGTTGTGGAACGCCTCGTCCTTTTCCAGAAACTTGACGAAGTCAGCGCCGGTCAGATAGACCTCTTTGAGCGCCTGCTTCGCGACGTAGTCCTTCCATTCCGGCGTGGCGGTTACTTTCTTCAGCAGGTCGGCGTAGTACGCAGCCTGCTCTGCGGTGGTGCCACCGGGGAGGAAGAATGCGCGCAGCATCTGGTATTGCACGTCGACACCCGAGTCCTTGCAGGTGGGAATGTCGGCCCAGGACTGGTCCTTGGTGATCTTTTCCTTGTACACCATGCGGTTCTCGGAGAACACGCACAGCGCACGAACCTGACCGGCCCGCCATTGGGCGATGTTCTCGCTCGGGTTGTTGACGTTGGAATCGATGTGCTTGCCTACGAGCTGGGTTGCCGCCTCGCCGCCGCTCTTGTACGGGATGTAGGTGAACTTGGCGCCAGCGATCTTATCGAGCGCCACGGTAATGATGTGGTCTTCGCGCTTGGATCCCGTGCCGCCCATTTTGAAGGCGCCGTTGGCCTTTTTCGCTGCGTCCAGATACTCCTTTGGTGTTTTGTAAGGGGTATCGGAGTTGACCCAGAGCAGAAACTCGTCCGATGCGATCATCGCCACAGGATTGAGGTCGCGCCAGTTGAAGGGCAGGTTTACCGCGATGGGCAAGGTGTAGATGGCGGAGAACGCAACCATCAGCTTATGCGGGTTGCCCTTGGAATCCTTCACGTCCATGATGCCTTCGGCCCCGCTGGCGCCGCCCTTGTTGATGATGAGCATCGGCTGCTTCATCAACTGGTGCTTGACGACGATGCCCTGGATGGTGCGAGCCATCTGATCGGAGGCGCCGCCGGCTCCGGCCGGAATGATGACTTCCACCGGCTTGGTGGGCTCCCATGCGGACTGCGCGGGCGCGATCAGGGCAAACGTCAGCGCAGCAGCGCAAAGCGGTAACAGGGGAGTCATGTTCGACAACTTGCGGGTCAGGCGCATCATGGTGGTGTCCTCCGATTGGGTTTGAGATTGCATTGCCGGCAGTTCCGGCGCTTCATTGATTCATGAGTGATTCATGTCGCGTTGAGCGTGGCACTCGGAGGCGCGCTTATCGGCGCGCTTCGGTTAGATAGGACATCGAGGCCGCCACACCGCCCTGTTTGTGCGGGACGCGCGCCAGAGCCAGCCCCATTTCGACGCCGGCGAGCGCGCCCATCAGCGTGAGGTCGTTGAAGTCGCCGAGGTGGCCGATGCGGAACACCTTGCCCGCGAGCCTTCCCAGGCCGGTGCCGAGCGACATGTCGTAGGCTTCGAGTATGGTTTTCCTCAGCGCGTCGGCGTCGTGACCGGCGGGCATCATCACCGCGGTGAGGGTGTTGCTGTATTCCTCCGCGTTGGCGCATAGGATTTCCAGGCCCCAGGCGCGCACCGCGCGCCGCGTCGCTTCGGCATAGCGCGCATGGCGCGCGAACACGCCGTGCAAGCCTTCTTCCTGCAGCATGTCGATGGCCTCGCGCAGGCCATAAAGCAGATTGGTCGCCGGCGTATAGGGAAAATAGCCGGTCTTGTTGGCGGCGATCATCTCGTCCCAGGCCCAGTAGGACTTGGGCAGCTTGGCGGACTGCGCCGCCTTGCGCGCCTTTTCGCTCACCGCGT
>Ga0208716_1000911_pt1 | contig 11778 bp, 9 predicted proteins | sample NGESurdeep092012_8_FD_184482 | JGI IMG/M metagenome (GOLD analysis project Ga0208716, IMG submission 184482) | Arctic peat soil microbial communities from Barrow, Alaska - NGEE Surface sample 415-3 deep-092012 (SPAdes) | ecosystem: Environmental > Terrestrial > Soil > Wetlands > Peat ...
TCGCGTTCACCAACACCGCCTACTTCCTGCCGGTCGTCTACGCGTTCACGGGGCGCAAGGTCGAGAAGCTCGGCGACTTGGCGCCGGTGATCGAGCGCGCCAAGTCGCTGCTCCACCCGGAGCCCGACGAGACGTTCTGGCTGCCGTACCTCGGCGAGACGCTCGACTCGGGCATCGCCACGCTCTTCGCCGAGGAGTGCATCGAGGGCGTGCGCTTCGCTCGCGGCCTCGAGCCCCAGGCCCTCCGCCTGCCCGTGCCCGGCTCCGAGGACGAACGGCTCTCCACCTCATCCACCTATGTGCACGGCGACGTGCTCCGTCTCAACGGACCGATCGACGACGTGCAACTGCGCGCCTGGGGCATCCAGCTGGTCGACGGGCGCATGCCCGGGTTCTGCGCGATCGTCGGCTGCGCCAAGAGCAACGAGGTCGCCGTGAAGATCGTCCGCGAGCTCCAGTCGCGCGGCATCCTCATCTTCCTCAGCGGCAACGTCAACGGGCGCAGCATCATCCACCAGCTCACCGAGGAGGGCGTGCAGCTCGGCTACGACACTTTCACGGTGCCGTTCGGCATCGACACGATCTCGGCCGTGTATGCGCTCGGCTTCGCGGCGCGCTCGGCGCTGACCTTCGGCGGCATGGACGCGGGCAAGGCACGCGAAATCATGCTCTACAACAAGTACCGTGTGTTCGCCTTCGTACTCGCGCTCGGCGAGGTCGACGACCTCAAGTACGCGACCGCCGCCGGCGCGATCTCGTTCGGGTTCCCGGTGATCGCCGATACGCGCATCCCGCAGATCCTGCCGACCGGTGTGACGACCTACGAGCACGTCGTCTCGATGCCCTTCGACGAGATCCCCGGCGCCGACGACATGGAGCGCACCGAGAAGCTCATCCAGCGCGCGATCGAGGTGCGCGGCGTCAAAGTCAAGATGACCAGGGTGCCGATCCCGGTCGCCTACGGCTCCGCCTTCGAAGGCGAGCGCATCCGCAAGGACATCATGCACATGGAGTTCGGCGGCAAGCGCACGCGGGCGTTCGAATACCTGCGGATGAAGCCCGCGGACGAGGTCGACGACGGCAAGTTCGAGCTCATCGGCCCAGACCTCGACTCGGTCGAGGTCGGCGGCGCGATGCCGCTCGGGATCCTTGTCGAGGTCTCCGGGCGCAAGATGCAGAAGGACTTCGAGTCAATCATCGAGCGTCAGTTCCACTACTTCACCAACGGCGCCGAGGGCATCCAGCACAACGGCCAGCGCGACATCACCTGGATCCGCGTGGGCACATCGGCGTTCGCGAAGGGCTTCCGCCTCGAGCACATCGGTAAGCTCCTGCACGCGCGCATCCACGACGTGTTCGGCAACATCGTCGACAAAGCGCAGGTGACGCTGTTCACTGAAGAGGCCAAAGTGGACGCGGTGCTCGAAGAGGCGCGCTCCGCCTACCGCGAGCGCAACGAGCGCATCGCCACCCTCACCGACGAATCGGTCGACACGTTTTACTCCTGCCTACTGTGCCAAAGCTTCGCGCCGAACCACGTCTGCGTGGTCAACCCCGAGCGCGTGGGTCTCTGCGGCGCCTACAACTGGCTCGACTGCAAAGCCTCGTTCGAGATCAATCCGACGGGGCCGAACCAGCCGGTGCTCAAGGGCACGGTCATCGACCCCGTGAAAGGTGAGTTCTCGGGGCCGAACGAGTTCATCTACGCGCACTCCAACCAGACGGTCGAGCGCGTCACGTTCTACTCCGTGATGGACGCGCCGATGACTTCGTGCGGGTGCTTCGAGTGCATCATGGTCCTCGTGCCCGAGGCGAACGGTCTGATGATCGTCAGTCGCGAGGACCCGAGCATGACGCCCTGCGGCATGACTTTCTCGACCCTCGCCGGCACCACCGGCGGCGGCATGCAGACTCCCGGCATGATGGGGTTTGGGAAGTACTTCCTGACGAGCAAGAAGTTCCTGACGGCCGACGGCGGGATCAAGCGCATCGTCTGGATGAGCAGCATCCTCAAGGAGTCGATGGCCGCCGATCTGCAGGAGGTCTGCGAACGCGAAGGCTGCCCCGACCTGATGGACCAGATCGCCGACGAGCACGTCGGCACATCGGTGGAGGAGATCCTGCCCTTCCTCGAGGAGAAGGGCCATCCGGCCCTGACTATGGACCCGATCTTCTGACGCCGAGGCACCGGCAAGGAGTGCGACGATGACTGAACTGGAGATCCCCGTAGAGAAATGGTCGGGCGCCGTGCGCCTGGTCACTCTCGGCGCCACCGGCGACGGCGGCACGCGCACGTCGACGGTGACCGTCGGCGGCGAGGCGGCGCTGCCTTTCCTGCACTTCGAGGGGCAGATCCCCAACGCTCCGGTCGTCGCTGCCGAAGTCGTCGACATGCACCCCGCGGACTGGTCGCCGGCATTGCTCGAGGCGCTCGGTGACGACACCAGGGATCCGGCGGCGTGGGCGCGGAAGATGGTCGGCCTCGGCGCCGATCTCATCTCGTTGAAGCTGCGATCGACTCACCCCGATCAGGGCGACCGCAGCGCCGCCGACGCGGTCGCCACCGTCAAGAGCGTGCTCGCCGCCGTCGGTGTGCCGCTGATCGTGTACGGACCCGGCGTCGTCGACAAGGACAACGAAGTGCTCGTCGCCGTCGCCGAGGCGACGAAGGGCGAGCGCATCGCACTCGCCAATTGCGAGGAGAAGAACTACCGCACGATCGTCGCCGCGGCGCTTGGCAACGGCCACCTCGTCGTTGCCCAGACACCCATCGACGTCAACCTCGCCAAACAGCTCAACATCCTGATCAGCGACATGGGCCTGTCGCTCGACCGGATACTGATGGATCCCAACACCGGCGCCCTCGGTTACGGCATCGAGTACACATACTCGGTGATGGAGCGTCTGCGGCTGGCGGCGTTGATGGGCGACGGCATGACCCAGCAGCCGATGCTCTGCACGGTCGGCGAGGAGACGTGGCGACAGAAGGAGTCGCGTGTCGCCGAAGGTGTGCCGGCAGCGTGGGGCGATCTCGTCGACCGCGCCGTCGTGTGGGAGACGACGACGGCGCTCACCGTCCTTCAATCAGGGGCCGACATCGTCAGTCTCCGCCATCCGAAGTCGATCGCGCTCGTCAAGCAGACCATCGCGGCGCTCATGAAGGGAGCGTGAGCAGATGGCTCTCACCGGACTTGAGATCTACAAGCTGCTGCCCAAGACCAACTGCAAGGAGTGCGGCTTTCCCACCTGTCTGGCCTTCGCGATGAAGCTGGCTCAGAAGGGCACAGAGCTCGCCAACTGCCCTTACGTCGACGAGGAGGCGAAGGCGGCGCTCGACGCCGCGTCGGCGCCGCCGATCAGGCTCGTCGCCATCGGCGGCGGCGAACGCCGCTTCGAAGTCGGCAACGAGACGGTGCTCTTTCGTCACGAGAAGACCTTCTTCCATCCGCCCGGGCTGGTCGTGCGCCTCAGAGACGACGACCCGGCGCTCGCCGAGCAAGCCACGCGGATCGACGCCTACGAAGTCGAGCGCGTCGGCATCAAGATCATGCTCGACGGCATCGCCGTCGACAACGTCTCGGGCGACGCCGCGACGTTCGCCAAGGCGGTGGCGACCGTCAAGGGCGTGTCGGCGCTGCCGCTCGTGCTGATCAGTGACGACCCCGCCGCCGTAGAGGCCGCTCTTGCGGTCGCCGGCGGCGACCGCCCATTGATCTGTGCCGCCACCACAGACACCTGGCAAAAGATGGCCGAGCTGGCCAAGGGTGCGGGCTGTCCGCTGGTGATCCGTGCCGACGACCTCGAGTCGCTGGCGGCCCTTGCGCACGATGTCCAGGGTCTCGGCGTCGAGGACATCGTGCTCGATCCCGGTACCCGCGACCTCGCCGGCAACCTCGCGGTCTTCACGCAGCTGCGGCGCCTGGCGCTCAAGAAGAACTTCCGCCCGCTCGGTTTCCCGATCATCGCTTTCGCCGGCGCCGCGACGCGCGAGGAGCAGGCGTTGCTCGCCGCCTCGGCGGTCGCCAAATATGCCGGCGTGATCGTGCTCGACGAGCTCGACCCGAGCGTGATCTACCCGTTGATGACGCTGCGACAGAACGTCTACACCGATCCGCAGAAACCGATTCAGATGGAGCCCAAGCTCTATCCGGTCGGAGCAGTCACCGACAAGAGCCCCATCTTCGTCACGACGAACTTCTCGCTCACCTACTTCACCGTGTCGGGCGAGATCGAGGCGAGCGGTGTACCGGTCTGGTTGGTGGTCGCCGACGGCGACGGGCTCTCGGTGCTCACGAGTTGGGCCGCCGGCAAGTTCGACGCCGAGAAGATCGCCAAGACCGTCACGTCGTATGGGATGGCCGACAAGGTGAGTCATCGCAAGCTCGTGCTGCCCGGCTACGTGGCGGCGCTCTCGGGTGAGGTCGAAGAGGAACTGCCCGGCTGGCAGGTCATCGTCGGCCCACGTGAGGCGGTCGACATACCCTCGTTCCTGAAGACCGTCTGGAAGGCCGACTAGGATCGCGATGCCCGGCAGCAAGACCAAGGCCGCAGTGACTGTACGCTTCGAGCCGTCCGGCGCGACGGCGGCGGCGCACAAGGGCGCCAGCTTGCTCGATGTCGCGCTCGCTGCCGGCATCGAGATCGAGACGCCGTGCGGCGGCCAGGGCCGCTGCGGCCGCTGCCGGGTCGTCGTCGAAGAAGGCGGCGTGGAGCGGCGGGCGACGGCGCGCATCACCGAGGACGAAGTCGCCGCCGGTCACGCGCTGTGTTGCCAGACGTTCGTCGACGGCGACGTCGTCGTGCGCGTGCCGTCGCATCCGATCAAGGAGACGGGCCCGCGCCACGAGGTGCGGGCCGACCCGCAGGCCCTGCCGGCCAGCTGTGACTGGCGCTCGAGCCCGGCGATTCGCACGTTCGACGTCGTCGTGGAACCCCCGACGCTCGCCGACAACACGAGCGACCTCGACCGGCTGCGGCGCGAGTTCGCTCGCCAGTATGACGTCGACGACATCGGCATCGAACTCCCGCTGTTGCGCAGTCTCGGCCGGACGCTGCGCGACTCCGCGTGGCATGTCGCCGTCACGCTCGAGATGGGCAACCGCACGATCGTGCCGAACGTGCCGCCGCGAATCCTCGCGATCGCCCCGCACGACCACCCCGAGGGCACCTACGGCCTCGCCGTCGATGTCGGCACGACCAGCATCGTCGTCTACCTGATCGACTTCCGCTCGGCAAAGGTCGTCGCCAATGCGAGCGCCTACAACGGCCAGATCGCCTGCGGCGACGACGTCATCTCGCGCATCGTCTACTCGCAGCGAGCGTTCGGCCTGGAGCGCCTGCAGGATCTCGTGGTGGAGACGATCAACGACCTCATCGGCCAACTTGCCGAGGACACCGGCGCACGGCCGGCGGAGATCTACGAGATCGTCGCCGCCGGCAACACGACGATGATCCACCTCCTGCTCGGGCTCGACCCCAAGTATCTGCGCGAGGAGCCCTACACACCGACGGTGTCCTACCCGTCGCAGGTGACGGCCGGAGAGCTGGGCCTGGCCATCAACCCTCAGGCCGGCGTGCGTTGTATGCCGTCGGTCGGCAGCTACGTCGGTGGCGACATTACCGCCGGTGTGCTCTCGTCGGGGATGTTCGCCAGCGACCAGCTCACACTCTTCATCGACATCGGCACGAACGGCGAAATGGTGCTCGGCAATCGCGACTGGATGATCTCCTGCGCCTGCTCGGCCGGGCCGGCCTTCGAGGGCGGCGGCGTGGCCGACGGCATGCGCGCCACGGCGGGAGCGATCGAGGAGGTCTGGGTCGACCCCACGACGTTCGAGACGACCTTCACCACGGTCGACGACAAGCCGGCGATGGGCATCTGCGGGAGCGGCCTGATCGGCCTCCTCGGCGAGCTGTTCGTCGCCGGCGTCATCGACAAGTCCGGCCGCATCCGTCGTGACCTCGACACGCCGCGGGTGCGCGACGGCGAGAGCGGACCAGAGTACGTCGTCGCCTGGTCCGCGCAGACCGGCAGCGATCGCGACATCGCGCTCCGTGAGACCGACATCAACAATCTCGTGCGCGCCAAGGCGGCGATCTACGCAGGCTTCTCGGTCCTCTGCCGCAGCGTCGGCGTCGACCTCGCCGAGGTCGAGCAGGTCCTCATCGGCGGCGCCTTCGGCGAGTACATCGACACCGAGCGCGCGATCGAGATCGGCTTGCTGCCCGACCTGCCGCTCGAGCGCTTCCGGTTCCTTGGCAACACGAGCGCTCTCGGCGCCTACACGGTGCTGCTCTGCACGGAGATGCGCCGCGTGATCATCGACGTGGCGCGCAAGATGACCTACCTCGAATTGAGCGCCGACAACGCGTTCATGGACGAGTACATGTCGGCGCTCTTCCTGCCGCACACCCACCTCGAGTACTTCCCCAGCGTGCAGGCGCTGCTCGAGCGACGGCCCGACGACACGGCGACGGAAGGACGGAGCCGATGACGAGGACGATTGCCATCGCCGGCAAGGGCGGCACCGGCAAGACCACGCTGGCGGCGCTGCTGATCCGCCACCTGCGCGATCAGCACGCGGGCTCCATCCTGGCGATCGACGCCGACCCGGCGAGCAATCTCAACGCCGTGCTCGGCCTGCCGCTCGAGCGCACCGTCGGTGATATCCGTGAGGAGACCAGCGACAAGGCACGCGCCAACAAGCTCGACGCCGGCGTCGCCAAGCAGGACCTGCTCGACTACGAGATCAACCTGAGTCTTGTCGAAGGTGAAGGCGTCGATCTGCTCGCGATGGGCCGCCCCGAGGGGCCCGGCTGCTACTGTGCCGCCAACAACATGCTGCGCACGATCGTCGACCGCATCGCCGGCAGCTACGACTGGGTCGTGATCGACAACGAGGCGGGGCTCGAGCACCTGTCGCGGCGCACGACGCGCGACGTCGACGAGCTGATCATCGTCAGCGATCCGTCGCTGCGCGGCATCACCACGGCGGCGCGTGTCGTCGCGCTCATCGCGGAGCTCAAGACCAAGGTCGGCACCCACCATCTCATCGTCAACCGGGCGACCAACGGCCTCACGCCGGAGCTCCAGGCGGCGATCGCCGGCGGCGGGCTCAACCTGCTGGCGACGCTGCCCGCCGACACCGCGCTCGCCGCCCTCGACGCCGCCGGCAAGCCGCTCGTCGAACTGCCCGCCGACAGCCCCGTGAGCACCGCGTTCGCCGGCATCCTCGACGACATCCTTGCGCAGAAGGGTTGAAAGGAGACCCCGTGCTGATCATCGGCGAGAACATCCACATCATCGCTCCGCGCGTGAAGGAGGCGATCGAGAGCTTTGATGCCGGCCCGATCCAGGATCTGGCGGTACGTCAGGTCGAGGCCGGCGCCGGCGTGCTGGACCTGAACATCGGGCCCCAGAAGAAACGCGGCGTCGAGGTCATGCCGTGGATCGTCGAGACCGTGCAGGCGGTCGTCGACGTACCTCTGTCGCTGGACACCACCAACGTCGCCGCGATGGAGGCCGGCCTGCAGGTCTGCAAGCAGCGGGCGGTGCTCAATTCGACGTCGGCCGACCCGGCGCGCCTCGACAGCGTGATGGGGCTCGCCGCCAGGTACGGCGCCAGAGTCATCGCGCTGACGATGGGCGTCGACGGCATCCCGACGACCGCCGACGGCCGCGCCGGCATCGCCATGGAGACGCTGCTGCCGACCGCCGACACGCTCGGCATCGAGGCCGCGGACGTGTTCCTCGACCCTCTCGTGCTCACCGTGACCTGCAACCAGGACGTCGCCCGTGAGACCGTCGACGCGATCCGCATCTTCAAGCAGCTCTCCGACCCGCCGCCGACGACGGTCGTCGGCCTCTCGAACATCTCCAACGGCTGCCCCGACGAGTGCCGGTCGCTGATCAACCGCACGTACCTGGTGATGCTCCTCGGCGCCGGTCTCGACGCCGCCATCGCCGACCCGCTCGACATGGAGCAGAACGAGTTCGTCCGCATCGTCGAGCAGCGCGACGACAGCGCGCCGCTCGGCAAGCTCGTGCTGGCACTCCACGACGCGAGCGCGGCAATGGAGGAGCTCGACCCGGCCGCGGTCGACATGAGCGACCCGCGCCAAGTCGACGTGTTCAAGACCTATCGGATGCTGAAGAACCAGACGCTGTACGCGGACTCGTACCTGCGGTTCTAGCCGGTCACATCGCCATCCGCGTCGTGTAGTCGAGGCCCTCGGCCTCCTCGAGGAAGGTGATCGTCGGCACGCCATCCACGCCGGCGCTCTCCATCGCTTCCTTGAGCGACGGGTCCGCGGCGAAGCTCTCGGCGCGTTCCCGTGACGGGAAGTGGTTGAGGATCGTGACTGCGTTGCGGTCCTCCGCTCCGCGGTAGACGAGGTGGCCGGTGGCGCCGTGCTTCTCGCGCACAGCCCGGTGCTCGTCAAAGACCTTCTTCCAGGCGTCGTAATCCCGCACGTGGTGTTGGACCATGATGATCATGACTACCCCCTTGAGATGCCGGCCGGAGCGCCGGCAAGCCGGGTGCTTCGCCGCCGCGCCCGCGGCGCGGCGGCCCATACCGCGTGATTGCCCTCCGGTAGAGCACGCAAACCGTTGATCGACGGCAGAGGAGCTCTAGGCCTCGATGACGCGGATCTTGAGCTTCTTCAGGTCGATCTCGCCGAGCCCCATCGCGTGTGCCGCGACGACGTAACTCACATCGGCACCCGTCTGCCCGAACAGGGTGGCGGCGAACGCATCGGCAGCGACGATATCGTGGCTGGCGATCACGGTGTCCGTCTGCTTCACATCGGCGAGATCGCCGCCGGTCGGTCCGTTGCGGAGGAGGATGCGCACCGCATCGACCACCGTGAGGTTCGGCCGCACGAGGCTGATCAGGTCGGCGACGCGCTGGCCGATGTTCATGTGAATGCCGCCGGGATCCTGGATGACGCCGAGCAGGTTCTTGCCGCCCAGAGTGAGACCGGCGAGGTCGTGAACCTTGGCGATCGGCACGTCGATCAGCACGTCGGTCTCGAGCACGTCGCGGTACACCGGCCAGGAGTTGATCGACCTGCCCCGCGGGATCCTGTAGGTCGCGTACCTGACGGGGCTCATGACCTCCATCACGCCGCCGGCGGCTTCCACCGCCGGGCCGATGCCGCTCTTGGCGTACGCCGACTCCGGCGTGCCGCCGAACGGCATGTCCATCACGCGCACGCGTCCGGCGCCGGCGGCGAGGCAGAGCGAGACCAGCGTGGCGACGACCGTAGGATTGGTTGTCGCCGCGTACTCCGGGCTGTGGTAGTCGACACAGATGTTCGGCTTGACGATCACGTCGTCGCCCTTGCGGACGAAGCGCTTCATGCCGCCGATGGCTTCCATTGCCTTCTCGGTGATCGTCGCCGGGTCAGGGCCGTGAGCGGCGGCGAGGTACGCGTCGCCCGCGTTCAGCGCCGACGGCCCCGCCGGACGCGTCGGCGCGGAGACCACGGTCTTGGCGCCGCCGCACCCGGCGGGGCCGAACACGGCCAGCCCAGCGGCGGCGGCGCCCACCGCTTTGAGGAAGTCCTTGCGCGTGAGATCGCTCATCGTCACCTCCGGCGCCCCGACGCAGCCGAATCGATTGCCTGCACACACTTTACACGAGCGCGGCGGCCCGGTACGCGTTGGACCGCGAGGCTGAGTCGCGCGCTGCCCGATGGCTTAACGGGCGCCGGCGGACCTTCTGGTCCGCCCGCCGCCCGTTCCTGCTGCAACCGATGTGTGCGCCAGGCTAGACGATCACGGATGGGTGAGCCCGGTGTAGTCGCCGATCACGGTGTCGCCGTTCCTCAAGCGCACGGGTGAGCGTCAGCCGAGCAGCTCGCCGACGAGCTGCTCGGCAAAGATCGCCTGCAGCGCCAGGTCGCGCACGTGGATGCGCTCGTCGACCCCGTGGTAGCGGTCGGCGACACTTGCGCCGTCCTCGACGACAGACGGCGCGAAGCAGTACACCACCGCTTCGGGCTGAGCGCTGCGGAAGTAGTTGGAGTCGGCGAAGCCGACGCAGTGCATCGGCGCCAGCGCCGCCTCCGGCACGAGGCGTGTCAGCGTGCGACCGATCGCGTCGCCGAGCGGCGACGGATACGGCGAGGCATTGCCGAGCACCGTCCCCAGCCACTCCAGGTCCCACCGCGCATCGACGCCGGCGAGCGCCGCCTCGACTTCGGCGCTGACCTCGGCTTCGCCGCACCCGACGGGGATGCGGCAGTCGACGCTGATCTCGACCCGCTGCGGGTACACGTTCACCGCCTTGCTGCTCGAGTGGACGACGGTCGGCGCCAGCGTGATGCCGTAGAGCGGCTCGAGCTGGCGTGCTGCCCCTTCGTCGCGCGCGTGCAACTCGTCGAGCGCGTCACGGACCGTTTCGACATCGTAGAGACGCGCTCGCAGTGACGGATCGTCGACGAGCACGGCGATGTACTCCGGTGAAACGGCGTCGAGCGTCACCTTCGGCCGGTGAGCGTGCAGCGCACGGATCACCTCGGCGGCGGTGACCACGGCGTTGCCGTGGCGCAGGGGCACGGAGGCGTGCCCGGCCTCGCCGTGCACCGTGAGGCGGAACTGGGCGGTGCCCTTCTCGCCGACGGTGAGATCGTAGATGCGGCGCCCGCCTGCCAGCGTGAAGGCGCCGCCGCCCTCGTTTACGACGTAGTCCGCGCGCACCAGCTCCGGCCGGTTGTGCAGGAGCCAGTTCGCGCCCCCGACCGAGCCCTCCTCCTCGTCGGCCGTCGCCGCGAAGATGACGCTGCCGGCGAAGTCGGCGCCGCGCGCTGCCAGGCGGCGGACGGCCACGGCGTACGCCGCCGCCAGGTTCTTGACGTCGATCGCGCCGCGGCCCCACACGTAGCCGTCCTTGATCACGCCGGCGAACGGCGGCTCCGTCCAGTTCTCGGCCTCCGCCGGCACCACGTCGAGATGACAGAGAAGCAGGAGCGTCGGGCCGGGTCGTGAGCCGTCGAGACGCAGCACGTAGCCGCGCCGCTCCGGCGGCTCGCCGACGATCTCACCGACGAGGCCGTGCGGGCGCAGGTACTCGTCGAGCAGCCGCGCCGCCGCCGTCTCGTTGCCGGGAGGATTGCTCGTGTCGATGCGGATCAGGCGCGCCAGCAGCTCGCTCGTCTCCTGCTCGATCTCCGCCACCACGTTCGCATCGATACCGGCTATCTCCACCTCGTCCTCCCATTCCTGTGCGCGCCGTTCACCCGCACTGCCGCGGGCCGTCGGATCTCAATCGGTCGATGGTACCCTACGGCGTGCAACTCTGCAGCCGGCTGCCGTGAGGGAGGGTCGCCGTGTGGGTCATCGTGCACGTGTACGTGGGACTCGCGATCGCCGCGGTCACGCCCGTGCCACGCTGGGCGATCGCGTTGATCGTCATCGCCTCACACGTACTCCTCGACCTCGTGCCGCACTGGGACTACACATTCGCGCGCAACCTGGTGATCTGGGGCTGGGTGGACTTCCTGCTCAGTCTGGCGTCGCTGGTCGTCTGCTTCTTCGCCCTCGGCGCGCCGCTGTGGATGCTCGGTATGGGCATCCTCTCCGGCGCGCCCGACTTCGACGTTCTGATCTCTGGCCTGCGCGGGCGCGGCACGCGCAAGTGGTTCCCGAGTCATTGGCAGCGGTTCCCACATGGACGCTGCGCGCCGCTGCCAGGCGTGACCATTCAACTGGTGATCGCCGCCGTCTGCGCGGCCGTCTTCGTCGCCGCGCAGACGTGAGGCCGGGCGGCGGGC
>Ga0208716_1000912_pt1 | contig 11774 bp, 11 predicted proteins | sample NGESurdeep092012_8_FD_184482 | JGI IMG/M metagenome (GOLD analysis project Ga0208716, IMG submission 184482) | Arctic peat soil microbial communities from Barrow, Alaska - NGEE Surface sample 415-3 deep-092012 (SPAdes) | ecosystem: Environmental > Terrestrial > Soil > Wetlands > Peat ...
TGGACGAGGTGCGAGCCGCCGTCAGGCTCACGGCCGGTGCCAAGACCCTCGTCCGCACCCTGAAACGTCTCGGGTTCACCGTGGCCGTCGTCTCCGGTGGTTTCATCGAGGTGGTCGGCCCGCTGGCAGCGGAGCTGGGGATCGACCACGCCCACGCCAACCGTCTCGACATCAAGGACGGGTTCCTCACCGGCGGTCTGGTCGGGGAGATCGTTGACCGCCGCGGCAAGGCCGAGGCACTGCGCCGTTTCGCGGACAGCGAGCACCTGCCGATGTCGCGCACCGTGGCGATCGGCGACGGCGCCAACGACCTGGACATGCTCGCCGCGGCCGGTCTGGGAATCGCCTTCAACGCGAAACCAATCGTGCGCGAACAAGCCGACACCGCCGTGAATGTGCCCTATCTGGACGCCGTGCTGTACCTGCTGGGGATCTCGCGCGAGGAGATCGAGGACGCCGATGAAGCCGACGGCACGCCGACCCCGGCTCCTAACCTGCCCCCTCGCTGACTTCCCGGCTCTCCTGCAGCTGGTTCCCTCGCCAGACCCGTTTTCTTTGGAAGACCCACAAGTTAAACCACCGGTGCAGCATCAGCCGAGGTGACTTTGCGGAGGGTCACGGCATCAGTCAACTCAGCTAGCCCATCGCGTGGAAGCCGCCGTCAACATGGATGATCTCGGCCGTGGTTGCCGGGAACCAGTCGGACAACAGCGCCACACATGCCTTCGCCGCCGGGACCGCGTCATTGACGTCCCAGCCCAAGGGGGCCCGGTTGTCCCAGGAGTCCTCAAAGGTCTCGAATCCGGGAACCGAGTTGGCGGCGGTCGTGCGGATGGGGCCGGCTGCAACGAGGTTCACCCGGACGCCCTTGGGCCCCAGATCGCGAGCGCAGTAGCGGCTGGTGGACTCGAAGGCGGCCTTGGCCACACCCATCCAGTCGTAGATCGGCCAGGCGAACTTGGCGTCGAACGTCAGGCCGACCACGCTGCCACCCAGAGGCATCAACGGCAACGTGGCCATCGCAAGGGCCTTGAGGGAGTATGCCGAGGCGTGTAACGCGGTCGCGACGTCCTCCCAGCTGGCCTCGAGGAAGTTGAAGGCACCGGGCGGGGCGTAGCCGATCGAGTGCAGCACGCCGTCGAGACGATCGACCTGCTCTCCCAACCGCTCGGCGAGGGAGTCGAGGTGCTCCTGGTTGGTCACGTCCAGCTCGATGACCTGCGGTGTCGACGGCAACCGCTTGGCGATGGCCTGGGTGATCTTCATCGCGCGACCGAACGAGGTCAGCACAACCTCGGCGCCCTCCTCCTGGGCCAGCTTGGCCACGTGAAAAGCGATCGAGGAGTCCTTGAGGACTCCCGTGATCAGCAGCTTCTTGCCTTGCAACAACATGCTCTTCCTTCCATGCAATGAACGGGGTCAGGTTGGTGACCTGTGGTCAGTGACCCATGCCAAGGCCGCCGTCAACAGGGATGACAGCGCCAGTGATGTATGCCGCGTCCTGGGACGCGATGAATCTCACGACCGCAGCGACCTCGTCCGGGGAGGCGAAACGACCGGCAGGTATGCCCGCGAGGTAGGTCTTCTTGAGATCCGGCGACAACTCAGCGGTCATCTCGGTGTCGATGAAGCCGGGGGCAACCACGTTGGCGGTGATCCCCCGGCCCCCCAGCTCACGCGAGATCGACCGGGCCAGCCCAACGAGCGCCGACTTGCTGGCCGAGTAGTTCGTCTGCCCTGCCGAGCCATAGAGCCCCACCACGCTGGAGATGAAGACGATGCGTCCCCTGCGAAGCCTGATCATCCCCTTGCTGGCCCGACGTGCGCAGCGAAAGGCACCGGTGAGGTTGGTGTCGATCACAGAGTCGAAGTCATCGTCGCTCATTCGCATCAACAGACCGTCGCGGGTTATCCCGGCGTTGGCCACGAGCACCTCGATCGGCCCGCCGAGCTTCTCCTCTGCGGCCGTGAACGCGGCATTCACCGACTCGCTGTCTGTCACCTCACAGATCACGCCCTGGAGTCCCTGAGGGGGCTCACCGGAACGATGGGTGATCACGACGTTGTCCCCGGCCTGCACGAAAGCCCGCGCGATCGCCAGGCCGATACCTCGGTTGCCTCCCGTGATCAGCACGTTGCGCGGGTCAGCCATCAGTACCTCCACCGGAATCTTGTCCGAACATATGTTCGATGAGCGGACGCGCGCTCTATCGGGCGGCCACCGTAGGACGCTAGCCGACTACCCGCGAGTACCTCGCATGGACCCCACAGGCAGCCCGGCATATCGTCGTCATGTGAAGAGGCAAGCTTCCCGTGCCCACGAACCCGTGTACTCCGTCACCGGCCTGCCTGCGTCCCTGCAGGACGACCAGAAGGGGCGGATGCGACGCTATCTGCTTTCCATGGGGATCCGCACCGTATGTTTTGTTCTCGCGGTCGTCGCGCTCGGGGTGCTCCACTGGACGGTGCTAGGTTGGTGCCTTGTCATCGCAGCCGTAATCCTCCCGTATTTTGCCGTCGTGGTGGCCAATGCCACGAGGTCGCGGGGGGGCACAGCCCTCGGACCGGTGACGCCAAACGACGGCAGAGCTCCCGAGCTCTCACCCCGTCGTCCCGATGAGGAGCCTCCCGAATGAACACGAGCCAGTCCACACTTGATGGCCACACGGTCCGCTGCAGCGCCAAAGGCTGCCGCGTCGAGGCGGCATACGGCCTGTTGTGGAACAACCCGAAGCTGCACGCGCCCGAGCGGCGCAAGACCTGGCTGGCCTGCGAGAGTCACGCTGACCCGCTCTCCGACTTCCTGTCGAAACGAGGCTTCCTCAAGGACGCAGTCCTTGTTTCGGAGCTGACTGACGAGATGGGCTGATCTGGCCGTTACGAAAGCTGACATCAGCGGCCAGGCACGTCACCCTCCGATGGAGGACATAGGCCGCTCGGGCTGAACGAAGCCGGGCTTGTCGATGCCGTGGCCACGAGCCTTGCGCCACATCTCACCCTGGATCAGACCAGCCAGCTCAGCGTCGCTCGCACCCTCACGCAACGGGCCACGCAGGTCCACCTCGCCCTTGGCGAACAGGCAGTTGCGGACCTGGCCATCCGACGTCAGCCGGACCCGGTCGCAGGCGGCGCAGAAGGGGGCGGACACGCTGGCGATGATCCCGACGGTCGCCGGCCCGCCATTGACCAGGAACAGCTCTGCGGGTGCACTGCCCCGGGCCTTGTCGGGCAGCGCCGTCAGGGCGAACCGGGCGGCCAGCTGCTCGTGGATCTCCTGGGCCGTCACCATCTGGTCGCGCTGCCACGCGTGCTGCGCGTCCAGTGGCATCTGCTCGATGAACCGTAGCTGGTAGCCGCGGTCCAAGCACCACTGCAGCACGTCTGCGGCGCTGTGATCGTTGATCCCACGCATCGCCACGGCGTTGACCTTGACCGGTGTCAGCCCCACTGAGGCCGCGGCCTTCAGCCCCTTCTCAACGTCGACCAGCCGGTCACGTCGGGTCAGCTTGAAGAACTCCTGCTGGTCGATCGTGTCCAGGCTGACATTGACCCGGTCGAGACCGGCGCCGGCCAGCGGCGCCGCCAGCCGGTCGAGGCCGACTCCATTGGTGGTCATCGCGATCAGCGGCCGCGGTTGCAGCGCAGCGATGCCGGTCACCACGTCGACCAGAGATCGACGCAACAGTGGCTCGCCGCCGGTGAGCCGCACCTGACGCACCCCGAGCCCGATGAAGACCGTGATGATCCGCAGCAGCTCATCATCGGTGAGCATCTCGGGCTTGGGCATCCACGGCAGGCCCTCGGCCGGCATGCAGTATGAGCAGCGCAGGTTGCAGCGGTCGGTGACCGAGACCCTCAGATCCGTGGCGACCCGGCCAAAAGTGTCGGGCATACCGGCGGGTGGCACGGATGCGATCGGCAGACTCTTCATACGTCACAGCGTAGGGCGGTACGGTCGTCAGGTGCTCAGGGTGGTGATCTCGCGACGTTGGCTCACCATGTTGGCGATCGCCGTGGTCTTCGCCGTCGCCTGCATGTTCCTCGGCCGATGGCAGTGGCACCGGCATGAGGCCAAGGCCGCGAGGGCCGAGCGGATCGACAGCCACTACTCCGCAAGCCCGATACCGCTGTCCCGTGCGCTGCCCGCACCCGACGCCAAGCTGCCCCTGGCGCAGGAGTGGACGCAGGTCACCGCGACCGGACGGTATGCCGCCCAGCAAGTCATGCTCGTCCGCAACCGTCCGAACAACGGGGTCTTCGGATACGAGGTCGTGGTTCCGTTGGATCTGGCCGACGGCACCTCCCTGCTGGTCGATCGGGGGTGGATCCCCAACGGACGGACAGCAGCCGAGCCATCCAGAACGCCCGCCACCCCCGCCGGAGACATCACCGTCACGGGCTGGCTGCGACTGGGTGAGCCGAGCTTGGGGCGGAAGATGTCGAACGACCAGCTGGCGTCGATCAACCTCGCCGAGGCCTCGGCACAGACGGGCACCCCGCTGTACGGCGCATACCTGATCCGGCGCGCTGAAGCCGGGCCGCCAGGTGAGCGCATCGAGCACCCCCAGGCGCTGGAGAAGCCCGACACCGGCCAGGGACCGCACCTGGCCTATGCGTTGCAGTGGTGGCTCGCAGCCCCTGTGGGCTTCGTTCTGGTCCTGGTCGGCGCCCGACGTGAACATCTCGAGGAGTCCGAGCCGGCGGCCCCGGCACCGGTGGGCTCAGCCCCGGCCCGACCCCCCAAGGTCAAGAAGACCCGGATCTGGGACGAGGAAGACGAATAGCCCTGCAACGGCTTCGACTTCGTCGAACGACTGAACATGCGGAACAGCATCAACGGGTTTAGATTCCGTTCCATCATCAAATGGGGGAATCATCAGTCACAGCGTGGGTTGGAACGGGCACTATCTCGTCGGCTACTCCGTCGCCATAATCGTCATCCTCCTCATTACGGTGAAGATTGAGACGGTTCACGCCGACGCCCCAGCGCCCGCTCCATCCCACTCTGCGAGCTCGTCCTGTGAGCAGCTCCGACAAGAGCGCCTGGATGGGAGCCCCGCCAGCATCGTCGAGAGCATGAAACGCATTGTGAAGGACGAGACCGCCAATGACACCGCCCGCGAGTGGGCCGGGTACTACATAGGCCGCGATGGGACCAACGAGTCCAGACAGGCGACAGAAATCGAGCTCATCCAGTTCTACTGCGGCCTCTAGGCCCCGCGCCAAGTTGCTCGTCAACGGCTCATCCCTCTCGTTGAGGGGCGGGCCCGCGTCCATCGTTGACCGGTGGCTTAGATGACCTCTGCCACGTCTTTCTGCGCGCCTGAGGCGAACTGGGTGTTGTACAGGTCCGCATAGACGCCGCCTTGCGCCAGCAGCTCGTGGTGCTTGCCGCGCTCCACGATCCGTCCGTCGACGACGACGAGGATCTGGTCGGCGCCCCTCACGGTTGACAACCGGTGGGCGATCACCAGGGCGGTGCGACCCGTCAGCGCCGTGTCCAGCGCCCGCTGGACGGCAAGCTCGGACTCGCTGTCGAGATGGGCCGTGGCCTCATCAAGAACCACCAGACCGGGCCCTTTGAGCAGCAGCCTGGCGATAGCCAGACGCTGCTTCTCGCCACCGGAAAGGCGATGTCCGCGGTCGCCCACGACGGTTTCCAGGCCCTCGGGCAGGCTCGAGATCAGATCCCACACCTGTGCCGACTTCAGGGCTGAGATCATCTCGTCCCGGGTCGCCCCCGGCTTGGCGTAGGCCAGGTTGGCCGCGATGGTGTCGTGGAACAGGTGCGCGTCCTGGGTCACCACGCCGACAACGTCATGCAAGGACTCCATCGATGCGTCGCGCAGATCGGTGCCGCCCAGACGGATGCGGCCCTCCGTGGGGTCGTACAGTCTGGCGACCAGGCTGGTGATGGTCGTCTTGCCTGCGCCGCTCGGGCCCACCAGGGCGACCATCTCACCGGGCTGGATGGAGAAGGTCACATCGTGCAGCACGGAACCTCCCCCGCGCCGGTCACCCGAGGCCACCGTCTCCAACGAGATCAGCGAGACCTCGTTCGCCGATGGATAGCGGAAGCCGACGCCGTCGAACTCGACGGATACCGGATGCTGTTGCAGGACAACGGGATTTGCGGCCTCCTTGACCAGCGGCTGGAGATCCAGCACCTCGAACACGCGCTCGAAGGAGACGAGCGCCGTCATCACGTCGACGCGTACGTTGGACAGCGCCGTCAGCGGCCCGTACAACCGTCCCAGCAGCGCGGCCAGCGCCACCAGCTCGCCGACATGGATCGTCTTGTTGACCGTCATGACACCGCCCGCGCCGTAGACCAGGGCCGTGGCCAGCGAGGCGACCAGCGTCAACGCGACGAGGAAGAGAGTCCGGGTGAGGGCGATCTTGATCCCGACGTCGCGAACCCGGCCGGCACGCTCGGCATACTGCTCGTCCTCGATCCGTGGCGTGCCGAACAGCTTGACCAGCAACGCCCCGGCCACATTGAACCGCTCCGTCATGCGGGTGCCGAGCTCGGCATTGAGTCCCATGGCTTCGTGGCTGAGGCCGGCAAGGCGACGGCCCATGATCCGCGCCGGGACCAGGAAGAGGGGCAGCAACATCAACGCAGCAAGGGTCAGCGGCCAGGAGATCACAGCCATCGCGGTGACGATGAACAGCAGCGAGACGACATTGCTGACCACACCGGACAGCGTTGAGGTGAAAGCCTGCTGAGCCCCGATGACGTCATTGTTCAGCCGGCTGACCAGGGCGCCTGTCTGGGCTCTGGTGAAGAACGCGATCGGCTGCTTCAGGACGTGGCTGAACACCTGGGTGCGCAGGTCAAAGATGAGCCCCTCGCCGATCCGCGAGGAGTACCACCGTTGAACCAGGGTCAGAGCGCCATCAAGGATCGCGATGACGGCGATGATCAGGGAGAGCCGGACGACGACATCGGAGCGCCCGGGGATGACGCCCTTGTCGAGGATCTGTCCGAGCAGGAGCGGTGTGGCCACCACGAGAGCCGAGTCGAAGATCACCAGGATGAGGAACACGATGATCTGGGACTTGTATGGGCGCGCGTAGGCGATCACGCGTCTGGCGGTCCCCGGAGCCAGCTTGCGCTGCGCCACCGACGGTTCACGGGTGAGGGAACGCATCATGCCCCAACCTGCGTGCATGGACATGCGGCCTCCGCTCCAGGGCCCCTCTCCCCCGCATCACACGGGTGGGCGCACCTTCATCTTCTCGTCGATCGTCGTGGTGTCGATCATCTTGGGGTCTTCCGACACTCGTCACTCATGTGATCACTCATTGTGGCGTTGTCGGCTTGGACAACACCACGGCGGGCTGCTTACTTCCCCGGGCCCGCCACCATGGCGCTGAGCAGCCGTGCCTGTGCCTCACGCTCGGCCCTGAGCTGGTCGGCCGGCGAAGCGTCGATCGCGTTGCGCAACAGCGGCTTCAGCTCTCGCACGGCTGCCTGCGGCGCATTCAGTATGGCGTCCGCCAGCTCGCGCGCCGTGGCGTCGAGCTGATCGCCAGGCACGGCCACGGCCGCCAGACCGATGGCGACCGCCTCCTGCGCCCCGACGAACCGGCCGGTGGCACAGATCTCGAGCGCCCGCGCATACCCGACGGAACGAACCAGGGGCCTGGTGCCCGCGAGGTCGGGCACCAGGCCCAGGCTGGTCTCCCTCATGGCGAAGGCGACGTCGTCGGCAACAACGCGCAGGTCACAGGCAAGGGCCAGCTGGAACCCGGCGCCGATCGCGTGACCCTGCACGGCGGCGATCGTGATCGCCGGCACTTGGGCCCAGATCGAGAAGCCCCGCTGGAACTGTTCTATGGCGTCCTCCAAAGGGCCTACCGAGCCTGCTGCCAGGGCGAGTATCGACGGCTCCCCCGGCGCGCCCTGTGGCGTCAGCATCGCCCGATCAAGGCCTGCCGAGAACGACGGCCCCTCGGCCCGCAACAGGACCACCCGCACCGACGGGTCCAGACCCTCCCCGACTTCGGCCAGCGCAGACCACAGGCTGGGCACCTGGGAGTTGCGACGCTGCGGGTTGTCCAGGGTGATCGTCAGCACTGGGCCCGACCGCTCGACGCGGAGCATCGGATGGGGTCGGGACTGCGCGGGGTTCGGCACGCGTGCGACTCTAGGCGAGCGCGACAAGGTCGAGATAGTCCGGACCCCAGTGGTCCTCGACACCATCGGGCAGAACCAGGACCCTTTCGGGCTCGAGCGCGGCAACCGCGCCCTCATCGTGGCTGACCAGGACAACGGCACCCTTGTAGGTGCGCAAGGCGCCGAGAATCTCCTCGCGCGAGGCTGGGTCGAGGTTGTTGGTTGGTTCGTCGAGGAGCAGGACGTTCGCCGCCGACACCACCAGCATGGCCAGGGACAACCGGGTCTTCTCGCCGCCGGAGAGCACCTTGGCCGGCTTGTGCACGTCGTCCCCGCTGAACAGGAAGGAGCCCAGGGTCTTGCGGGTGTCGGCGTCGCCGAGATCGGGCGCCGCCGACTTCATGTTCTGCAGGACTGTCCGGGTGACGTCGAGGTTCTCGTGCTCCTGGGCGTAGTAGCCCATCTTGAGCCCCACGCCCGGCTCGACCTGGCCCGTGTCGGGCTGGTCCACCCCGGCGAGGATCCGCAACAAGGTGGTCTTGCCGGCACCGTTGAGGCCCAGGACAACGACCCGCGAGCCCCGGTCGATGGCCAGGTCGACGTCGGTGAAGATCTCCAGCGAGCCGTACGACCGTGACAGACCGGAGGCGCTCAACGGCGTCTTGCCGCAGTGTGCCGGGTCAGGGAAGCGCAGCTTGGCGACCTTGTCGGTGACCCGCTCGCCCTCAATGCCCGCCAGCAGCCTCTCGGCCCGCTTGGCCATGTTCTGGGCGGCCACCGCCTTGGTGGCCTTCGCCCGCATCTTGTTGGCCTGAACCATCAGGGTGGTGGCCTTCTTCTCGGCGTTGAGGCGCTCACGCTTGCGCCGACGCTCGTCGGTCTCGCGCTGGAGCAGGTAGGGCTTCCAGCCGATGTTGTACATGTCCATCTCGGCCCGGTTGGCGTCGAGGTGGAAGACCCGGTTGACGACGGTTTCGAGCATCTCGACATCGTGGCTGATGATCATCAACCCGCCCTTGTAGGCCCGCAGATAGTCCCGGAGCCAGACGACCGAGTCGGCATCCAGGTGGTTGGTCGGCTCGTCCAGGAGCAAAGTCCCGGCACCGGAGAAAAGGATCCGGGAGAGCTCGACCCGGCGTCGCTGCCCACCGCTGAGGGTCGCCAGGGACTGCCCGAGGATGCGGTCGTCCAGCCCCAGCGCAGACGCGATCGCGGCCGCCTCGGACTCGGCCGCGTAGCCGCCGCGAGTGGTGAACTGTTCCTCGAGCCGGGTGTAACGGCTCATCGCCTTGTCGCGGGTCTTCTCATCGGCGCTGGCCATCGCCCCCTCGGCGTCCCTCATGTCGCGCATGATCGAGTCCAGGCCCCGGGCAGACAGGATGCGGTCACGGGCGACCATCTCAAGGTCGCCCGTACGCGGGTCCTGAGGCAGGTAGCCGATATCGCCTGACGCGGTCACCTGACCCGCCGTAGGCGTGCCAACGCCGGCAAGCACCTTGGTCAGCGTCGTCTTGCCCGAGCCGTTGCGTCCGACCAGGCCGATCCGGTCGCCGGGGGCGATCCGGAAGGTCGCGCCCTCGAGCAACAGGCGTGACCCTCCGCGGATCTCGATACCGGTGGCTGCGAGCAAGACGGGCTCCTGTTCAGGATTGCGGGCTGGAAGGATGGGGCAAAACGGCATACGAGCACACGCCGGTATGGCGAGCGTGTCGTACGGGGTTCAGGCCCAGTCTACGTGGAGATGGACAGAGGCCATGACGTCCAGACCCTGTGCTCCCCGCGCGAGCGCGCCCACCGGCGGAACCGCGGGTCTCGTCTGGAGACGCGTCCATCCGCGTTGGTCCGTTGTTGGCCCATTGTTAGGGTCGCGAGGGTGACTGCTCCCCTCGGCATCCCTGCTCCCCTGACTGTCGGCTTCGACCTCGACCTCACCCTCGTTGACTCGCACGAGCGCATCATCAGCGCCTACATCCGCGCCCTGGCGGACCTCGGCGTCGAGGTGACCAGTGAGGAGCTGGTGCCGCATCTGGGGATGCCCTTGGTGCACACAGCGGCCGCCGTCGGCGCAGCAGTCGATGCGGACGCTCTGGTGCTGCGATACCGCTACTACTACGACGAGCCCAGCGCACCAGAGACGCTGCCGATGCCCGGAGCACTTGAGGCTCTTGGCGCCGTTCGAGCCGCGGGTGGGCGCACGGTCGTGGTCTCTGCGAAGTACACACCTGCGGTTCACAAGGCACTGGCCGAAGCCGGGCTGACCGAGCTTGTGGATGTCGTCTACGGAGAGCTGTTCGCCCAGGACAAGGCAAGCGCCCTGGTCGCAGAAGGTGCCTCGGTCTATGTCGGCGATCACCCGGGCGACATGGCTGCCGCCCGCACTTCAGGCGCGTATGCCGTAGGGGTCACCACGGGCGCCAATGACAAGGCTGCGCTCATCGCTGCGGGTGCCGACCTCACCGTGGCCGACCTCGACGCGTTCGTCGCATGGCTTCCCGGTCACATCCTTGGAAGCTCAGCGCAGTAGGGCACCGTGAGGTGCTGGTGGTGCATCTCATGAACACGCCAACGCACACCGCCGCCGCCAGGACGCACGTCCTGGCGGCGGCGGTGTCACCTCGGGCCCGTAGGCTGCGGGCGTGACTCTGGGCTTGCCTGCGCTCGACGAAGAACCGCCGTACGACCCCGAGTACGACGGCGCCCCCGCGCACGACCCCACGCGCGAACCCGCCACCGACCACACCCATGAGCAGCCCAGCCCTGAGCTCGGACCCGCGGGGGCCGGACTGTCACCCGCGCGCGCCAGGCCGGTGAGTCCGGAGCCACGACCGCCTCTCGGGCCCAGACCCCTGCCACTCGACGTGCTGACCCGGGTGTTCGGCTACGGCACATTCCGCGGCGACCAATCCGAGATCATCGACACGGTCGTGGCGGGCGGCGATGCGCTCGTGCTCATGCCGACCGGTGGCGGCAAGTCCTTGTGCTACCAGATCCCGGCGCTGGTTCGCTCCGGCACCGGTGTCGTCATCTCCCCCCTGATCGCGCTCATGCAGGACCAGGTCGACGCGCTCTCCGCCCTCGGCGTCCGCGCGGGCTTCCTCAACTCGACCCAGGGCCCGGACGCCCGGCGCTCGGTGGAGTCTGCCTTCCTCAAAGGCGAGCTGGACCTGCTGTACCTCGCCCCTGAACGCCTGCGCGTCCCGTCCACCCTCGACCTGCTGGATCGTGGCGAGATCGCCCTGTTCGCGATCGACGAGGCGCACTGCGTGTCCCAGTGGGGCCACGACTTCCGCCCCGACTACCTGCGGCTGTCCGTGCTGCACGACCGCTGGCCCGGGCTCCCGCTGCAGGCCTTGCTGGTCCTGCTGCCCGTCGCCGCGGGGGCGATGCTGGTCCGACTCCTCCTGAACCAGGAGCTGGCGCTCTTCTTCGGGCTCGTCCTCGCGATGCTCGTGGGGGTGATGCTCGGCAACTCGCTCTTCTTCGCGGTCTACGGGCTGCTGGGGAGCCTGGTGGCTGCGACCCAGGTGGCGCGGGCGCGGGACCGGGCGTCGCTCTTCCGGAGCGGGGTGTGGGTGGGCCTGGTGAACGCGGGGGTGGTGCTGGCGTTCGCCCTCGCGGCGGGGAAGGGGCCCGCACGAGACGCGCTGCTCGG
>Ga0208716_1000914_pt1 | contig 11760 bp, 8 predicted proteins | sample NGESurdeep092012_8_FD_184482 | JGI IMG/M metagenome (GOLD analysis project Ga0208716, IMG submission 184482) | Arctic peat soil microbial communities from Barrow, Alaska - NGEE Surface sample 415-3 deep-092012 (SPAdes) | ecosystem: Environmental > Terrestrial > Soil > Wetlands > Peat ...
CTCGAACTGATGAAATTACCAGAATCTCTGTATCACCTACATCTCAAGCAGGGCAAGACTTAATTCTTTTCTCTCGTCCAAAATCAGCGAACCGACAGTCCATTAGGAGCGTCCATTTTTGTCAGGGTACATCAACCGCCTTAAATGGCTGGGGCAGATCAGTTTGATTCACTAAGTGGAGATACAACGGTAGCAGGCTTGCGCGATTGCCCAATCTTCCTGGGTATGAATTACCAAAACGTGCACCAATGAATCTCCTGTCGCAATATCTTGATCGACGGGGCGGCTTTCATTATGCTGCTCATCCAGCTTTAGTCCGAGAAAATGAAATGCTTGACAAGTCAAGGAACGGACGACCGCAGAATTTTCTCCGACTCCAGCCGTGAACACTAAAGCATCTAATCCCCCTAAACTGGCAAGCATAGAACCTATGCAGGAGCGTAACCGATGGATGTAGACCTCCATTGCCAGCTTTGCCCGAGCGTTACCTACTTCGATCGCCGCCATCACCTGTCGTAAATCTGCCGATACCCCTGAAATTCCTTTCAGTCCAGACTCTTGATTGAGTTCTTGATCTAACTGATCAGCGGTGTATCCCTCCTGCCTGATCAGATGAATCAAAATGCCCGGATCCACAGAGCCAGAGCGAGACCCCATCATTAAGCCATCCAGGGGCGTAAATCCCATCGTGGTATCAATGCAGCGTCCATTGAGGACCGCCGAGAGGGAGCAACCATTCCCCAAATGGCAGATAATCAGCCGCAGGTTCTGCAAGTCCCTGTTCAAAAGTTGAGCAGCACGTTGGGCGCAGTATTGGTGGCTGATACCATGAAAGCCATAGCGGCGAATGCCCTGCTCCACCCACTTATAAGGACCGGGATAGATCGCGGCAGCATCCGGTAGATGAGTATGAAAGGCGGTGTCGAAAATGGCAAACTGCGGCACATCAGTTCCTAAAATGCTCTCGACGGCTTCAATGCCCTCCAGGTTGGCAGGGTTATGAACCGGAGCCAGGGCAGAGAGACGGGCGATCTCAGCTTTCACGTCAGCCGTCACTTTGACCGTTTCGCTATATTTCTGCCCGCCATGCACCACCCGATGCCCAACTGCGTTAATCTCCGATAGATGCTCCAGGACACCGGTTTTGCCTTGCCAGAGAGTTTCCAATAGGTGAGTGATAACTTTGGGGCGAGATTGAGTCGGAATTTCTTCCTTCAACACTTCCCCGGTCAATGTTTTGACTTTGATTTGGGCAAAGCCCTGATGGTGGGTCAAATCTACAGAAGCTTCCCAGAGCGGTTGGGGAGGTTCCTTGGGAAGATGATCACCTGTTATCTCGTAGAGACAACTCTTTTGGCTGCTAGAGCCTGCATTCAGGATCAGTATTTTCATAAATCTGGGGATTAACAGCTGCCATGTGAAGAATTGATCCTAGTCCTGAACCTCTTTCTTCAGCGTGCGAAGCGCCTGCGGTAAACGCGATGGGATATTCTGAAGAATTGCTCCTAGCTGTGAACCCATTTCTTCGGGAGTGATTTTGCCATCGTGGTCGCTGTCGATCGCGTCAAATACAACATCCGTCCCCATCCACTCTTCACGGGTGATAAAGCCATCACCGTCCATGTCGTAGCTCTGGAAAATATCGGTGACAGCAATGCTGACTTTAGCGCCACTTTCCAGTTTCTCCAAACGGACTGCCAGCAGATTTTCCAGCGTTTCAAGCGCTTTGCTGAAGCCTTTAATCCCTTCGTCCAGTTTTTCGGATGCCATACGATCAGCAGTGTGCATCTGGTCAAAGGTTGTTTTGTCCATGGTCAGTTTTTCTATCTCCATCGTTGCCACCTTGGCCGGATCGAGTTTGCGGGGCAGTTCTGCGGTGGTTTCCTGAAGCTGTGTCAGCAGGTTAGGAGAAATGGTTAATAGATCACAGCCAGCCAATTCGGTAATCTCGCCAAGGTTACGGAAACTGGCTCCCATGACCTCGGTTTTGTACCCAAATTTTTTGTAGTAATTGTAGATCTGAGTGACCGACAACACACCTGGATCTTCAAATGGCAGGTAATCCCGTCCGGTATCTTGCTTATACCAATCCAGAATGCGCCCAACAAACGGAGAAATCAGCGTAGCGCCAGCATCGGCACAGGCGATCGCCTGATGCAGGCCAAAAAGCAGCGTCAGATTGCAGTGAATGCCCTCTTTCTCCAAGACTTCAGCGGCACGAATGCCTTCCCAGGTAGACGCAATTTTGATCAACACGCGATCGCGGGAAATCCCGGCTTTCTCGTATTCCGAAATGAGGTAGCGGCCTTTTGCAATCGTAGCTTCGGTGTCGTAAGACAGCCGCGCATCAACTTCGGTAGAAACACGCTTTGGCACAATTTCTAAAATCTTTATGCCAAAGGAAACGGCCAGGCGATCGAACGCCAGGGAAACAATTTCCGCTTCGGTTGCACCCAATCCAGCATCTTTCTTTGCCTGAAGCAGCGTATCATCCACAATCTCCTGATATTCTGGCATTTGCGCCGCTGCCGTAATCAGGGACGGGTTCGTCGTTGCATCGCGGGGCTTAAATTTTTCAATGGCTTGAATATCTCCGGTATCAGCGACAACAACGGTCATTGCTCGAAGTTGTTCTAGTAAGTTTTTCGACATATCTGACTCCTTGGAAAAAGTTAAATGATTCAACTATGGTTAGGCTTGAAGGGTTGTTTTTTGTACACTGAGTCGTTTCAGCTAGGACAGGATCACCATTCCAGAAGGGGGTAAGTCAACCCGCACTACCGCCCGCCCATGGTACTCCTGAACAGGTAAAGTTTCAGCTTGAGGGGGATGACGCAGTTGTTCATCACTCCAATCACTCCTGTATAGAATCTTCATGGTGGAACCAGGGGAATTCAAAGAACGGTCTACGGTGACAAACGCACCTCGCTGCTGTAAACCATGGGTGTTGAGTGCCATGAATACTTCAGTGGTGTAGAGAACCTGCGACCAGGCAATTACTTCTCCCGCTGGAGGAACGGCAAAGGAGCGATCGTAAAACGATGTTTCTCTCAGATAGTGGTGTCCTCGACGGAGGGTTTTGCCGATGCTATCTTGACCATTACGGATGCGGGCGATCGCGGCAATGCGAATGTAGGTAGGATGATCGGGGTTGAAGAAGTGACAGCCTTCCGTGCCAAATGCTCCAAACTTGCCGCCAAACATACATTCCCGAATGTAGCGATCGATATAAGCATGTTCGGGTTCAAGGCCATAGTCGTGATAATCCTGGGAGCCGTCAAACGCCTGTTCGGTGCCGTAGTAAATTGAAGGAATTCCTGGCATCGTCAACATCATCCCCACTGCGTGAGCCACCTGTTCGTAACGATGGGGCATCTGGTCGCTGTGAGCTGCAAACCGCTCTTTGCGAGGGCGGGATGACATATCGTGATCATCCAACACTGAAACATGGTACACGCCCAACTGTCGCTGGCTTCCAGCTAAGGTTTTGTCATTATACAGACCGAAAAACTCGCCTGGGTGTGCCAGTCCTTTGACAACAGCAGACAGGCGATTCGAGGCAACAACAATATCTAGTACGGCGTCTAAATTGCGCCCAAAAATATCCAGATAACCGCGCACCATACTGTCATCGGTCAGTTCGCCGACTAACAGGAAATTATCTTTCCCAATTGATTGGGCGAAGCCGTGAATCGCATCACAGAACTTGCGTGAAGCCAAGGGAGAGACGTGCTTGACTGCATCGACCCGGAATCCATCACAATCGCTTAAAGCGATCCAATACTGGTAGACCCGCGCCAGAGCGGCAATGACGTCCTCCCGCTCTAGGTTAAAGTCTCGGAGTTCAAAAAAGTCGCCCTTCCGGAACTCAACAAATGGATGCATCGGGTCTTCCCAACCCTTCGCTTCCCAATCGGTAATCATTCCGGCGCGGTTGTACCAGTCCAGATTCTGAAATTCCACGGGAAGCACGCCATCATCGATCGAGACAGGTTCTGGAATACTGTTTCCCTGAGCAGAGCGCCAGCCATGAATCGGGTAGGGTGGTGAGAAGCGGTAGGGCATTGTTTCCTTGGGGCTGCCATCCACCTCATCCCGGTAGAACCAATTGCTCCCACTGTGGTTATAAATCACATCTAGAATCACGTACATACCGCGATCATGCGCTGCATCTACAAGATCCCGTAAATCCTGACGAGTTCCAAAGCGCGGATCGATGTCCAGAAAATTCTGGATGCCGTATCCGTGATAGGTCTGAAGATCAATGCGTTGCTTCCAAGGCGGATTCACCCAAAGGGTTGTGACTCCTAAATTTTGCAAGTAGTTCAGTTTACTTTCAATGCCTTTTAGGGTCCCGCCATTAAATTTGTTTCCTGCTGCCATCCAGGCTGCTTTGTGACTCGCTCTGAACTGTTCAGGATTGGTGCGATCAAACATAGGGCGCTGCGCCTCCCGACCATCACTAAAGCGATCGGGCAGTAACTGATACAAAATCTGGTCACACCAAGAAACAGGACTAGGAAATACCCTCCCCCTTGGATGAAGATCCGCTTCAGACAAGGTTCTAGCGGGAAATTCTTCAATGCTGGTCACCATAATTTATATAACCTTCTTGAAAGATTCTTTTTTGCGCACCTAGTCGTTTCAATTCAGGATGACTTTGCCCGTGACCTGACCCTTGGAATCAATGTCATAAACAATTGGAATTCCTGTTCCAAGCTCAACTTTTACAATCTCCTCTTCGGACAGATTTTCCAATTGTTTAATAATGGAACGGAGCGAGTTTCCATGAGCGGCAATCAGCACATTATTTCCTTCCATCAAGAGCTTTAGGATGCGATTCCGAAAGAAGGGAACGGTGCGATTTACCGTGTCCTCCAGGCTTTCGCCACCCGGTGGAGCCACATCATAGGACCGTCGCCAGATTTGCACCTGTTCCTTGCCAAATTTCGCGGCTGTTTCAGCTTTGTTCAGCCCTTGCAATTCACCATAGTAGCGTTCATCCAGAATAGCGGTGGGATAAACGGGAAGCTCCTGTTCAGGATCACCGTTGTAGTTGTCCCAACCATGCCAGTCTTCATCATCTGCCTCATGCTTGATGATCGGAATTCTGCCGTCGCAAATGTCATCTACTTCCGTCAAGATAATAATTGCGGTTTCAATCGCCCGGAACAGCATACTGGTGAAACAAACCCGGACTCGGTAATCTTTGAGTTTGCAGGAGGCGATCGTTGCCTCTGCTCGACCCATTTCACTCAACGGAACATCGACCCATCCTGTAAATTTATTCTCTGCGTTCCAGAGGCTCTGTCCGTGGCGAGTCAAAATCAATTTAGCCATGGTTTGTTACCCCTTAGGTGCGACCGTGTGAATCTTAAGGAAATTGGTACTTCCTGCTGTGCCAAAGGGTATTCCACCCATGATCAGCACTTTGTCACCGGGAGCCACAAAGTTTCGCCGAATTAAATCTGCCTCCACCTGACTCATTACATCGGTCAAGGTTCCTTCAAACCCTTGCAGCAGAATCGGTCTGACCCCCCAGTTCAAGCAGAGACGGCGGTAGACTTTCGGATCAGGCGTGTAGGCAACAATTGGAGCCTTCGGACGCTCTTCCGAGGCGAGTTTGGCCGTGTAACCCGTTTCGGTAAAGGCGACAATGCACTGGAGATTAATCGTGTCATCGATCGCATGTAAAGCTTCACTAATCGCATCCGCATCGTCCGTGCGGTTGGCCGGATAGTTGACAAATTCGATGGATGGCTCCACTTCGATCGCAATCCGCGCCAGCATTTTGACCGATTCCAAGGGGTAATCGCCCACAGCAGATTCGGCAGACAGCATAACTGCATCGGTGCCATCTATAATCGCGTTGGCAACGTCACTGGCTTCTGCACGGGTGGGACGAGGGTTGTGGATCATGCTGTCCAGCATTTGGGTAGCCGTAATCACGGGAATCCCCTTCTGGTTGCAGAGATGAATGATCCGTTTCTGAATCAACGGCACCTTCTCTGGGTTCATCTCAACTCCTAGATCACCTCGGGCCACCATGATGGCGTCACACTCATCGACAATCGCTTCCAGGTTGGCAATGGCCTGGGGTTTCTCCAGCTTTGCCAGCACCGGGATGTTAGCTCCTTTCTCCTTCAGCAATGCTTTCAGGGTCTGGATGTCTTCCGGTTTGCGGACAAAGCTGAGGGAGATAATGTCTACCCCTTGCTCAATGCCAAAATCCAGGTCACGCTTGTCTTTCTCGGTCATGGAGGGCAAGCGTAGATTTAGGGTTGGGAAGTTGACTCCCTTGTGACTTTTTAGCAAGCCCCCTTCGACAACTTTGCACAGAACCGCCTTGCCATCCACTTTCTCAACCCGCAGTTCCAGCAGACCATCATCCAGCAAAACCTGGGTTCCCGGTTCCGCTTCCTCAGCCACGTAGGGATAGTCGATAGCGACTGTGTCCACTTGTCCCGTGTAGTCGGCGATCGGAATCAGGGTGAGACTTTCTCCCTCGCTCAACATTACCCCTTCAGCAGGCAAGTCGCCCACCCGAATCTTGGGTCCCTGCAAGTCTTGCAGGAGCATGAGCGGCAAGTCCAGCTCTGCCGAAACAGAGCGCAAGCGCTCGATCCGCTCCGCATGATCCTCGTATTTGCCGTGGGAGAAGTTGAGCCGTGCCACGTTCATTCCCGCCAGCATCATCTTTCGAATCATGTCCGGAGAATCGCTGGCGGGTCCGATGGTGGCAACAATCTTGGTGCGATGAATCAAGGGTTTCATAGCAACCCTTCCTTTCTTGCCATAAACAGCATTAGGTCTATAACTCGATAGGAATAGCCCCACTCGTTGTCGTACCAGGACACAACTTTGAAGAAGTTGGAATTTAAACCAATGCCTGCCTGGGCATCAAAGATACTGGAACGTGAATCAGTGCGGAAGTCCATGGAAACGACTTCGTCCTCGGTGTAGCCCAGAATGCCCTTCAATTCTCCCTCCGCTGCCGCTTTCATCGCCGCACAGATGTCTTCGTAGGTGGTTGGTTTTGCCGTCTTGAACGTCAGGTCAACCACTGAGACATCAGGAGTGCCTACCCGAAACGCCATTCCGGTAAGTTTGCCTTTCAGATCGGGCAATACTAGGGCAACCGCTTTGGCGGCTCCCGTAGAAGAGGGAATGATGTTCTGGGAAGCGCCTCGTCCACCCCTCCAGTCTTTTTTACTGGGACCGTCCACCGTTGGCTGGGTGGCGGTCATAGAGTGGACGGTTGTCATTAAGCCTTCCGTAATGCCAAAGGTGTCATGGAGAACTTTGGCTACGGGAGCCAGACAGTTGGTCGTGCAGCTTGCATTGGAGACGATCGCATCCGTTGCTGGGTCAAATTCCTGATGATTCACCCCTAGCACAAAGGTCCGCACCTTCTCTGGGTCTTTGGTCGGAGCCGAAATCACGACTCGCTTTGCCCCAGCTTTCAGGTGATTTTCAGCCCCCTCGTAGGTGGTAAAAAGCCCCGTTGATTCGACAACATATTCTGCTCCCAGTTTGCCCCAGGGCAGTTCAGCCGGATTTTTGATCGCCATACAGGGAATAAAATCCCCATTGATTTCAATCCCATCGTCTTTAGCTTCTACGGTTCCCTTGTACGTACCGTGCGTAGAGTCGTATTTGAACAAGTAGGCAAGGTTATCGGCGGGAACCAGGTCATTGATCCCCACCAGTTCCACTTCGGGATGATCCATGGCGATCCGAGCCACTAAGCGTCCAATGCGACCAAAGCCATTAATGCCAATTTTGAGGGTCATTGTGCAGTCTCCTATGGCTAGAAAGTCAGCTTCAAATCGCCAGTTGATTGGCTGTATTCAGGAACGTCCACTTTGACAGGGGGTGTTTTCCAGATGTTCTGGAGATAATCCCGAATGGAGCGATCGCTGGAGAATTTGCCCATCCGGGCGACATTCAAGATCGACATCCGCGTCCAGTGATCCTGGTCGCGGTATGCCTGACTCACCCGATCCTGGCATTCAACATAGGATTGGAAGTCTGCAAAGAGCATGTAATCGTCGCGATACAGCAAAGAATCCAGCAGGGGCTTAAACAGATTCGGATCGCCATGGGAGAAGAACCCTGAAGAAATGCGATCGATCACCCGCTTCAGCTCTGGATTGCTGTTGTAGAAATCCCAGGGATTGTATCCAGACGCTTTTTTAGCAAGGACTTCTTCAGCCGTCAACCCAAACAGGAAGAAGTTATCGGCTCCGACGACCTCCCGGATTTCGAGGTTAGCTCCATCGAGTGTGCCAATGGTAAGCGCACCGTTCATGGAGAACTTCATATTTCCTGTGCCCGAGGCTTCCTTTCCAGCGGTGGAAATTTGTTCGGATAGGTCAGCAGCGGGATAAACGCGCTGGGCAAACTTAACGTTGTAATCCTTCAGAAACACGACTTTGAGGCGACCGCCCATATCCGGGTCGTGGTTCACGACATCCGCGATCGAATTGATTAGTTTAATAATCAGCTTCGCCATGTAGTAACCGGGAGCCGCTTTGCCGCCAAACAGGAAGGTGCGTGGCGTAACCTCTAGGTCGGGATTTGCCTTGATCCGGTTATAGAGCGCGATGATATAGAGGGCATTCAGATGTTGCCGTTTGTATTCATGAAGGCGCTTCACCTGAATGTCAAATAGCGAATTGGGATCAATTTCGATGCTGTAGTTTATCCCGATATAATCGGCCAGGTCTTGTTTCACAGCCTGCTTCACCTGTCGAAACTCTTGGCGGAACTCTGCATCCTCCACAAAGCTCTCTAGTTTCCGCAGTTCATCCAGGTTTTTAATCCAGCCATCGCCAATTTTGTTCGTGATCAGGTTGGCCAGTCGAGGGTTACTCAGCACCATGAACCGACGAGGGGTAACTCCATTGGTGACATTGGTAAACTTCTCTGGATACATCTCATAAAAATCGTGCAGCGTCGTTTGTTTGAGCAGCTCACTATGCAGTTCGGCCACCCCGTTGATGGCAAAACTTCCGACACAGGCGAGATGTGCCATGCGAACATATCGCTCACCACTCTCGTCAATGATGGACATGCGACGGATGCGATCGAAATCATCCGGGAACTTAATGCGCACTTCATCCAGAAAACGTTGATTAATTTCGCAAATGAGCTCCAGATGACGGGGCAACAAACTCCTAAATAAATCCAGGGACCAGCGTTCCAGGGCTTCTGGTAACAACGTATGATTGGTGTAGGCAAAGGTTCTGCTGGTAATTTCCCAGGCTTTATCCCAATCAAATCTATACTCGTCGATTAAGAGCCGCATCAATTCAGCCACAGCAATGGTTGGATGGGTGTCGTTCAACTGAATTGCATAGTGTTCGTGGAACCGTTCCAGAGCAAGATTTTGAATCTTCATTATGCGAATCATGTCCTGCAAAGAACAGGAGACAAAGAAGTACTGCTGCTCCAGTCTCAGTTGCTTCCCTTGATAAGATTCATCATTGGGATAGAGGACTTTCGTGATATTTTCGCACTCGCTCTTCTCGTGAACAGCCCCGAAGTAATCGCCTTGGTTGGATGCTTCAAAATTAAAGGACTCCGGTGCCTCTGATTTCCAAAGCCGGAGAGTATTGGCGGTATTCGTCTGAAAACCGAGGATTGGCGTATCGTAGGGAACCCCTTTCACCACCTTATAAGGAACCCAGCGGACACGATAGCAACCATCCACATCCGTATACGCTTCGGAGCGCCCGCCAAACTTAACTTCCAGCGCTGCCTCCGGACGGGCAACTTCCCAGGGATTGCCAGGAAGTAACCACTTGTCGGTAATTTCGACCTGCCAACCATCTCTGATATCCTGGTCAAAAATGCCGTATTCGTAGCGAATACCGTAGCCGATCGCCGGGATTTCCAGGGTTGCCAGAGAGTCGATGTAGCAGGCCGCTAAGCGTCCGAGACCGCCATTGCCCAATCCGGGTTCTTCTTCTTGATCTAGTAGGTCCGTTAGGTTGAGTCCCAATTCCTCCATCACCTGCTTCACCCCGTCGTAAAGCCCCAGGTTGAGCAGGTTATTTCCCAGGTGAGGACCCATCAGAAACTCGGCAGACAAGTACGCTACGGTACGGGGTGCTTTTTCCAGGTAGGTCTGCGTAGTATTCAGCCAGCGATTGAGCAGACGATCGCGCACCGTATACGCCAACGCCATGTAATAGTCATTTCTAGTGGCGATCTTAGGAAACTTTGCCTGAACATAGAAGAGGTTATCCAGAAATGCCCGCTTCAAAGTTTCGACATTAACACCAGTGCGGTCGTCTTCTATTTGAATATTGGTGGGAACGGTCTTGACCATAATCGTGTTCTCCTTTTTGGTTACAAAAAACAATTGCCCGTTAACATGTCTAGCCCATAGAGTGGTCGTTAAGAATGAGGTATTTCAGCAGTTGTGGGTTTAAGTACAGAGTCATTCATCAGGTACTTTGTCCGTAAAGATTGGATGGCACTAGAGCCTTAGCTGGTCAAAAATGTCACGGAGGACCTGTGCAGAATGAATGAGCTGTTGTTGCTCCGTGTCGTTGAGGGTAAGGTTGACAGTCTTAAGGACGCCTTTTTCATTCACGACAGATGGCAGGCTGAGACAGACATCGTGAATGCCGTAGAAATCATTCACAAGGGAACTGACCGTAAGGATGCGCTCCTGGCTGCGGAGAATGGATTGGACAATTTCAGTAGTTGCTAGTCCAATCGCGTAGGAAGTGTACCCTTTGCGTTTGATGATTTCGTAGGCAGCGTTTTTAACTCGCTCAAAAATCTTCTGCAGTTCAGCGTTGTCTATTGCTGGGCTGCCCTTTCCGTTATAGAGGGGCATTCCGGCAACATTCACCTTGCTCCAGACAGGCACTTCGCTGTCGCCATGTTCACCGATGACGTAGGCATGAACACTGCGTGGATCAATCCCCATCTTCTCTGCGAGTATGGTCCGAAAACGGGCAGAGTCGAGCACTGTTCCTGAGCCAAGTACCCTGGCAGAGGGAAATCCAGAGAGCTTCAGTGTCACGTAGGTCATGATGTCTACCGGATTGCTCACAATCAGCAGGGTGGCATTGGGGCAATATTTGACCACATCTGCAATCAAGCCTTTAAAGATGGCAACGTTGCGCCCAACCAAATCCAGTCTGCTCTCTCCCGGCTTCTGACTAGCTCCAGCCGTGATAATGATTAGATCTGCATTCTGCCCTGCGTCGGCAAGGGTTCCGGCTTTAATATCAACAGGTGCAACAAAGGGAATGCCATGCATCAGATCCATGACTTCTCCCTGAACCCGCTCAGTCTGAATATCCTGAAGAATCAACTCATCAAAGCAGTTCTGGATAATCATTGAGTAGGCACATGCCATCCCTACCTGTCCCGCACCAATAATGACACCTTTGCGAGGACGAATAGTGACTTTAGTTTCAACACTGGGATTTAGCGTAAACAGGGTTTCAAACATAGATATTGCCCACGTAGAATGCTCTGGATGGCTAGGTTCAATGGATTGAGACGGTCAGACTAGAAGGTTTGGCGCGATCGCCCTGCAAGGTCACACCCCGCTGATTCGCTGCTAGGTGGCGCACGATTTTGTAAACAGTTTCAATTTCGTCCGCTGCTCCCGCTTTTTCTGCCAGCATCGCCAGTTCCAGGGGTTGAGCCGCATTTCTCAGCGTTTCCAGAACTTGACGCTGTAAATTCAATATCGAAGCAGCAGCTTTTTTCCCGGCTTCCACGCCCGGTTGG
>Ga0208716_1000917_pt1 | contig 11743 bp, 10 predicted proteins | sample NGESurdeep092012_8_FD_184482 | JGI IMG/M metagenome (GOLD analysis project Ga0208716, IMG submission 184482) | Arctic peat soil microbial communities from Barrow, Alaska - NGEE Surface sample 415-3 deep-092012 (SPAdes) | ecosystem: Environmental > Terrestrial > Soil > Wetlands > Peat ...
GGTTGTTGCTGCGCAGCGCGTCCGACGAGAGGGCCTGGAACGCCTCCTTGAGCTTCTCCCTCGCCTCGTTCAGGACGGCGAGCTTCTCGCCCATGAGCCGCTCCTGCCCCTGCAGCCGCTCGACGAGCGTCGCGACCTGTCCCGCGCGGAGGAACCAGCCCGCGGCGATCCCCGCCGCGAACGCGGCGAGGACGAGGAGGATGACGGCGACAACCCCCATCAATCGTCCCCCGCGTGCCCGGCGCAGCCGCACCCGCCCATGCCGCACTCCTCGACGGCCGAGGGAACGGCGGAGAAATGCGCGGACACCACCCGGGGAGGCTCCTCCCCGGTCTTGACCCAGAGGGTGGCCCGGATCCGCGCCTCGCCGATCCCCTCCACCTCGTCTTCCAGCACGATCTTCTGGATCGCGTGGAGGACGGCGATCCCGCCGAAGTCGTCGCAGCGGAGAAGATCGAAGGACATCCGGCCCGTCGCGTCGAACGCCGCCTCGAGCATCGCCGAGTACGCGCCGCCGTCGATCAGGTCCCCGGTGAAATCCTCGAAGACCGCGAACCGCTCGTCGGACAGGTCGAAGAAGGTCCGCATCCCCTCCGGGTCCCGGCCGTTGTACGCCCCCGCGTACCTGTCGAGAAAGCCTTGAGCGTCGAACCCCATGATCCGCCCCTTTACAATGGAAGTACCGTCATCATAGCAGAGAGGGTCCGTTGTCGATCGCAGGCTGGATCTGCAATTCGTTCGCGGTCATGAACATCGAGGGGGATCCGGCGATGCCGCGTGCCTTGACCACCGTCTTCCCGAACAGCCTCAGGGAGCTCGGGGGCGAAGCCGGCACCGTGACGGTGGTGTCCATCCGGACGCTGCTCGGCTTGCGGAACGATATCACCTTCGCCGCCACCGTCTTGTCGAGGTTCCGCTTCCCTTCCACCGCGACCCTGGCCCCGGCCAGGAGATCCGCCGCCGCGCCGTCCTTGAACGCCACCGTGCCCGTGGACCAGTTGATCAACTGCAGTCCGTCCGCGCAGAGCAGCTCGAGTTGCGCACCTTCGGCAACGATCCGATTCACGTAACCTTCCGCCCTTGCCTGATCGCCGGCGCCCTGGCCCGCCGCCGGGTCCTCCACGGTGATGGTGGCCGCCAGCACCGTGGTGTCCGTCGTCCGGAAGATGCCCTTCACCTCGACAAAGACGTTGTTGCCCAACCCCGAGGGCCTGGTGGCGTAGCTCACGGTCGAGGTCCCCAGCGTGAACGTCTTTCCGGCGGCGTTGTCGTTCGCAACGGTCCCCTTCACTTGCACGTCCCGGCCCGTCACCACGTTATCGAATCCCTTGTGGATGAACGTGGCATGGATCGTCCCGGTGTCGTCGGCGATCCCGTGGATCTCGAGCTCGGGACGCCTCCCCGACTTGGCGGGGTTGTCGATGGCGGCAAGATCGATCAGGCTTCCGACCACCACGTTGTCGAACACCGTCGTGGTGTCCACCACCACCGCCTGCCCCATCACAATCATCCGGTTCGTCGCCAACGTCACCCCGTTGTCGTCCAGCGGACCGTCGACGTGCCGCAGCACCTCGATCTTCGTCGCCGTCCCGGTATCCGACACGTCGCTGACTCCCGTCGCCGTGATCTTGATCATCATCCCTGCCCCGAGCTGCGCCTTCGTCCTCCCGTGATCGTCGAAGAAGTTCGTGTTGTCGATCCCGGTGTCGTCGTACTTGACGCCGTTGACGATGACGCTGCCGAACCCCGCGACCGGCCCGATGCCCGTGCCGTCGGTGTTACCCGCACCGTTGCCCAAGCCGGTGAGGTCCACCGTGGACCCGCAAGAGGTCATGGCGAGGATGGAACCCAGCGCCAAGACCCCCAGCAAGACTGTTACGCCCTGCCGGCTCTTCATCGTGCTTCCCCCCCTCGTCGCCATCTTTCTTCCATGGTATTACAGCATGAGGAGGCATGCCCCGTTCTTCCTCGTTCCCTTTCGGCGTGGGTGGTACGATACCTCGCATGTCCGCGCTCCTGAACGCGTTCGCCAACCGGCGCGTCTTTTTCGTCCTGCTGCTCGGTTTCTCCTCCGGGATCCCCCTGGCGCTGACCGGCTCGACCCTTCAGGCATGGATGGCGTCCGAAAAGGTCGACCTGACGGTGATCGGGATCTTCTCCCTCGTCGGCCTGCCGTACACGTTCAAGTACCTCTGGTCCCCGCTGATGGACCGGTTCGTCCCCCCGTTCCTCGGGCGTCGCCGCGGGTGGATGCTGGTGACCCAGGCGGCCCTCTTCCTCGTCATCGCCGCGATGGCATTCTCCGAGCCGAAGGCGCATCCCGGCGCGCTGGCGCTCCTGGCGTTCCTCGTCGCCTTCTGCAGCGCGAGCCAGGACATCGTGGTCGACGCCTGGCGCACCGAGGTCCTCGCCCCGGAGGAGCTGGGTCCGGGGGCGGGGGTGCACATTCTCGGATACCGCGTGGCGATGCTCACCTCGGGGGCGATCGCCCTGATCCTCGCCGACCGGATGCCGTGGCGCGTCGTCTATCTCCTGATGGCCGGCTCCCTCGTCGTCGGGATGATCGCCTCCTTTTTCGCCCCGGAGCCGGAGCTGGCCGCGAAGAGGCCGAGAACATTGAAGGGGGCGGTCGTCGAGCCGTTCCTTGAATTTTTCGCGCGGCGCGGCGCGATCGGGATCCTGCTGTTCATCGTCTTCTACAAGCTCGACGTGGTGATGGCGACCGCGCTGACGACCCCCTTCCTCCTCGAGCTCGGGTTCACGAAGACCGACATCGGGGCCGTGACGAAAGGGCTGGGGATGATCGCGACGATCGCGGGGACCCTCGCGGGCGGCGCCATCGTCGCGCGGACCGGGATGAAGGCGTCCCTGTGGATCTTCGGGATCCTCCAGTCGGTGTCCACCCTCACGTTCCTCGCGCTGGCACGCCTGGGACACCATTACCCGATGATGGTGGCGGCAATCGGGATCGAGAACCTGTGCAGCGGGATGGGAACGGCGGCATACGCCGCGTTCCTCATGAGCCTGTGCGACAAGCGGTTCACCGCCACCCAGTACGCCCTGCTTACCAGCCTCATGGCCGTCACGCGGGTGATCGTCGGCGCGCCGACAGGATTCGTCGCCAAGACGTACGGCTGGGAAAGCTACTTCATCATCAGCGCGCTGGCCGCCATCCCCGGCCTGCTGTTGCTGCTGCGGTACGACCGGTGGAGCGGTGGTCACCATGCCTGAACATATGCTGGTCGTCGACCTCTCCTCCGGGTGGATGCGGCGGGAGGAGATCCCCCCTGAGCTCCTCCGGGCGTACCTCGGGGGGCGCGGCCTCGGCGTGCGCCTCCTCCGGGAGCGGCACACCCTTTCCCCGTTCGACCCGGCGATGCCGGTCGTCTTCGCCGTCGGCCCCCTGTGCGGGACCCCGGCGCCGACGTCCGCACGCATTGAAGTCGTCTCCCGCTCCCCGCTGACCGGAACCGTGTACGACTGCTCCGCGGGGGGACGGTTTGCGTGGCGCCTCCGTGCCGCGGGACTCCTCGCGATCCTCGTGGAGGGGAACAGCCCCCGCCCCGTCGTGCTCGCCGTCACCTCCGCCGGGGAGGAGCTTCTTCCGGCCGAAGAGCTGTGGACGAAGGGGGTGGGAGAGACGGTGAGCGCCCTGTCGGGCCGTGGAAGCGTCGCCGCCATCGGCCCGGCGGGAGAAAACGGGGTCCTCTTCTCCAGCGTCATGATGGGCGAGGGGAACGCGGTGGGACGCGGCGGTCTCGGCGCCGTCCTGGGAAGGAAGAACCTCAAGGCCGTCACGGTGGACGGTGATCGCACGGTGCCGGTGGCCGACAGGGTGCGGTTCGACCGCGCCCGGGCGGACGTCCTGCGCCTGTTCCGGGCCTCCCCCGTGATCTTCGGGGAGCTCGGGATCTCCGAATACGGGACCCCGGCGCTCGTCGACCTCATGCGCCAGCGGCGGATGGCCCCCACGGAGAATTTCCGCCGCACCGTGTTCCACGGATCCTCCTGCTACTCCGGCCCGGCGATCCGCGCCGCGTACGGCGCGAAAAAGGAGGGCTGTTTCGGCTGCCCCATCCGTTGCAAGAAGCGCGCGTCCGACGGACGTTCCTTGCCGGAGTATGAAACGGTTTCGCACTTCGGCGCGTTGAACGGCATCTCCGACCTCCACGCGATCGTCCGCTCGAACGACGCCTGCAACGACCTCGGGATGGACACGATCTCCGCCGCCGCCACCCTTTCCGCGTGGGGCGAGGCGCGGGGACGGTTCCCCTCCCCGGAAGAGATCGGGCCGCTTCTCCACGACATCGCCCACCGGCGAGGCGAGGGGGATCTTCTCGCAGAGGGGTCCCGGCGGGTTGCGGAGGCCCTCGGGAAACCGGGGCTCTCGATGTCGGTCAAGTCGCTGGAGCTGCCCGCATACGACCCGCGCGGGGCGTACGGGATGGCGCTGGCCTACGTCACCAGCAACCGGGGCGGATGCCATCTGCGGGCGTATCCCATCTCGCACGAGATCCTTCGCAAGCCCGTGGCGTCGGACCGGTTCACCTTCTCGGGAAAAGCGCGGATGATCAAGATCGCGGAAGACACGAACGCGGCGGTGGACTCCCTCGTGGCGTGCAAGTTCGCCTTCTTTGGCGCGTCGCTCGAGGAGTACGCGGAACTTCTCGCGGGGGCGACCGGGGAGCATCACACTCCGCAGTCGCTCAAGGAGATCGGGGAGCGGATCTGGCTCACGGAGCGGTTCTACAACGCGCGGAACGGCTTCACGCGGGCGGACGACGACCTGCCGGCCCGCTTCTTCACCGAGGCGGGCTCCTCCGGCGAGGGGATCGACATCCCCCCGATCGACCGCGCCCGGTTCGGGGAGGAGCTGACGAAATATTACCGGATCCGGGGCTTGCGGGACGACGGCTCCTTCCCGGACGACGGATTCCTCGGGCGGCAGCCGTGAGATCCCTGATCGCGAAATACGCGGGGAAGATGGAAAGGGACCGCTCGGTCGTCCCCGGCCGTGCCGGCATCGCCGCCCAGGACGACGTGATGCTCTCCGAAGGCGCCCCCGACCTTTCGCGCCTGGCCGCCGACGTCCTGTCGCACCTGTCGTGCCTGGGGGTCGTCGCCGCGTCCCCGTCCCTTCCCTTCGCGGAGTTCCTTCTTCGCCGGGCGAACCCCGACGTGAAAACGATCGTCCCCCTCGACACGGAGACGCGGACGTTCCTCCACGACATCCCGATCGTGCGCCGGGAGGAGCTCGCGGGGAACCCCGCGCGAGCGATCGCCGCGCTCCTTTCGAACCGGAAGGGGGTGATCGCCGAAGGCGTGGGGATCGTCGCGTCGGGCCCGGTGACGCTCGAGCAGGCGTACATCAACTACTCCAGCGTCTTCCATGCGTGCTACGTGAAATACCTCCTCGAAGTTTTACGGGAAGGCTTCCTCCTTCCCGGCGAGGGGGAGGCGTTCCGCGCGTTCCGGGAAACGTTTCTCCGGCCACTGACGGCGGAGGGGCTCTCCTTCCGCGCCGGCCCTCTCGACGATCCGGGCGAGGTCCTTTCGGAGATCCGCGCCGCCGGACGGTACACCGTCGAGCGGGGGCTGGTCGACTCGTTCTTCGGAAACATCTCCTATCGGGTCGGCGGGACGATCTTCATCTCCCAGACGGCCGCGTCCCTCGACGAACTCGCGGGATGCGTCGACCCGGTCCCGACGGACAACCGGTCGACGACCGGGATCACCGCTTCCAGCGAACTGCTCGCCCACCGCCGGATCTGCGAGGCGACCGGAGCGCGCGCCATCCTGCACGGCCACCCGAAGTTCGCCGTCGCCATGAGCATGCTGTGCGACGTGAAGGATTGCCCCGTCAAGGATTGCTGGAAGGATTGCACCCGCGTCCGGATGCTCGGCGACACCCCCGTGGTGGCGGGGGAGATCGGCGCGGGGGGGCTGGCGGTTCGCGTCCCCCCTGTGATCGGCGGTCCGGGAAAGGCGATCGTCTACGGCCACGGCGTCTTCGCGATCGGAAGGGACGGGTTCGGGGAGGCGTTCCGTTCGATGGTGGACGTGGAGAACCTGTGCCGCGAGGAGTATTTCCGCCGGCTCGACGCCCGCGGGGGGCATCCGTCGACGTCGGTCTCACACATCCATTCCCGTTAACCGGAGACACCGCCGGATGATTCGCGTATGTCTCCAGAGCGGCAGCCGCAGGCCGAGCCGATAGGCGGTCCGATGAATCGTCGGCAGGAAGGACAGGCTTAAGGAATCCATATTGAGGAAGTTCATGTGACGGTTCATGGACTTCTTCAGCTCCCGCTCCATCCAGTGGGTATCGACCTCGGGCGAAACATAGAACACCGGGGAAAGCATATCTTCCGAGGCCCGTGAGAGCACTCCCTGGCTCCTCGCAATGGATTCCAGTTCCGTTCCCGGATAGATGCGTATCCCGGTATTGAAGAACGCCACGTCCTGGGGGCGGATCTGTTTTCCGGCGAATCGCAGCGTTTCCTTTACCGTTTCCTCGGTCTCTCCCGGTCCACCGAGCAGGAAGATCCATGCGCAGGGAATCCGGTGCCGCCGAACCACCTCGGCGGCATGGTGCACTTCGCGGGTCGTGAACCCTTTCTTCAACCCCCGCAGCACGGGATCGGAAGCGCTCTCGAGAGTTATGCCCATCCCCACGAAGCCTGCCCGTTCCATTGCCGTCAAGAGCGAATCGTCAAAGGAAAGAGGATTCAGTTCCAGACATTGGAGCCGGGCATGGTGTCTGACCCTTGCCAGTGCGGCGCATACGTTCATGGCGTGGTCCAGGGGTGCATTAAACACGCTGTCCACGAACTCGATGTCCCGGAGTCCTGTCGCCGCGAGCCGGGCCACGGCATCGGCAACGCTTCCGGGCTCCTTCAAGCGGTACATGCTCCCCTCGATCCCGGGATAGGTGCAGTACACGCATTGAAACTGACAGCCTGTCTTGGTCTGGATCGGAACCGTTGCCATATGAGACCGATAAGACGCCGTGTTCAGCCATCGATGATAGTCCGGTGCCGGACACGCGGACGAAAACCCCAAGGCGGGAGAGGGATTCCGGTGATAGGTGCTGTTTTCGATATAGGCGACACCGGGTATGTCGTGGAAGTCCCCGCCCCGTGAGATCCGATCGAGCAGGGACGGGATGATCGTCTCCCCATCCCCGATGACGCAGCCGGAAACATCCGCCAGGCGAAGGATTTCCTCGGGCATGACGCCCAGAGCCGCTCCTCCCAGGAGGATCGGGGCGCGGGTCCTGGTGCGGATGGCATCGACGATATTTCGCAGGCTGTCCAGGAAAAACACCGTGTTTCGCATGTCGTTGTTGTCGATGTTGCGCACCGAGAGGCCGACGACATCGGGCTGGAAGCCCGTCACGGCCGAGTCCAGCGCGGCCGTCGCGTCCCTGGTGAACATCAGGTCCAGGAGATGAACGGTATGGCCTGAACGTTCCGCGGCATGGGCGACGATGCAGGCGCCGATGGGCATCACGGGCATGGGAAGGATGTTCCGGTTCGTGCTGACGAGAAGGACTTTCATGTCGGTGCCATCTTCCCGAACAAGACAACCCTTGCCGGAAATGTCTCTACGACCTGAATCCGTGCGTTCGGGAAATTCCTTGCTGCGAAATCCCGGAGCTCCCCGGGCAGGAACCCTCTCCGGATGGACAACCGTCCGTCATGAAAAGAGAAACTTCGGCGGGTCGATAGCCCAAGGAAAACCGTACAACCCAGGTACGCCCAACGGGAGCGCTTGAGGTCATTCATCACGAAGCCAAGCCGCGTTCGGGCAAGGACCTGCTGCAGGAAGATCGTGATTTCATCCCAATCCAGATGGTGCAGGAAGTGGTTTGAGAAAATAAAATCAAAGGAACCCAGTTCGCTGAAATCCAGCGCATTCCCCTCGAAGATACGGATCTCGGGACAGTCCCGCACCGCCCGATAAGCGATGGGGAGGATGCGCGGATCGTTGTCCAGCGCGGTAATGTTCAGCTTCAACCCCCGGTTCCGCGCCTCGCGGGCGGCCCATAGCGCGATATCGCACCCACCGGCCCCTACATCCAGAAGTGTGTAAACCCGTTTCGGGTCCCGTTCCATCATGGGGAAGAAATGTTCGCGCAGCAATGCGCGGCTCGCGCTGAAAAGAACGTTTATCCATTGGAATTGCCGGATGGTCCGAAGCAATTGGGTCAAATCCGCATCTGCCCGGTCCATTTTTTCCTTATCGGTCGTGTTCCTGAGGCGCAGATCCGGAAAGAGAAAGTCCGGTGTCATAACTTCAATTCCTTTTCGAAACGATCCTGGTAATTCGCCAGATTCCGGAACGGTATGGATTGCATGCTGAACGACTGCATCAGTATATGCCGGATCGGCGTGTGGAGAAAAATGAAGATCGCAACGTTCCAGATCGCCGACCGCAGTCGTCCTCCGAATGCGCCCCCCAGCATCAACCATCGGGCGTGCCGGAACGCCGCGTGCACCGCCCGCTTCCGCACCCTGTTGTAAAGCAGGGAAACCAGGTGATGCGAGGCTCGTTTCTCGATCAGGAGTTTGGAAAGCCACACGGCCAGTTCGGCGTCAGCGAACCCCGTATTCATGTTCTGACCGCCAACGGGGGACATCAGATGCGCCGAGTCCCCACAGAGAAAAACCCGGCCCTTGCAGAATGTCCGCGCCATAAAGCGGTGGACGTTGAAACCGCTTTCCCAGTATTGGCGAATCCCTCCGACATCAATGCCGGCGCGCCATAAAAGTTCCGTCCTGAGATACCCGTTGTCGTGTTCCTTGATGAGGACGGGGGATCGCACTACATACCGTCGCTTTCCGTCGGGAAGGGGAAACGATTCGACGGAACCTCGCGTGGTAATGAATATCCGCGCCTGCTTTCCCCAGCCGGTAGTGTCCTCGAAATCCCCCATGAGAAAAGTGTACTGGTTGGACGCTCCGTCAAACGGGATTCCCAAGGCCTCTCGAACCGCGCTCTTCCCGCCATCGCAGGCCAACACATAGTTCCCGGTGAAATGGAATCTTCCGGCTTCGGCAAGATTTCCGCTCACGCCAACATGGTCCCCTTCTTCGGAGCAATCCGTCACCTGATGACCTCGAAGATATCGAATCGACGGATGCGCAAGAATCGCTTCTTCCAGCAGGAATTCGGTCAATTGCTGGGGAATCGACAAGACAAACCGGAATTCGGTGTTCAGCCCGGCAAAATCGATCCTGCCGAGCCGCATTCTACGGCCGTATATCTCGGAAACGCGGACGGGTACGCCACGCTCGATAAAGGCCTCGGGAAGTCCGATGCGACGGAATATCTCAAGCGATGGCGGCGTGATACCGATCGCGCGGGATTGGAATTGCCGCACGGCGGACTGTTCGAGAAGCAAAACGCTCAATCCCTGCTGTGCCGAGAGCAGCGCCGCGAGCATCCCCACCGGCCCTGCGCCGATCACCAGGATGTCGATATCCGCCATGGATCATCCTCGCAGGATATTCCGATTCGCGATTCACGAAGGGGACTGCTTAGTCGAAGTCGGAGTAGATCTCCCCGAAGTTGAGTCCCCCGTACGTGGCGTGCTGCTCCTGGGTTCCGATCTTGACCCGCGCGTACTGCAGGTCCTGGCTGGTGCTGCCGTTGCGGATCCCCGCGTACGCCTCGACGAAAGCGGCGAGGTGGTCGGCGCGCTTGACCAGCTCCCCGTCCTTCGGGTTGTAGACGTCCTCGTTGTACTTCCCCTGCAGGTCGGCGGCCGACACCGTGGTCAGCACCCCGTCCACCGTGGCGAAGTTTTCGAACTCCCGCTCGGAGAACATCTCGAACTCGGCGTGCCACCGCTCGGGCAGCAGCACATACACCTCCTGGTCCATCCGCTCCTTCTCATACCCCTTGATCAGCTCGCTCAACCCCTCCACGGACCGCTTCACGGGGGAGATGATGTCGCGGGTGAGCACCTCCGGGAGGTCGTGGAACAGCCCGGTGATGTAGTTGTTGACGCACCGCCGCGGGCACGCCTTGATCTCGAGGGAGAACAGGTACGAGAGGATCGCGACGTAGAGGGAGTGGCCGAGAACGGAGGTCTTCGGGATCCGGTGGAGGTGCGCCCAGCGGGACTGGAACCGCAGCTGGCCGCACAGGTCGATGAAGTTGCGGAAGCGGCGCTCCGAGCCGAGGAGCGCCATCCCCTCCAGGTCGTGGAATCCGGCGATCTTCGCGTCGAGATCCGCGCGGATCTCGGCGATCTCGTACCCGCCGGGGTTCGCCCGCTCGACGATCAGGAACTCCCACCGGGTCGCGTAGAAGTGGGCGGCGGAGAGGATCCGCCGCTCCACCGTGTCCTCCGCTTCGAGAAAGTGGTCCTGGTACCGCCGGCAGAACGCCTTCCCGAGGGGCGAGATCAGGGGCCGCAGCTCCCCGTACACCCACTCGTTCAACTGCCGGTACCTCTTCGTGTCGGCCTTGATCTTGTAGAAGATCTGCGGCTTCAGGTCGGTGATCACGATCCGCTGGAAGAGCTCGAAGATCCCTCCCTCGATGAGCCGGGTCCAGCTGACCGGCGTCCCACGATCCTCCTCGACCCGCGCGAGGAACCAGGCGACGATCATCTTGTGCGCCTGCTTGTCGAGCTCGATCAGCTCGACCGGCCGGATCTTGTCGTTCCACCGCTGCATGTAGGCGGCGTCGAGGAATTTCAGCAGCAGCGCCTTCCGGATCATCCGCGCGGCCTCCTCCTACTCTTTCGGCACAAGGATGATCTCGATCCTCCGGTTCTTCGCTCTCCCCTCCGGCGTGTCGTTGGTGGCGACCGGCTTCCACTCCCCGTTGGCGACGGCCGAGAGCTGACCGGGATCGATCCCCTGGCCCTGCAGGTACCGCGTGACGTTGATCGCCCGCGCGGCGGAGAGCTCCCAGTTCGTCGGATACCGCTGCGCGAGGGCGCGGCTGATCGGCACGTTGTCCGTGTGCCCTTCGATCCGGATCGACTTGTCGCTCACGTCCTTCAGGATCGAGATGACCTTTCCGAGGATTTCGTGGCCGCCTTTCTTGACCTCGGCCTTCCCCGAATCGAAGAGGATCGAGTCGACCATGTTGACGGTCAGCTTCCCCTTGAGTTCCGAGATCGTCACCTGGCCCTGGGAAATCTCCGACTTCATCTTTTCGAGCAGGCTCTCGTAGGTCGAGCTCACTTTCTGGACCTGCTCCTCCCTGGCCTTCACCAGGCTCGCGTTCTCCGCCTTGAGCTTCGCGTTTTCCGCGTCCAGGTCGGCGACCTTCCTGCGCAGCTCGAAGATGGATTGCGAAAGGGTGTCGGACCTCGACTGCAGGATCCGGTCGAGCTCCTCCTTGTCCGAGACGGCCTTGTCCCGCTGGTCGGTGACGTAGGACAGGTCGGTCGTCAGCTTTTCATTCTGGAGCGTCATCCTCGCCAGGTCGGCCTTGAGCACGGCATTCTCCGCGATGAGGTCGTCGTTTTTCTTCTGCAGCTCGGCGAGGCGCTTCGTCAGCGTCTCCGCCTCGTCCACTTTTTTCTGGTAGGTGGACTGCATCACCGAGCAGGCGGACAGGCCTGCCGCCAGCAGCACGACCAGGAACGAGAGGACGATTTTTTTCGGCATCACGATTCTCCTTTTCGCGACGGACTTCACGGCCGCGCCGCGACGTTTCCGAGGAAATCCCGGACCACCTGGGTCATCTTGTTCTTCATTCCGGGCTTTCCCCCCTCGGG
>Ga0208716_1000920_pt1 | contig 11740 bp, 10 predicted proteins | sample NGESurdeep092012_8_FD_184482 | JGI IMG/M metagenome (GOLD analysis project Ga0208716, IMG submission 184482) | Arctic peat soil microbial communities from Barrow, Alaska - NGEE Surface sample 415-3 deep-092012 (SPAdes) | ecosystem: Environmental > Terrestrial > Soil > Wetlands > Peat ...
CGCCGAGCCGCAGACGAACGTGGTCGCACCGCGGGTCACCAGAGGTCCGAGCTCGGGGGCGGTCAGTCGCCCGGCCGGCCGCTTGCCGTGCGGCTCGCGGGACAGCGCCACCACCGCACCCGCGGCCACCATCTCGTCGGGAAAAGGTAGGTCGGCCAGGGTTCGGGCGGCCACGGCCAGCTGCAGCAGCTCCGGACGCCCGATCGCCGCTGCGTGCCGCGCCATGGCCAGCAGTGGGACCGCTCCGCTACCGCCACCGACCCCCACGGCGGGGCCGCCGCCGTCCCAGACGAACCACCCTCCGATGGGCCCGCGAACCTCGAGGGTGTCCCCGGCCCGCACCACATCGGCCAGGAACGTCGACACCTCGCCGTCGTCGAGCCGCTCGACCCACAGCTCGACCAGCGGATCGGAGGGCGGGGATGAGACCGAGTACGAGCGGGAGGCGGTGTAGCCGTCGTCAGCGGTCAGCCGCACCACGTAATGCTGGCCCGGCAGGTGGTCGATCCGATCCTGCACATCCAGCCGCAGCACCACCGAGCGGGGCGTCGGGTGCGCGACCTCGACGACCTTGGCGCTGCGCCAGCCACCGGACGGTGCGGCCGGTCGAGTGGGGTCCGCGAGCGTGTCAGTCACCCTGGTACCTCTGCTGCAGCCACGGGTCACCGCGGTCGTGATAGCCGTTGCGCTCCCAGAAGCCGGGCTCGTCGTGGTCCATCAGGGTGATCCGGGTGATCCACTTGGCGCTCTTCCAGAAGTACAGGTGCGGGACGATCATCCGGACCGGTCCGCCGTGATCCGTCGGCAACGGACGGCCCTCGTGGGTCCAGACCACCCACGCCTTCCCACCGGTGACATCGGCCAGCGGCAGGTTGGTGGTGTACCCGGTCGACGATCTGGCCATCACGAACGAGGCCTGCGGCAGCGGGCCCGCCGCGTCCAGCAGGGTGTCGACACTCACCCCGCCGAAGGAGGTGCCGAGTTTGGACCACGTCGTCACGCAATGGATGTCGCCCTCGTAGACGGACGCCGGCAGCCGATGCGCTTCGTCCCAGGTCCATGTCGACGGGGTGGAGACCAGGCCGTCGACCGAGATGCTCCAGCGCTCGGGGACGATCCGTGGGGTCACCTCCGCGGTCAGCACCGGGAAGTCGTCCCCGACGTCGTACTGGCCAGGCGGCAGCCGCGGGTCCACCTTTCTCGCGCGCCCGAGGAACCCTCGTGTCGAACCGGCCATGGCAACCGCCCTTCCCGTGTTCGCGCCGGCGAGCCAAGTTGATCAAGCGATTCTGCCTGGTTCACGCCCCGGTGGGAATACCCGAAATGTCACCGCGGCCGGATGTGCGGGGTGAGCACCGGGCACGCCGGGCACTCGACGGCAGGATCGATCGGCTGAGGTGGTCGGGGCTGCGGCGGTTGCGCATGCGGCGGTAGCAGCCGCGACCGTTGCAGCGGGGACGGCGACCGCACGGTCGCGAAGGCCAGCACACCGCCTGCCGCGCAGAGGATCCCGGCAATCACCACGGCGCGCTGGAAGCCCGCCGAGAGCAGTGCGGGATCGGCGTAGGCGGCCGGGGTGATCCCCGCCAGCGCCGGCAGCACGGCCACGGCCAGCAGCCCGGCCACCCGGGCGACATCGTTGTTGATCGCCGAGGCGATGCCCGCCTGATGGTCCGGCGCGGACGCCAGCACGGTGGAAGTCAGCGGCGCGACGGTGAACGACAACCCCAGCCCGAACAACGTCATCGGGGCCAGCACGTCGCCGAGATACGTGGACCCGGCGCCGATACCGGACAGCCACACCATTGCCGTCCCGGCGACGATCGGCCCGACGGTCATCGGGATCCGCGGGCCGATGCGGGTCGACAGCCGGCCCATCCGCGCCGACAGCAACAGCATCACGACGGTGATCGGCAGGGTCGCCGTGCCGGCAGCGACCGGCGTGAACCCCGCCACCAGCTGCAGTTGCACCGGAAGCAGGAACAGCCCGCCGGCCAGTGCCGCGTACACCGCAAAGGTCACCAGGTTCGACGCGCTGAACTGCCGCACCCGGAACAGCCCCAGCGGCAGCAGGGGGTCGTTCTTGCGACCCTCCAGCACGATGAACATGGCGATCAGCACCACCCCGGCCGCAGTGATCAGCAGGTTGACCGCGGACCAGCCGTTCGCCGGACCCTCGGTCAGTCCGTAGACCAGCGCGCCCAACCCGAGCGACGCCAGGATCGCTCCGGCGACGTCCAGCGCTCCGGTTGCCTCCTCGTCCCTTGACTCAGGAATGTACTTGCGGGACAGCAGGATCACCGCCGCGGCGATCGGCACGTTGATCAGGAAGATCAGTCGCCAGCCCCACGGCGCGATTCCCACCAGAAGGCCGCCCAGCACCGGGCCGATCGCGGTGGCCACCCCGCCCAGCCCAGACCACGCCCCGACCGCGGCCGCCCGGTCCTGCCTGCGGAACGAAGCCTGCAGGATGGCCAGTGACCCCGGGGTCAGCAGGGCCGCCCCCGCGCCCTGCAGGGCGCGCATTGCGATCAACACCCCGGTGCCGGGCGCCAGCGAGCAGCCGACCGAGGCAAGCGTGAACCACAGCACGCCGACCACGAAGATCCGCCGTCGACCCATCCGGTCGCCCAGCGAACCGCCGAGCAGCAACAGTCCGGACAGGGTCAGCGTGTAGGCGTTCAGCGTCCACTGCAGGCTGGTCAGCCCGCCGCCCAGGTCCTCCCCGATCCGCGGCAGCGCGACATTGACGACCGTGCCGTCCAGCTGCGCCAAACCACTGCCGAGCACCGTGGCCGCCAGCACCCGACGGCCACGCGGGCTGCCGTAGACCAGTGCGGAGCCGTCGGCATCGGTCGCCGAACCCGCGGCGGGGTCGTCAGACGTCATCGCGCCTCACCGCGTCTCGTCTGAGTTGGCCCGGTCACCCCGTCAGTGTCCGCCGATCCCCTTCAGCCCGAGCGGCGCGCCGCGCGGCGGGCCCGGCGTAACGCCAGCACCATCCGGACGATGGACACCGGCGACGGAGGCACCCAGCCGAGTTGCATCGAGGTACCCATATCGTCCCGGTTGGCCCAGTGCTCGATCACCTTCCCGTCGGCGATCCGGAGCCAGTGTGTCGGGGTGGTGGCGAAGGTCTTGCCGGTCGGCGGGATAACGTGGACGCGTTCGGCGTTCTCGCCGTAGCTGACGAACGGCGCGATCTGCCGGCCGGACATCGTGGCGTGAACGGCGACGAGATCACCCTCGGCGACGACAGTGTCGACGTCCCAACGAAGGTCGGCGAAAATGCCGCGCAGCCACAGTGCGGTGGCATAGAACGCCTCGGGCCCCTGACCGCGGGCGGCGGGCGGCTCGTCCACCGAGTCACGGTCGAGGGCGAGCGGATGAACGATGTCGCGGAAGTCTTCCAAGGTGCCGTCGGCCATCACCAAGATGGACCGAATGGCCAGTTCCTTGCTGTCGATCAGCGTGCTGGCATGAGAGATGTTTCCTTTCAAGGCGTATCGGGAGTGAATTGAAATCGACGTGGTGCCTGATCGTCAGTCGGCACTCACCGCCCGACCCCGCCCGGCGGCGCCGGTCATGTCCTGGCCGTGCCGCTCCCGGCTGTACAGATGGATCTCGAGGCCATCGGGATCGTGGAACACGATGATCCAGCCGATGGTTGCCAGGGCCACCTGGTGCTCGATACGCAACTCGTCCAGATGGTGTGACCACGCGTCGATCGCGGCCCGGTCGGCCACCGCGAAGATCACCGGATCGAAGCCGGAAAGGCCTGCCACATCAGGTCTTTCGCGCAAGGCCAGGCCGGTATCCAGACCGTTGATCTGGTAGGCGACGCCACGCACCACGCCGTCGTCGTCGGGGAATTCGAAGATCGGTCGCAGATCGAAGACTCGCTCGTACCAGGCCCGGGCGGCAGCCAGATCCCGGACCGGGAGTTTGACGGCGAAGATCCCTGCGAGCGCGGGCTTCCCCGGTTCCTGCTGGTCTCCCGACCGATGGGTGGTGTCGCGCGCGGCGTGCCCCATCACTACTGCCATCACTACCTCCTGTTTGAGTGGAATAGGATTACATCTATTTGTACGCCATTCCAGCCAATTGTCAAGAGGATTGATGGCGCGCCTCCCCGCGGCTACCCGAGCACCCTGCGCACCGAGCAGGCGGCCCTCACCCGATCGCGCATCATCGATGCGGCGCGCACAGCGTTCGTCACGAACGGCTACCTGGGCACTCTTGCCGCCGTGCCAGGGACGCCGGCGTATGCGTGCAGACCGTCGACAACGTCGTCGGCGGGAAGGCGGTCCTGCTCAAGACGGTGTACGACGTCACGCTGGCCGGCATGGCGCTGGCGCAGGCCGCGAGCGGAGACGCCGAACTGGCATCGTTCGCCCAGGCGATCGCAGCCGAACGGGCGGCGGGAACGACCGCCGCAGCGCACCACGTGGTGGAGCACTTCGGGTTGCGCGACGGAGTCGATGTGCAGATGGCGCAGGACATCCTGTGGGCGCTCACCTCGCCCGAACTGGCCGACCGGCTGGTCAATCGGCGGCAGTGGGGCTGGGACAGATTTCAGATCTGGATGGGCACCACGATGGCCGATGCGCTCACTGGCCCAGGCGGTTGACGTACGTCAGCGCCGGGCCAGCAGCTGTTCGAACGGCACCAGGTTCTCGAACGGATCGCTCGTGCCGGACCGGTGGTGCGGACCCGAACCCGGACCCAAATCGGTTTCCACGCGTGCAGTCTCGTTGTCGGTGGGGCTGAGCCGGGAGAGCAACTCACCCGCGGCCCTGCCGATCCGGTCGGCCAACGACCGGCCGGCGTCATCGGACCCGAAGTCCGCGGTCGCCGCGAACACTCCCGTCGGCACGATGTCCGCCTTGAGGTAGGCGAACAGCGGCCGCAACGCATAGTCGAGCACCAGCGAGTGCCTCGCCGAGCCGCCGGTGGCGGCCAGCAGCACCGGGGTGCCAACAAGAGCGTCCCGGTCGAGCACGTCGAAGAACGACTTGAACAGCCCGCTGTACGAGCCGCTGAACACCGGCGTCACGGCGATCACCGCGTCCGCCGAGCTGACGGCGTCGATCGCCGTCTGCAGCGTCACGCCCGGGAATCCGGTGAGCAGGTTGTCGGTGATGTCGTGGGCCAGTTCGCGCAGTTCCAGGGTGATCACCTCCACCCGGTCGCCGCGCGCGGCCCCGGCGGCCCGCACAGCCCCAGCCAGCTGGTCGGCCAGCAGTCTGGTGGACGAGGGCTGACTCAACCCGGCGGAAACCACGGCCACGGTGAATGTCGTCATGACGCGGTCCCGGCAACTTCCAGTGCGGCGTTGCGCTGATCAACGGCGGCCCTCTCGGCCGCGGCCAGCAGGCTCGCGTGCGTCGGGCCATCCGGCACATGAGCCGGCCGCAGCGCGTCGAACTCCTTGCGCAGCACCGGAACCACCTCTCCGCCGAGCAGGTCGAGCTGCTCCAGCACCGTCTTCAGCGGCAGGCCGGCGTGATCCATCAGGAACAGCTGGCGCTGGTAGTCACCGAAGTAGTCGCGGAACTTGAGCGTCTTCTCGATCACCTCGGTCGGGCTGCCGACGGTCAGCGGGGTCGTCTCGGTGAAGTCCTCCAGCGAGGGTCCGTAGCCGTAGACCGGGGCGTGGTCGAAATACGGCCGGAACTCCTTGACGGCGTCCTGCGAGTTCTTCCGCATGAACACCTGGCCGCCGAGCCCGACGATGGCCTGGTCGGCGCTGCCGTGCCCGTAGTGCTCGAAGCGGGTGCGGTACAGCTCGATCAGCCGCTGGAAATGCGCCTTCGGCCAGAAGATGTGGTTGGCGAAGAAGCCGTCACCGTAGTAGGCGGCCTGCTCGGCGATCTCCGGGCTGCGGATGGAGCCGTGCCAGACGAACGGCGGCACGCCGTCCAGCGGGCGCGGGGTGGAGGTGAAGCCGCGCAGCGGTGTGCGGAACTTGCCCTGCCAGTCGACGACATCCTCGCGCCAGAGTCGGCGCAGCAGGTCGTAGTTCTCCACAGCGAGCTCGATGCCCTTGGTGATGTCCTTGCCGAACCAGGGGTAGACCGGCCCGGTGTTCCCGCGGCCCATCATCAGGTCGACCCGGCCGTCGGCCAGGTGCTGCAGCATCGCGTAGTCCTCGGCGATCTTCACCGGGTCGTTGGTGGTGATCAGCGTGGTGGAAGTTGACAGCAGCAGCGTGTCGGTCCTGGCCGCGATGTAGCCGAGCATGGTGGTCGGTGACGACGGCACGAACGGCGGGTTGTGATGCTCGCCGGTGGCGAAGACGTCGAGGCCGACCTCTTCGGCCTTCTGCGCGATGGTCACCATCGCCTTGATCCGCTCGGCCTCGGTGGGGGTCCGGCCGGTGGTCGGATCGGTGGTGACGTCGCCGACGGTGAAGATCCCGAACTGCATGGCGCACTCCTCAGTGTAGTTTTCAGCCCGTCGTTTCCAAGCCGGTAGTTGAACGCTCAACCGGTTCTGTCTTCTCCAACGACGGGCCGGGGTAACTTCATTCCCTCGCATGGAGTTCGCTCGAGACCGCCGTTCGGCGGTCCGACCGGTAGTGAGAATCGCCACTGATCGCCAGGGGTGGGTGGTCCAGAGCGGAATGATCGGCACGGGCGCGCGCATGTCCATCGGGGCGGCGAGAACGGAAGTGCCGACATGAGTCAGGGACTCTACGAGCTCATCTCCACGGCCGACGGCGTGGTTGCCAGAATCCACACCAGAGGTAGCGCGGTGCTGGCCACGCCGTCGATCAACCGCAGTACCGCGTTCACACTCCAAGAGCGTGATGCGCTCGGGTTGACCGGTCTGTTGCCGACCGCGGTGATCACCCTGGAGGGTCAGCTGCGGAGGGTGTACGCCCAGTACCTCGAGCAGGCTAACGACCTTCGGAAGTGGGTGTATCTGGCCAACCTCCGGGACCGCAACGAGGTGCTGTTCTATCGGCTGCTCACCGATCACATCTCCGAAATGCTGCCGGTCGTCTACACCCCGACCGTCGGCGAGGCCATCGAACGGTTCAGCCACGAGTTCCGCCGTCCGCACGGCGTCTACTTGTCCGTCGATCACCCCGAGGACGTCGAGACTGCCTTGCGCAACACGGGTCTCGAACAAGGCGACGTCGACCTGCTGGTTGCCACCGACTCCGAGGGCATTCTGGGCATCGGCGACCAGGGCGTCGGCGGTATCGAGATCTCCATCGGCAAGCTCGCCGTCTACACCGCGGCCGCCGGCATTCACCCGCACCGGGTGTTGCCGGTCGTGCTGGATGTGGGGACCGACAACCTGAGGCTGCTCACCGACGACATGTACCTGGGCGTCCGGCACGCGCGGATCCGCGACCGACGCTACGACGACCTCATCGACGCCTTCGTGAACGCTGCCACAGCGACCTTCCCCGGCGCCATGCTGCACTGGGAAGACTTCGGCGCCGGCAACGCCCGCCGCATCCTGAACAAGTACGCCGCCACCTGCTGCACCTTCAACGATGACATGCAGGGGACGGCCGCTGTGGTGCTGGCCGCGACGTTCGGCGCGGTCCGCGCCGCCGGCTCCCGAATCCGCGACCAGAAGGTCGTCATTCACGGCGCCGGGACCGCGGGCCTGGGCATCGCCGACATGATGCGCGCGGAGATGATCCGCGAGGGCCTTAGCCCGCGCGAGGCGACCAGCCGGTTCTATCCACTGTGCAGCCAGGGTCTGCTCGTCGACGACATGCCCGATCTGCTCGATTTTCAGCAGCCCTACGCTCGGCGCCGCGAGGAAGTAGCCGGCTGGGACGCCGCCGGCGGCCAGGAAGATCCGATCGGCCTCGCCGAGGTCGTCGCCCGCACGCGGCCCACCATTCTGATCGGCACGTCGACCCAGGCCGGCGCGTTCACCGAGGCGATCGTCCGCGAGATGGCCGCGCACACCCACCGGCCGATCATCATGCCGCTGTCGAACCCGACGTCCAAGTGCGAAGCGCTTCCCGAGGACCTGATCGCGTGGACCGAGGGTCGAGTATTGACGGCCACCGGCAGCCCCTTCGGCCCGGTGACGTATCGGGGTCGGACCTACCAGATCGCGCAGTCGAACAATGCGCTGGTCTTCCCTGGCCTCGGTCTTGGAGTGACGGTGGCCAAGGCCCGGCGAATCAGCGACCGGATGATCGCCGCCGCGGCCCACGCCGTGGCCGGTCTGTCCGACGCGGGCACCCCCGGTGCGGCTCTGCTACCGCCGATGGACGATCTTCGCACCGTCTCGGCCGCCGTCGCCATCGCCGTGGCGACGACCGCCCAGGACGAGGGCCTCGCGCAGACCGAGCTGCACGACCCCATCCAGCAGATCTACGACGCGATGTGGCGCCCGGACTACCCGCGCATCGAACTGACCTGGAGCTGACCGCGCGTCCGTGCGTGTCCTCGGCGGCCCGTCCGCCGCCACCTGCGTTCACCCAGGGCGAACCCGATCTCCGGCGCGGAACAAATCGGGGTCGCTGCGCCTTGAGTCAGTCACGCTCAACTCTTGACGTGTCCACTGAAGGGTGACCTACATGTCCGATATCCGCCGCCTGCCGGTGCTGTCGCTGACCGATGCCGTGGTGCTGCCCGGCATGGTCGTGCCGATCGAGCTGGACGAACCGGCGCAGGCTGCCATCGATGCGGCGCGCGCCGCGGCCGCGTCCGGTCGTGACGACAGTGCCGAGCCGGCCGAGCACGGTCCCGGGGCCGGCAGCGCCGAGAGCGCCGACCGTCAGGGCTCCATCGGTGAGCTGCTGATCGCTCCGCGACTGCAGGACCGGTACGCCGCGTACGGGGTCGTCGCCACCATCGAACAGGTCGGCCGGATGGCCGGCGGCGCTCCTGCCGCGGTGCTGCGCGCCCACCGCCGCGCACGGATCGGCACCGGAGTCTCCGGCCCAGGCGCAGCGCTGTGGGTGCAGGCCGAGATCGTCGATGACGAGCCCGTCACCGATCGGGCGAAAGAGCTTGCCGCCGAATACAAGTCGCTGGTGATCGCGAACCTGCAGAAGCGCGACGCCTGGCAGGTCATCGACACCGTGGAGCGGATGACCGACCCCTCCGACCTGGCCGACTCGGCCGGTTGGGCGCCGTACCTGACCGCCGAGCAGAAGCGTCGGGTGCTGGAAACCCCGGCGGTCCAGGGTCGCCTCGAGCTGCTGATCGGTTGGACCCGCGCCCACCTCGCGGAGATGGACGTCGCCGAGAAGATCGGCAAGGACGTCCGGGACGGCATGGAGAAGAACCAGCGCGAGTTCCTGCTGCGCCAGCAGCTTGCCGCGATCCGCAAGGAACTCGGCGAGGGCGAACCAGACGGAGCGGACGACTTCCGCACCAGGGTCGAGCAGGCGGATCTGCCGGACAAGGTCCGCGAGGCCGCGTTGCGCGAGGTCGGCCGGCTGGAAAGGGCCAGCGACCAGAGCCCGGAATCGGGCTGGATCCGGACCTGGCTGGACACGGTGCTGGAGATCCCGTGGCAGACCAGCACCGAGGACAAGACCGATGTTGCCGCCGCGCGTGAGGTGCTGGACGCCGACCACCACGGCCTTGACGACGTCAAGGACCGGATCGTGGAGTACCTGGCCGTGCGCAGCCGGCGGGCCCAGCGTGGCCTGCAGGTGGTCGGCGGTCGCGGCTCCGGCGCCGTGATGGTGCTGGTCGGGCCGCCCGGCGTCGGCAAGACCTCACTCGGCGAGAGCGTTGCCCGGGCACTGGGCCGCAAGTTCGTCCGGGTCGCCCTGGGTGGCGTCCGGGACGAGGCGGAGATCCGTGGTCACCGGCGTACCTACGTGGGCGCGCTGCCCGGCCGGATCGTTCGCGCCGTCACCGAGGCCGGTTCGATGAACCCGGTGATGCTGCTCGACGAGATCGACAAGGTGGGCGCCGACTATCGGGGCGACCCGGGCGCTGCGCTCCTCGAGGTGCTCGACCCGGCGCAGAACCACACCTTCCGGGACCACTACCTGGACATCGACCTGGACCTCTCGGACGTGCTGTTCCTGGCCACCGCCAACGTCATCGACACCATTCCGTCCGCGTTGCTGGACCGGATGGAGCTGATCACCATGGACGGCTACACCGAGGACGACAAGGTCGCGATCGCGCGCACCCACCTGCTGCCCCGGCAGCTGGAGCGGGCCGCGCTGGACGACTCCGAGGTCACCGTCACCGACGCCGCGCTGCACAAGATGGCCGCCGACTACACCAGGGAGGCCGGGGTCCGTCAGCTGGAACGGTTGCTGGCCAAGGTGTTCCGCAAGGTCGCGACCCGGCTGTCCGGCACCGACGATCAGCGGGTGACGGTCGACGAGCCGGATCTGCGCGAGCTGGTCGGGCGTCCGCGCTTCACCTCGGAGACCGCCGAGCGCACCGCCGTCCCGGGCGTGGCGACCGGTCTTGCGGTCACCGGGTTGGGTGGCGACGTGCTGTTCATCGAGGCGAACGCCACTCCCGGTGAGCACGGCCTGACGCTGACCGGCCAGCTCGGCGACGTGATGAAGGAGTCCGCGCAGATCGCGCTGTCCTTCATCCGCTCGCACGCCGACGAGCTCGGGGTCGACCCGGAGGCGTTGAACCGCAAGATCCACCTGCACGTGCCGGCCGGCGCCGTGCCCAAGGATGGTCCGTCCGCGGGCGTGACCATGGTGACCGCATTGGTATCGCTGGCAACCGGCCGGCCGGTGCGTTCGGACGTCGCGATGACCGGTGAGGTCACCCTGAACGGCCGGGTGCTGCCGATCGGCGGGGTCAAGCAGAAACTGCTGGCCGCCCAGCGTGCCGGCGTCACGACGGTGTTCATCCCGGCGCGGAACGAGCCGGACCTGGACGACGTGCCTGCTGAGGTATTAGCAGCACTGGCTGTCCACCCTGTCAGCGACGTCAGCCAGATATTGGCTCAGGCGTTCGCACCGGCGGTTGGGGAGGCTGACTCCGCGACAGCTACCCGGATAGCTGCGGCCTGACCCGGATCCGGTCAGGAACACAGGGAGATCACGACTTCGGGCCCTTTGGTGTTGTGCCACAACATCAAAGGGCCTGAAGTGGTGATCACGACATGCCTGGCGCGGCATCGACTCGGAGTTCCGCACGCCCGCCGCGCTATCCGTCCAGCTGTCCGGTCGATACGGCGGCGCCGACGCGCAAGTACTGGTCGAAGAACGCCAGGATGCGGCGCTTGGCGTCGGCGGCCGAGTCGTGGTCATACGCCCCCAACCCGGTGACCTTCATCAGTACCGCTGTCGGGGACGCCAGCGGGGGGCGGTTGATGAAGGCGTGGGTGGCGTTCGGGTACTCCTTGACGTCAGCGGGCACCCCCGCCTTCTCCAGCGCCGCCGACACCTTGGCCGCTGCTCCCTTCAGACTGCGGTCCTTGCCTCCGTAGCTGGCCACCAGCGGGCACGCTCCGGCCAGGGTCGCCTCGATGTCTTCGGGCAGTTGGCCGTAGTTCACGCTGGCCGCGCTGTACCCGGGTCGCCCGGCCAGCACCAGCGCGAACGCGCCGCCCATGCAGTACCCGATGACGCCGACGATGCCGGTGCAGTCGTCGCGCGCCGCGAGCCAGGACCCAATGCCGCGTAGCGTAAGTTGATCATGCTGCGCGGGGGTTGAGGCTGTGGAGCATGATCGTTGCCGCCCGGGTGTGGCGGATGCTGGCGGGTTCGCCGGGTTTCTTGACTCGGTAGTTGTTGTGGCGGGCGCGTTTCACTGCTCGCGGA
>Ga0208716_1000925_pt1 | contig 11688 bp, 11 predicted proteins | sample NGESurdeep092012_8_FD_184482 | JGI IMG/M metagenome (GOLD analysis project Ga0208716, IMG submission 184482) | Arctic peat soil microbial communities from Barrow, Alaska - NGEE Surface sample 415-3 deep-092012 (SPAdes) | ecosystem: Environmental > Terrestrial > Soil > Wetlands > Peat ...
CGAGGTGCACGTGCAGCTCGATCTTCGGATACCCGGCAGCGTTCGTTGCGGTCACGGCCGGCAGTCTATCGCCTCTGGCCCATCGTGCCTACGCTCTCTTCGTCGCCGACGCAGCCCGGCTGCATCGGCCACCGGGTGTGACGTACAATGAGCGTCCGCAGACAAACTCGAGCGATCGGGAGGCACTTCCATGTCGAACAGAGTGCAGGAGATCCTTTCCTGGTACGGAGCCGACAATCCGGGCACGCTGGCCAACCTTTACCGAATCATGACGCACGGTCGCCTGGCCGGCACCGGCAAGTTCGTCATCTTGCCGGTCGACCAGGGTTTCGAGCACGGCCCGGCGCGCAGCTTCGCCCCGAACCCGGCCGGCTACGACCCCCGCTACCACTTCAAGCTCGCGATCGACGCCGGCTGCAACGCGTACGCGGCACCGCTGGGCTTCATCGAGGCCGGGGCGCGTGAGTATGCCGGCCAGATCCCGTTGATCCTCAAGGCCAACAACTCCGATTCGATGTACGGCGGCAGCGATCCGATCCCGGCCGTCACCGCCTCGGTCGACGACGCGCTGCGTCTCGGGTGCGCGGCGATCGGCTTCACGATCTATCCCGGCTCGGCCGCGCGCAACGAGATGTACGAGGAGATCCGCGAGATCGCCGCCGACGCCAAGGACGCCGGCCTCGCCGTCGTGATCTGGTCGTACCCGCGCGGCTCCGGCATCTCCAAGGCCGGCGAGACCGCCGTCGACATCGCCGCCTACGCCGCGCAGGTCGCCGCTCAGCTCGGCGCGCACATCATCAAGCTCAAGCCGCCATCGGCGGCGCTGGAGATCGAAGCAGCGAAGAAGGCGATCGAAAAGGCCGGCATGCCGATCGCCACGCTCGCCGATCGCGTCAAGCACGTCATCCAGGGGGCCTTCGACGGCCGCCGCATCGTGATCTTCTCCGGCGGTGAGGCCAAGGGCATCGACGACGTGCTCGAGGAGAACCGCCAGACGGCACTCGGCGGCGGCTTCGGCACGATCATGGGCCGCAACTCGTTCCAACGTCCGTACAAAGAGGCGATCGAGCTGCTCCACAAGGTGATGGACATCCACGCCACCACCAATCCGGCCTGACGTCGACTGATGGACCCGGCCTGACGTCGACAGACAGACCCGGCCTGACGTCGACAACCAGAACGTGAGATGGGCGGGGCGGCCATTTGGCCGCCCCGCCCATCGATCTCGATCTAGATCCCCAGCCCTGCCCGCAGCTTGATCACCGAGTTGATCGGGATGCCCAGCGTCTCCGAGATGTGCCACTTGGCCTCGAGTGGGCTGGGGTCCCTGAAGTAGGTCGTCTCGGTCTCGAACAGCCTGCCCAGCCGCAGCCGGCCGCGCAGCTCGTGCATCGCCAGCGGATCGGAGAGGTCGCGCGTCGTCACACCGAGCTTGTCGGCGGCGACAGCCTTCGCTTCTTTCAGTCTCATGCCCTTCGACATCTGCAGGCGCACCACCAGGTCTCCGGCGGCGCGCAGTCCGTTCATGCCGGACGCGCACGAGTGGGCGATGTCCATACCGAAGACATCGCCGGAGCCGACCTACAAGCCGTCCAGACGGAGGATGTCGACGCAGGCGCGCGAGCAGCGCGTGACGGCGTCGACCGGCGAGAAGCCGTACATCGGCACCCCGCCGACACCCATGCCGACGTTCATGTGCACGGGTATCTTGGCCTCGTCCATGCAGGGCTTGACGAAAGTCAGGGCGCGCGCCGTGTTCCAGGCGGTCGACCGGCTCGTGTTCACGTTGACGGCCGGTCCGTAGATCGTCGCCCCCGCCGTTTGCACAGCGCGCATCTGGGCGAGCGGGCGCATGCCGGCGAGACGCTGGCCGCCGTACTCGAGCTGGCCGTGCGTGCCGATCACCATCTCGCCGGCCATACCGACCATGATGCCCATGTCGGGATGGCCGGCGCGCAGCGCCTCGACGGCCTTCAGCGTGGCGAGGAAGTCGCCGTCGCCGGCGGCGCCGGCAGTGTCGAAGTTGATACCGTCGGCGCCGGCCTCCCACATGCCCTCGGCGACGAAGACCATGTCTTCGACGGCCATCTCCACGGCTTCTTCCTGAGCCGCCCGCGCCTCGTCGATCTTCATCGCGGGGAGCAGCTCCGACCAGTTGCCGCAAGGGCCGTCGGGGGCCGAGTAGCGGCCGAGGTCGGGCTGCGCGCCGTAGTGGACGGGGATCGTCAGGCGCTCCTGGGCTTCCTTCATGTACTGCTGCTCCATCGGCAGCACGGTCTTGACCGCCCGGTACGAGTAATCGTTGTGAAAGAGCTCGCAGCTGTCGTGGCCGAGGACCTGCTCGGCGGCGTAGAGAGCATCGACGCGACTGCCGAGCTGCGGCGTGCCGGTGCCGTCCTTGGTGATCACGACCTCGTCGCCGATGTCGACGCCCGTGAAGCGCGCCGTCGAGGCGAAGATGTCGAGGAGGTGGTCGAGTTCGTCCTCGGTGAGCGGCGGCACTTTGCCCCTGGCGACGGCCGCCTGCGTGCCCTCTTCGAGGTCCGATTCGATCTCGCTCCGGGTCATCTCGGTGAGCGACCCGTCGCCCATACGCGTCGGGATCCGTGGCTCCACGAGTATCACTCCCGTCTGCTTCCCGATTGTGAGCGGTCCTGCCTCGGCCGCCACGCGGGACCCCCGTTCCGGGGGCAGCCGGACTCTACCAGAGCGACCGCGGGGAGGCTACGGGTCCGCGCGAGACTGCGCAGGGCTAAGGCTCGATCGTCGCCGCGATCGCCGCCGGCCTGCCCGCATCGCCCGGCGTGCCGATCGCCACGCCGCTGTCGGCGTCGAAGAAGTACAGCCGGTCGACGTCGACACAGAGGCGCGCCCTTTCGCCCGGGCAGCACGTGCTGTGCGCGTCGATCTGGGCCGTCATCACCGACTGATGACTCTCGGCGAGCAGCGATGCCTGCTGAACGTCGGCGGCATCGCGGCTGATCGCGCGTGTCGCCTCGGTCATCACCGGCGGCGCGTCGATCGTGAAGATCACGTTCATCTCGGAACCGAGCTCCTCGGTCACGTCCACGCCGATGTCGATCGTCGGCCGGGACTCGTCCTTGACGAGCAAGGCGTCGTCGAAGTCCGATGGTCGGATGCCGAGAACGACCGAGTGGCCTTCGTAGGCGCGCAGATCGAACTTGGCCGGCAGCGGCCAGCGCACGTCGGCGAAGGTCACGTGGCCGTCGCTGATGCGCGCCTCGACGAGGTTCATCGACGGCGAGCCCATGAACGCGCCGACGAAGAGGTTGGCAGGGCGGCGATAGAGAGCCTGGGGCGTCTCGATCTGCTGGATCACGCCCTCGTTGATCACCGCCACGCGGTCGCCGAGCGTCATCGCCTCGACCTGGTCGTGGGTCACATAGAGCGTCGTCGTGCGCAACCGGTCGCGCAGGCGCGCGAGCTCAGCCCGCATCTGTACGCGCAGTTTGGCGTCGAGATTGGAGAGCGGCTCATCCATGAGGAAGGCCAACGGCTCGCGCACCATCGCCCGACCCATGGCGACGCGCTGGCGCTGACCGCCGGAGAGTTGCGCCGGCTTGCGCCTGAGAAGAGGATCGAGGGCGAGTGTGTGCGCCACTGCTGCGACCTTCGTGCGGATCTCCGCCTTCGGCGTGTGCCGCAGCTTGAGACCGATGCCGAGGTTCTGCTCGACCGTCATGTGCGGGTACAGGGCGTAATTCTGGAACACCATCGCCACGTCGCGATCCTTGGGCGGCATGTCGGTGACGACGCGGTCGCCGATCATCACTTCACCGTCCGTCACCTCTTCGAGACCGGCGACGACACGCAGGAGTGTCGACTTGCCGCACCCGGACGGTCCGACGAGCACCATGAATTCGCCGTCGCCGATCTCCATCGAGACGTTGTCGACGGCGACGACGTCCTTGTCGAAGACCTTGGTGACGCCGTCGATGACGATCCGCGCCATGTCACTCCTCCTGGGATCTCACGAGCCGCTCACGGGTGAGAGTACTCCTGATACGCGCGTCGGCACCAGACTCGGCACCGAGACGGTCGAGGCCGAGCAGAGCGGCGCCGACGACCGGCGGCACGAGCAGTTGCCGGATGCGTGCCGCCGGAGCGGCGGCGAGGATGCCGCGCTCGACGCGCTCCATGAAGTCGCCGTCGTCGCTGTGGAAGAGACCGCCGCCGAGCACGACGTCGACATCGCGCCGGGTGAGGTGCAGTCGGCGGACGGCCGAGACGACCATCGCCACGATCTCGTCCGCCTGGCAGTCGAGCAGCGCCCGCGCGACCGCGTCGCCCTCGGCGGCGCAGCGGAAGACCAACGGCGCCAGCTCCGCGGCGTATCTGTCGAGGCGACCTGTCTGGATGAGCTCGAGCACTGCCATCGGCGAACGTGCGCCGTAGAAGGCGGGTACCTCCTTCTCGAGTGTCGTGTGCGCGTCGCGCAAGTCCCAGCCGCGTACCGCCGCCTTGATCGCCGCCCTGCCGAGCCAGCCGCCGCCACCGTCGTCTCCGGACTCCTCCCCGAGAGCCGCGAAACGAACGCAGCGACCGTTGGGGGCGACTCCGGAACAGTTCATGCCGGTGCCGCAGACAACGCCGACCCCCCAGCTGCGCTCCGTGCCCGCGCGCAGCACCGCGAACGTGTCGTTGTGCAGGACGATCTCGTCGGCCAGACGCAGTGGCCGCAAGGCGCGCAGCAGGCGGCGGTCGTCGACCGGCAAGTCGGCGCCAGCAAGGCAGAGCACTCCGAGGCGGGGCAGCGGCCGCGCCTCGGCGCCGACGCCGGCGTCGGCGCAGGCGCGGCGCACCGTGTCGGTGAGCACGGCGATCGACTCCAGTTGCTCATCAGGTGTGAATGAGGCGCCGCCGCCACGGGCGGCGCCGAGCAGTGTACCGTCGGCGGCGACGAGAACGGCGTCGACCTTGGAGTTACCGCCGTCGACGGCGAGGATGTCAGGCCGCGAAGTCATCCAGCCTCACAAGTTCGGCACCCGCTGCGCGCAGGCAGACGATCATCTCGGGGAGCGCCGCCGCCGTCACATCGGGCCAACTGTGCAGGAGCACGCGGGCGCCGTCACCGAGGTCGCGGCAGCCTTGGACCACTGTCTCGATCAGTGCACCGGCATCGCGTCCGGTCTGCCAGTCGTCGGTCTCGAAGTCCCATGTGACGTTTCGATACCCGAGCTCGGCAAGAAGAGCGAGCACGCGGGCGTCGTCTTCGCCCTCACCGTACGGGCAGCGGAACCATGGTCGCGGGTCCACGCCCGTGGCGGCGACGATCGCCTCCTCCGCCCTGCCGACCGAATTGCGGATGCCCTCGTCCGTGAGCAGGTTCATGGGTGCATGGTAATACGAATGGTTGCCGATCAGGTGCCCGTCGGCAGCGATCCGCCGGGCGAGGTCGGGATAGGCGCCGGCCCAGCGACCCTGGATAAAGAACGAGGCTGGGGCGGCGGCGGCGGCAAGCGCCTCGAGCAGCCGCCGCGGATTGTCCGGGTCGGCGGGCCGACCGCGTTGCTCGGTATCGATCGTCAAGGCGACCCGGAATCTATCTGGAAACTTTCCTAACGATTTCACTTCGCGGACATATTACCGTAAGATATCGTCCGTGGGAATCAAGGTCGCAGTCATCGGTGGCGGCAGCACGTACACCCCGGAGCTGGTCGAGGGCATCGGGCTGCGCCGCGACGTGCTCCCTGTCGACGAGTTCGTCCTCCACGATATCGACGAAGCGCGGCTGGCGGTCGTCGGCGGTCTCGCCGAGCGTATCCTCGGCAAGCTCGAGTTTGCCGGACGGTTCTCTGTGACGACCGATCGCGAGCGGGCGATCGACGGCGCCGACTTCGTGCTCGTGCAGTTGCGCGTCGGCGGCATGGCGGCACGCCTCCGCGACGAGACTATCCCGCTGCGCTTCGGCTGCATCGGCCAGGAGACGACCGGCGCCGGCGGCTTCGCCAAGGCACTGCGCACGATCCCCGTCGTACTCGACATCGCCGCCGACACGGCCCGACTGGCCGCCGACGGCGCCTGGCTGCTCGACTTCACCAACCCGTCCGGGGTCGTCACCCAGGCGCTGCTCGACCACGGCCACCGCGCGATCGGCCTCTGTAACGTGCCGATCGGCTTCCAGCGTCAGTTCGCCAAGCGATTCGGCGTCGCTCCCGAGCGCGTGCAGCTCGAGCACGTCGGCCTCAACCACCTCTCCTGGGAGCGCAAGGTGCTCGTCGACGGCGTCGACCGGCTGCCCGAGATCCTCTCCACCGACGCCGAGGGCATCGCCGCGGAGGTCGAGCTGCCGGTCGATCTCCTCCGGCTGACCGGAGCGATCCCCTCGTACTACCTGCGCTACTACTACCTCACGGGCGAGGTCTTGCGCGAGCAGCAGCAGGGCAAGCCGCGCGCCGAGGAGGTCATGGAGATCGAGCGCGGCTTGCTCGAGATGTACGCCGACCTCCAGCTCGACACCAAGCCCAAGCTGCTCGAGGAGCGCGGCGGCGCGTTCTACTCCGAGGCGTCGGCGATGCTGATCGAGTCGCTCTTCGCCGACCGCGGCGACGTGCAGATCGTGAACACGCGCAACGCCGGCGCCATCCCGGAGATCGCCGCCGACGCCGTCGTCGAGGTCGCCTGCCGGATCGACCGGCACGGCGCGCACGCGCTGCCGGTCGATCCCCTGGCACCCGAGATGCTCGGGCTCGTACAGCAGGCCAAGGCGTACGAACGGCTCACCGTGCGCGCTGCCGTCGAAGGCGACCGCGATCTCGCGCTGAAGGCGCTGATCGCCAATCCTCTGGTGCGCGACTATGCCGTCGCCGCACCGCTCCTCGACGCGCTACTCACAGCAAACCGCGCCTTGCTGCCGCGCTTCTTCCCCGCTGGCTGAACAAGTCGCGACCCCGGCCGACGACGTCCACCGCGAAACCCGCCGTCGCCGTCGGCACGCGACATCACTCGCCGCCTTGACTTCGCGCCGCAGCGAGGATTATCGTCCGTTCCATCAGGAAGGTTTCCTTACTATCTTCCTTCTGAGAGGGGTCACAACGAGCAGCGTGCGCACGACCTTCGCCGCCGGCCAACCCCAGCTCCTGAGAGCGATCAACGAACGGACCGTGCTCGAGTTGATCCGCCGCGCCGGCACCACCTCGCGGGCTGAGATGGCGCGCGACAGCGGCCTCTCCAAGCCGACCGTTTCTCTCGCCCTGACGAACCTGATCGCGGCCGGCCTCGTGCACCAGGTCGGCCGCTCCTCGGGGCGCAAAGGCCCGCGCGCCCTGCTCTACGAGCTCGATCCCGGATCCGGCTGGGTGGTCGGCATCCACGTCAGCCGGCGGTGGGTGCGCGCCGCCGTCGCCGACATCACCGGCGAGATCGTCGCCACCCGCGACGAGGCCGCGCGCGCGCGGAGTTCGGGCGCGCTCATCGACCAGATCGGCGAGATCGCCCACCGCGTCGCCGGCGACGCCGGCATCGCCTGGAAGAACGTGACCCATGCGACGGTCGGCAGCCCAGGGGTGCTCGATCCGTCGCGCGAGCTGCTCGAGCACGCGCCCGACCTGCCCGGCTGGGGCCGGCAGGGGCTGGTGGGCGCCATCCGCGAGCAGCTCGGCACGATCGTCAGTTTCGAGAACGACGTCAATCTGGCGGCTCTCAGCGAGCGCGTGCACGGCCTCGGCCGCGACGTCGCCAACTTCGTCTTCTTCTGGGTCGGCACGGGCGTCGGCCTCGGCATCGTCATCGACGGCGAGGTCTACCGCGGCGCCGGCGGCGCCGCCGGCGAGATCGCCTACATGCCGATCGGCGAGGGCGACCCGCGTGACCCGGCCAACCGGCGCCGCGGTCAGCTGGAGGAGGGGATCGGCGCGGCCGGCTTCGTCCGCCGCGCGCGCGCGCTCGGCATGCGGCCGCCGCTGACACCAAAGCGCATCTTCGCCGCCGCGCGGCGCGGCGACGCGCTCGCCCGCGAGGCCGTCGCCGCCGAGGCGCGGAGCATCGCGCTGGCGATCGCCACCGTCGCCCCCGTGCTCAACCCTGAGCTCGTGATCCTCGGCGGCGGCATCGCCCGCTCCGGAGATCTGCTGCTCGAGCCGATCGAGAGCGAGCTGCGAGCGCTGAGCCCCTTCGGACCGCGTCTCGCCGTCTCCGAGCTGGGCGAGCAAGCCGTCCTCGACGGCGCCGTCGCCACGGCGCTCGCCGCCGCCCAGGACCAGCTCTTTAGCCGCACCGGCGACCTCGACCGCAAGGAGGTCGTCGTATGAATCAGAACCCCGGGACAGGAGGCCACCCACGATGAAAAGACGACTGCTCCTCTACTTTGCGCTCGTCGCCGCGCTGGCGCTCGCGGCGAGTCTCGCGCTCGTGCTCGCTGCAGGCTGTGGCAGCAAGAAGAGCACGCTGACGAGTACCGGCGGTAGCCATGCCCCGGTCACGATCACCGTGTGGCATCCCTGGACGGTCTCATCGGAGAAGAAGGGGTTCGAGAACGCGGTGGCGGGCTTTCGCCAGCAGTACCCCTGGATCACGCTGAAGATCGTCCCGTACCCGAACTCCGATGAGTTCGACACGAACCTGATCAAGAACATCAACGCCGGTACCCCGCCCGACGTGATGATCTCGTTCGGACCCGACTACGTCGGCAAGTACGCCGCCGACAACCTTCTGATCGACCTGAAGCCGTACATGGACCGCGACAGCTTCGCGATGGACCAGTTCGCCCCCGCGGCCCTGAGCTACACGGCCTTCCAGGGCAAGCAGGTGGCCCTGCCGGTGCTCACCGACGCCTACGGGCTCTACTACAACAAGGACATGTTCGCCAAAGCGGGCATCAGCTCGCCGCCGAAGACGATGAGCGAGCTGATGGCCGATGCCCAAAAGCTGACCGTGCGCAACGCGGACGGCACGATCGCCGTGGCGGGCTTCGTGCCGCTGCTCGACTTCAACGAGATCGGCCCCGCCGATCTCGCCCATGCCTGGGGCGGCACGTACTTCGACGCCGACGGCAAGCCGCATATCGGCACCGATCCCGCGTGGGCGTCGGCGCTGACCTGGCAGAAGCAGCTCGTCGACTGGTACGGCTACTCGGCGATCACCGACTTCTACGGCACGTACGTCGACAAGGAATGGACCTCTCAGCAGGCCTTCGAGACCGGCAAGGTGGCGATGTGCTGGGACGGCGAGTGGCGCACGGCGATGATCGCCAACGACAAAGCGAACGTCAACTACGGCACCGCCCCCTTCCCCGCTGCCGACGACCATACCGAGATGTACGGCTCCGGCCGCGTGGGCGGCACGATCACCGGCATCCCCCGCGGTGCGCAACACCCGGACGAGGCCTGGCTACTGGTGAAGTACCTCTCGACGAGCACCGACTTCCTCGTGAGCCTCGCCAACGGCTTGGGCAACGTGCCCACGACCAAGGCTTCGGCGGCGTCGCCCGCACTGCACCTGGTGCCGCAGTTCCAGACCTTCATCGACGTGTGGAACAACGCCAAATCGGGCTTCTCGCCACCGCTCACCGCCACCGGCAGCGGCTATGCCGACATCCTCAACAGCTTCGACGAGAAGTGGGTGTCGGGCAAGGTGTCGGACCTGCAGGCCGGCCTCACGCAGGTCGATACCGACATCGCCAACCAGCTGGCTTTGGGAACGGGGCCGTGATCAATCGCGCATCGACGTTTGACGCCGCCGCGGGGGCCGACCGATAGAGACCACCGGCACAAGCGTCCCCCGGCGCACTCCGGCCGAGCGCCGCCGCACACGGCGGCGCTCGGCCCGGCGCAAGTACGGGATCGTCCTGCTGATGCTCTCGCCGTGGATCATCGGGTTCCTCGCGTTCACGCTCGGTCCGATGCTGCTCAGCCTCTTCTGGTCGTTCACGCACTACGACATGTCGAGCCCGGCGACATGGATCGGGCTCGACAACTACAAGTTCATGTTCGGCATCGGCCACATCAAGGGGATGGCCGCCGGCGCCCACGACCCGTACTACTGGACGTCCGTGCGCAACACGCTCTGGATCATCGCCTTCGGCGTGCCCTTGCGCGTGCTCTTCGCGATGGTCACGGCGATGTTGCTGACACGACCCAAGCGCGGCGTCAACACGTACCGGACGCTGTTCTTCATGCCCTCGATGGCGCCGAGGGTCGCCGCCGCGCTCGTCTTCGTCTTCCTGCTCAACCCGACGACGGGACCCGTCAACCACCTGCTCAACCTGATCCCCGGTGTACACGCGCCGGGTTGGTTCTACGATCCGCGCTGGTCCAAGCCGGCACTGCTCGTGCTCGGCCTGTGGGGCGTCGGCGACGCCATCGTGATCTACCTCGCCGGCCTGCTCAACGTGCCGCGCGACCTCTACGAGGCGATCTCGATCGAGGGCGCCAGCGCCTGGCAGCGCTTCCGCAACGTCACGTTGCCGATGATCACACCGGTCATCTTCTTCACGCTCATCATGGGGATCATCGACGGCTTCCAGTACTTCGACCAGGCGTACATCGCCGGCAACGCCGCGAGCGGCCAGAACTCGGTGCTCGGCAGGCCGCAGAACTCGTTGCTCTTTTACGGCCTCTGGCTTTACCAGCAGGCGTTCCGCTTCTTCCATCTCGGCTACGCTTCGGCGATGGCCTGGGTGCTGTTTATCGCGACGATGGCGTGCACCGTCGTGCTGCTGGTCACGTCCAAACGCTGGGTGCACTACGGAGGAGGCCTGCAATAGCCGTCGCCACGACAGTCCACAGACGCAAAGTGCCGGCCGCGATCCGTCGCCATCGTGTGCTCGTGACCGTCGCCAACCACGCCGTACTGATCGCGGTGTCGCTGATGTTCCTGCTGCCGATCCTGTTCATCGTGCTCACCGCCCTGATGACCGATCAGCAGGCGATGACGACGCACCTCATCCCGCGCCCGTGGATGTGGTCGAACTTCAAGGCCGTGTTCAAGCAGATCGATCTGTTGCGCTACACGTGGAACACGTTCCTGTACGCCGGCCTGTGCACGGTCGGCGTCGTCGTCTCCTGCATCACCGTCGCCTACGCGTTCGCGCGCATCCACTGGCGCGGCCGCAACCTCGTATTCCTCCTCGTGCTGTCTACGCTCATGCTGCCGCAACAGATCACGACCGTGCCGCTGTTCGTCGTGTGGGCGCGCGACCTGCCCACGTGGATCAGCTGGGTGACGAGCCACGTCGGCCTCGGCGCCGTGCACATGCAGTTCGTCGGCACGCTCAAGCCGCTGATCATCCCGGCGTTCTTCAGCGACGCCTTCTCGGTCTTCCTGCTACGCCAGTTCTTCATGACGATCCCCGACGAGCTCTGCGACGCCGTCCGCGTCGACGGCGGCGGCCACTGGCAGATCCTGCGGCAGGTCGTCATCCCGTTGTCGAAACCGGCGATCATGGCGATCGCACTCTTTCAGTTCATCTACTCCTGGAACGACTTCTACGGGCCGCTGGTCTACCTCGGCCAGAACCCCCAGGCGCAGACGTTGTCGCTGGCGCTCTCGAACTTCCGCGGCATGCACCACGTGCAATGGAACCTGACGATGGCGGCGACAATGGTCTTCATGATCCCTGTCGTGATCATCTTCTTCCTCGCCCAAAGGGTGTTCATCGAGGGAATAACGCTCACGGGAGTCAAGGGCTGAGAAGCAGAGGGGCGGGCGGCGCGACCTGCGTCGCGCCGC
>Ga0208716_1000926_pt1 | contig 11662 bp, 12 predicted proteins | sample NGESurdeep092012_8_FD_184482 | JGI IMG/M metagenome (GOLD analysis project Ga0208716, IMG submission 184482) | Arctic peat soil microbial communities from Barrow, Alaska - NGEE Surface sample 415-3 deep-092012 (SPAdes) | ecosystem: Environmental > Terrestrial > Soil > Wetlands > Peat ...
CCCCCTGGGTCCGCCGGCTTCATGGCACTCATCATCTGCTGCGCCATCACCATGCCGGCGCCCAGCCCGGCGCCGATCCCCGCCGCGCCGCCGCCTTCGTTGGCCGCCGCGATCGGCATCGACTGCGCCACCTGGAACTGCGTGTAGCGGCTCATGTCCCCGATCATGTTCATCCCGATCCGCTGGTCCAGCATTTTCTGCAGTTCTTCGGGCAGCGAGATGTTCTCCACCACGAAGCTGTCGAGCGACAACCCCAGGCCGGCAAACACCGGCCCCAGAGCCGCCAGCATCGTCTGGGCGAGGTGCGCCTGGCTGCCCGCCATGTCAAGGAAGTTGACGTTGGCATTGGCGAACGCGTCCGTCATCCGACCCACGATTGTGTTGCGCAGTTGCCCTTCCAGGTCGCTGACCAGGTACACCCCGCGCGACCCGCTCACCTTCTGATGGAAGATCCTCGGATCCTCAATCCGGTACGCGTAAATCCCGTAGGTCCGCAGGCGTACCGCGCCAAACTCCCGATCGCGGATGGTGATGGGCGTCGCCGTGCCCCACTTCTGATTCATCCTCAGCCGCGACGAAAAGAAATAGACGTCGGACTTGAACGGAGACTTGAAAGCCTTATCCCAGTTCAGCAGATTCGTCAGCAGCGGCAGAGTATGGGTGCTCAGCGTGTAGAGGCCCGGCGCGAACACGTCGGCAATCTGGCCCTCGTTGACGAACACCGCCAATTGCGAATCGCGGACCGTCAGTTTGGCCCCGGACTGAATCTCCTGGTCTTCCATCGGGAATCGCCAGGCCAGCACCGAATCGCCCGTCTCGGTCCAGTGAATGACATCGATAAACTGTTTGGAGAAGAAGCTCATATCGAATTCCGAATTCCCTGAGTATACGCCTCTGGCTGGAAGGCACGCTACACGCGGAGGAAGAATGCATCCACGAATGGGGTCATGGCAGCCTGGAAGGCTACGCTACGGTGAAGCCGGCGATGGCGTCGGCGATACGGCGGCTCGCCTGGCCGTCGCCGTAGGGGTTATGCACCCGCGACATGCGCCGGCGCTCCTCTGCGTTATCCAGCAGCAGGACAGCCTCGCTCACTATTTTCTCCTCGCCGGTGCCCACCAGTTTGACGGTGCCCGCCTCCACCGCCTCGGGCCGTTCGGTTTTCTCGCGCATCACCAGAATCGGTTTGCCGAGCGAGGGGCCTTCTTCCTGTATGCCGCCGGAGTCCGTGAGAATCAGCCAGGCGCGCCGCATCAGATCGACGAACGGGATGTAGTCCAGCGGCTCCAGCAGCAGGATATTGGGTTGGCCGGCCAGCAGGCGGTGTACCGGCTCCAGCACGTTGGGATTGCGATGCACGGGGTAGGCGATCTGTACGTCGCCCCGCCGGGCCAGGCGGGCGAGCGCGGCGCAGATGTGCTCGAAGCCATCGCCGAAGCTTTCACGGCGGTGCGCGGTGACCACAATCAGCTTCTTGGAGGCATCGAGTTGCGTCCAAGGCGCCGCCGCCATGGCGCCCGAAGCCAGCGCGTCGCGCACGTAGAGCACGGCATCGATGCCGGAATTGCCGGTGACGAAGATGCGTTCACCGGGAACTCCCTCGGCGGCCAGGCGGCCGGCAGCCAGGGGAGTAGGGGCGAAATGCAGGGTGGCGAGTCGCGTGGTCACCACGCGGTTCATCTCCTCCGGAAATGGCTGCCCGAGATCGCCGGTGCGCAATCCGGCCTCGACGTGTCCCACGGGAATGTGCTGGTAGAACGCCGCCAATGCACCCGACAGCGTCGTTGTGGTATCGCCTTGCACCAGGACCATGTCGGGCCGTTCGGCTGCCAGAACGGGCTCCAGTTGCGCGAGGATGCGCGCGGTGGACTGCGCCAGCGTCTGTCCCGGCTGCATCACGTCCAGATCGTAATCCGGCGCCACTTGAAACGCCGCCAGTACCTGGTCCAGCATGCCGCGATGCTGCGCGGTCACGCAGGCCTTGACCGAAAACTCGCCGGCACGCTGCCGCATGTGCAGCAGCACCGGACAGAGCTTGATCGCTTCCGGGCGCGTGCCGAAGACGAAAAGGACGTTTGTATGGGGCACCACACCAAATGATAATCGATCGGCGTGGGGCAGGCGCTTCCGCCTGCCAATTCGCTTTCCTGGCGACTGGACCGGCATAATGGAATTTATGTCATCCGTCCCCAAGAAAGTGATGGTCACCGGATCCGGCGGGCTCATCGGATCCGAGTGCGCGCGCCTGCTGGCCCGCCAAGGCTGGAACGTAGTTGGTGTCGATAACGATATGCGGCAGCAGTTCTTCGGCCCGGCGGGCACCACGCGCGCCGTAGTGCGCGATCTGGTGGATTCCGTTCCCGGCTACCGCCACTTCGATCTCGACATCCGCGATCGGCAGGGCGTGCGCGATCTGGTCTCTGGCGAGCGGCCGGACTTCATCATCCACACGGCCGCGCAGCCCTCGCACGATAAAGCCGCGTCGATTCCCTACGACGATTTCGACGTCAACGCGGTGGGCACGATGAACATGCTGGTGGCGGCGCGCGATTACTGCAAAGATTCCCCGTTCTGCTTCACCAGCACCAACAAGGTGTACGGCGATCGGCCGAACTACCTGCCGCTCCAGGAACTCGAGAAGCGCTGGGATTATGCCAATGGCCTGGACGGCATCGACGAGAACATGTCGATCGACAACTGCCTACACTCCGTCTTCGGCGCCTCCAAAGTGGCGGCTGACGTGATGTGCCAGGAGTTTGGCCGCTATTTCCAGATGCCGGTCGGCATCTTTCGCGGCGGGTGCCTCACCGGGCCGCAGCATTCCGCCGTCGAACTGCACGGCTACCTGGCGTACATCATCATCTGCGCCATGACCGGGAAGGAGTACCAGGTTTACGGCTACAAGGGAAAGCAGGTCCGCGACCAGATTCACTCGCACGACGTGGCCAACCTGTTCATGGAATTCTACAAGTCGCCGCGCTGCGGAGAGGTCTACAACCTGGGCGGCGGGCGCCACAACAGTATTTCCATTCTGGAGACCATCGACCTGCTGGCCGGCATGGGCTACACGCTGAAGCACAGCTACAAGCCCGAAAACCGCGTCGGCGATCACATCTGCTATATCTCGGATCTGACCAAGATTTACCGGCATTACCCCAACTGGAAGCTGGAATACGATCTGCCCAGGATCGTCGGGGAAATCGTTGAGGCGCACCGCGCGGGCTAGCCGAAGACTACTTCGCACAACTCGGTGCTATGGCCGTCGATCCACGCGGCGATATCGCCGATGGTGCGCCGCGCGTCGCGTTGCGGATTCCAACCGCGGACCGCGGAGACCGCCCGGTGATCGGTGATGTACCAGCGCAGGTCCGCGGGACGGTTCTCGCCGGTGCCCACCACTGGGACCGTGCGGCCGGTCACTTCCCGGCACAACGCGGTGGCTTCCAGTAGGGAAAGGCTGTTCGTGACGCCGCCTCCGACGTTCCAGTGCCGCCCGGCATAAGCATCGAAGTTGGCGATCTGGTCCAGCACGAGGTCGCAAAAATCGTCGATGTGGAGGAAGTCGCGAACCTGCTTGCCGGCGCCGCCGAAGCCGATGTACTTCAGCCCGCGATTGAGACAGTGGGCGGCAACCCAAAACGCCACCACGCCCTGGTCTGCCTTCGCCATTTGCCACGGGCCCGTCAGCAGGCCGCAACGATCGATCGCGAACCGGACGCCGTAAGCGTCGCCATATTCGGCCACCATGAGCTCGGCCGCCAGTTTGGTCATGCCGTAGAGAGAGCGCGCCCCGTCGAGTGGAAACTGCTCGCTGATGCCGTATTCGGAGGCGCCGGCAACCGTCTGCGCGGGCCGCAAGCGGTAACGCGTTTCGGTTTCCTCGAAGGACAGGCCATTGACCAGCGCCACCGGGTAGACGCGGCTGGTGGACACGAACAGGAAGTCGGCCTTCGCCTGCCGGGCAATCTCCAGGCAATGGAAGCAGCCGGTCAGGTTGGTGTGGATCAGGTATTCCGGCGAACCGCCGTAGCCGGCCAAAACCGAGGGCTCCGCGGAGCACTCCAGAATCAGGTCCGGCGCGGGACGAATCGCCGCCAGATCGGCGAGCGAGCGCACGTCTCCGTGCACGAACCGAACGCCCTCCGCTTGCAGCCTGGGCAAATTCATTTCCGACCCGCGGCGGCGCAGGTTGTCGAACGCGATGACCGTCGTGCCCGGGTGAGCGCGGCGAATGGCGATCGCCAGGGTGGATCCGACAAACCCGGCCCCACCGGTGATCAAGACGGTGTCATGCATCGATTCGGGTGACCTTTTCCTCGGCGGGGACCGCCACAGTCCGGTGATCGCCGCCACGCGCCAGATGCTTCTCCAGCCAGAGCGGGACAAGCTTCCGAGACAATGATATCAGGCAGGCCGCGCGCCCGACATAGAAGTGGACGAACCTGGAGCGCCAATCCGAGCCGCGGCCGGGGCAAATTCGGGACAGGCAACGAGATTCCGCCAAAAGGCGGCGGAAACCCGTCGCCTGTCCCCAAGGTAGATTAGAGACCCTTCTCGACGAGGAAGGCGACGAGGTCGACGACGCGGCAGGAGTAGCCCCACTCGTTGTCGTACCAGGCGACCACCTTCAACAGGTTGCCATCGAGCACTTTGGTCAACTGAGAATCGACGATGCTGCTGTTGGGGTTGCGCAGCATATCGGTGGAGACCACGGGGTCCTCGGTGTAGGCCAGGATGCCCTTGAGTTCGCCTTCGGCCGCGGCTTTGAGGGCGGCGTTGACTGCCTCGGTGGTGGTGGGGGTATTCAGGATAGCGACGAAATCGACGACCGAGACGTCCGGGGTGGGGACGCGCATGGAGAAGCCGTCCAATTTGCCCTTGAGCTCGGGGAGGACGAGGCCGATGGCCTTGGCGGCGCCGGTGGTGGTGGGGATCATATTGAGCGCGGCGGCGCGGGCACGGCGCAGATCCTTGTGCGGGAAGTCGAGGATCTTCTGGTCGTTGGTATAGCTGTGGATGGTGGTCATCAAGCCCTTTTGCACGCCGAACTTCTGGTGCACGACTTTGACGACGGGCGCGAGGCAATTGGTGGTGCAACTGGCGTTGGAAACGATGTTGTGCTTGGCCGGGTCGTAAGCGGCATTGTTGACGCCGAGGACGAGCGTGACGTCTTCGTTCTTGGCCGGGGCCGAGATGATGACCTTCTTGACGGAACCGCGGAGGTGCTTGGAAGCATCCTTGCCATCGGTGAAGAAGCCGGTGGATTCGATGACGATTTCGGCGCCCACGCTGTTCCAATCGAGCTCGGCGGGATCCTTGGTTTTGAAGACCTTGATGGTCTTGCCGCCGACGGTGATCGAGTGCTCGTCGTGGGTGACGGTTTCCGGCAAGGGGCCGAGCACGGAATCGTATTTGAGCAGGTGCGCCAGCGTTTTGGTGTCGGTCAGGTCATTGACCGCCACGAATTCGATGTCGTTGTTATGCAGACCCGCACGAACGACGTTCCGGCCGATCCGGCCGAAGCCATTAATACCTACTTTGACTGCCATTGTTTCTCCTGTTTGAAATGAGGGTTCGGATGAATATTCAGGATATCAGGAGGCGGTATCCCAGGCAAGCCGCTAATTCAGAGTTTAAGTTCCGAAATTGGAGGGTCATGCCGGGTAGGGGCGGAGCCTTATGCCACGGTACGATGTGAGTTGTGCGGAGACGACGGTGGTCACGGGGCCTGGGGCTGGGTCCGGACCTGCGCGTGCCGGTGCCGTTCGCGATGGCGCGGCGCAGCGGGGCGGCGGCGCGATTCGTGGCGATGTACGAGGCTGATGGCGATGCGCCGGCGGTGGCGAGCTACGCCAGCGAAATCCCTTCCCGCCTGGAATATAAGGGGTGCCCGGGTTCTGGCCCGGCATCTCCGCCCGCCACACCGAAATCAGCTACGGGGAGTAGCGCGGGGCATCAGAGTCCTTCGAGGACTTCGGCGGCGTGACCCTTGGCCTTGACCTTGTGGTAGATCTTCTCGATCTTGCCGTCGGGAGAGATGACGAAGGTGGTGCGCTCGATGCCCATCACCTTCTTGCCGTACATATTCTTCTCTTTATAGACGCCGTAGGCTTCGGCCGCGGCCTTGTCCTGGTCCGCCAGCAGGGTGAACGGCAGATCGTACTTCTGTTTGAATTTCGCCAGGGCCGCGGGCTTGTCCGGCGAGACTCCGATGACCGTGGCGCCCTTCCCGCCGAACGCCTGGATCGCGCCGCGGAACTCGCAGGCTTCAACGGTGCAGCCCGGCGTGCCGGCTCTGGGATAGAAGTACAGCACCACGCGCTTGCCCTTCATTTCCGAGAGGCGGAAGTCTTGGCCTGAATCCGTATGGACGTGAATATCGGGAGCCGGATCGCCTACCTTTAACATGCATCACCCCAGTTTCTGTTTGAACAGATCGGTCACCGCGGCCACATTCGCCTGGCCGCGCGTGGCTTTCATCGCCTGGCCCACCAGGAAGTTGATCACCGTCGTCTTGCCGCCCTGGTACTGTTCCACCTGCTTGGGATTGGCGGCGATCACGTCCCCAATGATCTTCTCCAGCGCTCCCGTGCCGGAGATCTGTTTTAAGCCTTCCCGGTCCACGATGACGCCCGCGGGCTCGCCGGTGGAAAACATTTTCGGAAAGATCTGCTTGGCGAGTTTGCCGGAGAGTTCCTGGCTCGCGATCAGCTTGACGAGTTGCCCCAGGTTCCGCGCGCTGACCGGCGAATCGGCGATCTCCTTGCCCTCGGCCTTCAGCATGGCCATCAGGTCGCCCATCACCCAATTAACGGCCATCTTGGGGTTGCCGGAAACTCGGGCGACGGTCTCGAAATAGTCGCTCGTGGCGCGCGTGGCGGTGAGCACGCCGGCGTCGTATGCGGAGAGACCGAACTCGCCGAGGAAGCGCGCCCGCTTGCTTGCGGGCAGTTCCGGCATGGAGGCGCGCACCTCGTGAAGCCACTTTTCGCCGATGCGCAGGGGCACCAGATCGGGTTCGGGGAAATAGCGGTAGTCGTGCGCGTCTTCCTTGCTGCGCATGCTGAAGGTTTCGTCCAGGTCGGGGGTATAGAGGCGCGTCTCCTGCACCACGCGCCCGCCGCTCTCGATCAGCGCCACCTGACGGGCGACCTCGAACTCGATGGCTTGCTTCAGGAAGCGAAACGAGTTCAGGTTCTTGACCTCGGCGCGGGTGCCGAACGGCTGCGTGCCCTTGAGCCGCACGCTGACGTTGGCGTCGCAGCGCAGATGGCCCTTCTCCATGTCGCAGGTGGAGACCTCGATGAACTGCATCACTTGCTTCAACTCGGTCAGGTAGGCGTGCGCCTCGTCGGCGCTGCGCATGTCGGGTTCGCTGACGATTTCGATGAGCGGCGTGCCGCTGCGGTTCAGATCGACATAGGAGGAGCGGCCGGAATCCTTGAAGCCATCGTGCACGCTCTTGCCGGCGTCGTCTTCCATGTGGACGCGGGTGACGCCGATGCGCTTGGGACGGCCGTCCACCACGATATCCACGAAGCCATGCTCGGCCACCGGCTGGTCGTACTGGGAGATCTGGTAGCCCTTGGGCAGGTCCGGGTAGAAGTAGTTCTTGCGCGCGAATCGCGAAAGGGCGCGTACCTGGCAGTTCAACGCGAGCGCGCCCTTGATGGCCAGTTCCACGGCCTCGCGGCTGAGCACGGGGAGCGCGCCGGGAAGGCCGAGGCAAACCGGGCACACGTTGGTGTTGGGCGGCGCGCCGAAACCGGTGGGGCAGCCGCAGAAGATCTTGGTGGCCGTAGCCAGTTGCACGTGCACCTCGAGGCCGATTACCGGCTCGTAGCGCGCGATCGTCTCAGGCGTAGCCGCGGCGATTGCGGAAGAAGACATGGTGTCCTTCCATTATATGGAAACCCGGGGACAGACCCGGCGTTCCCCGGTTTTGAAAGGCACATAACTAGGGGAACGTCGGGTCTGTCCCCGGGTTTTTGGCGAACTTCTTCTCCAGTGTGGCGACGAATTCGTGAAGCGCTTTCCGGTCCGCGGTTTGCCACTGGACGAGGACGAAGAAGCGGTCCTTGTAGAAGAAGACCGTGTCGGGGGCCGGCTTCCAGCGCTGCACCACATCCAAAGCCACGGCGGGCGAGGTCAACTGGTAGACGCGCGCGTCGAGCTTCCCGGGACCTTCGTACGACGCCGCGCAAATGCGTTCGATGGCGGCCGGCGGTACGGGGCCGGGCGCCGCCGGCGCCGGGAGTTCACTGACGGAGGTGCGATGCCATGCGCCGACCACCTCCGTGAAAATATCGGGCATGGGCGCGGGAGCGCGCCGGCACGAGGCGAGAGCGAGCAGGCCAGAAGAAATCGCGCGGCGCATCATCAGTCACGATGCTACCATCGGGTTTATGGGGAAGTTCAAGCCGGTACGGGCGAATGCCAAGAAAACTGCGCGCCCGCAAGGCGCGGCCGGCTGCGTCATCCTGATCCTGCTGATCATGGTTGGCGTGATGGTATTTCTCTACCTGGTGATGAAAAGTAATGCGAACGGATAAGCGAACGGCCGGGCAACTACGGCCCGTCCAAATCACGACCGGTTGCCTCATGACCGCGGAAGGTTCCGCGCTAATCAAGATGGGGAACACGCACGTACTGTGCGCCGCCACGGTGGAAGACACGGTGCCGCCGTTCCTGCGCAATAGCGGAAAGGGCTGGGTGACGGCGGAGTATTCGATGCTGCCGCGGGCTACCGCCAAACGCACGCCGCGCGAAGTCACCAAGGGCCGCCCCTCGGGGCGCACGCACGAGATCCAACGCCTGATCGGGCGCTCCATGCGCGCGGCGGTGGATATGAGCGCGCTGGGCGAGCGCACGGTGATCATCGATTGCGACGTCATCCAGGCGGATGGCGGCACGCGAACGGCGTCCGTCACCGGCGCTTTCGTGGCGATGGCGATGGCCTTCCGGCAACTTCGCGAGTACGGCGTACTGAAGAACAACCCCGTGCGCGAATACATCGCGGCTACCAGCGTGGGACTGGTGGGCGGGGTGCCGATGCTCGACCTCTGCTACGAAGAGGATTCGCAGGCCGACGTGGATATGAACGTGGTGATGACCGGCGCCGGCCAGTTCGTCGAAGTGCAGGCCACGGCGGAGCACACGCCGTTCGACGACGCCCAGATGGCTCAAATGATGGATCTGGCGCGCGCCGGCATCTCGCAGTTGGTGATCATGCAGCGGGAGATCATCGGCGCTTGATCAGGCTTTACTGCGCCACCGGGAATGCGGGCAAGCTGCGCGAGTTCCGCATGGCGGCGGACAGCACGCGAGTCGAGATCGAACTGCTGCCGGGCTACAAGCAACTGCCTGCCGCCACCGAAGACGGCGCCACGTTTGAAGAGAACGCCATCAAGAAGGCGCTGCATTATGGCCCGCATGCCGCGGGCCTACTGTTCGCCGACGATTCCGGCCTGGAGGTGGAAGCGCTCGCGCTCGCGCCCGGCGTGTATTCGGCGCGCTTTTCCGGCCCGCATGCCACGGACGATTCCAACAACCGCCTGCTGCTCGAAAAACTCCACGGCGTGGCCAACCGGAAGGCGCGCTTCGTCTGCAAAATCGCGCTGGTGGAGGGCGAGCGCGTGGTGGGTGTTTATCATGGTGCGGTGGAAGGCACGATTCTCCACGAGCCGCGCGGCTTCGGCGGCTTCGGCTACGACCCGCTGTTCTACTGCCCGGCTTTTGGCTGCACCTTCGGCGAGGCGGCGGGAGAGCGGAAGTTCTCGCTGAGTCACCGGGGGCAGGCCGTACGCGCCATGCTGGCGAGGTTGTAGGGTATTATTTTGGCGCGGCGTCCGGCTGCTTCTCTGGCGGTAGCGGCGGTGCCTCGTCCAGGCGGTTCTTCACCTGGAGCAGTACGCGCAGGGCGAAGAGATTCAGCGCGGCCAGCATGGCGGCTAGCAGGTAGCGGTTCTGCGCCACCGACGCGCCGACCACGCCGGTATTCCAGATGCTCGCAGCCGTGGCGACGCCATGGACGCGGCTCTCCGACTTCAGGATGGCGCCGCCGCCGATGAAGCCGATTCCGGTCACCAGGCCCTGGATGATGCGGGATTGGGCCTCGATGCTCATGTGATCCGAGGGAGTTCCGAGCAGCACGTAGCCACAACTGGCCATGGCCACCACGGGAAACGTGCGCACACCCACGCTGTGCGCCTCGCGTTCCCGATACCATCCCACCGGCAGCGCCAGAAAGTAGGCGATGAACAGCTTGATGACGTCCTCCAGACCCTGCGTCCAATCGATTGCGAAGTGCATATGTGGGTTATACCACCGGAAAGGGGGCGGCGGGAACCCCCTTTATTCCCTCGATTCCCCTTTCCACCGTAAAACATTTCCGGTACATTATGTAATATGCAGAATAGCCGCGATTCGTCCGTCTGGCGAACCCTGGCCGTCGCCTTTGGGGACGGACTGGCGTTCGGGGTGGGCGTCACCCTCACGCGCAACGCGGCGCGCCTTGCCGCCACAAGATCCGCGACTCCGGAACTCCGCCCGATCAACGACCGGATTACCGAAATTGAGCAACGCATGGAACGCGCACGCGCCGCGGGATCGCTGCCCGTGGCGGGCGCACCGCTCAACCACAGAGCCGCCGACGCCGTGCTGAAGGCCATCGACGGACGGTTCACCGAACTCGGCGGCCAGATCGACCGCCGGCTGGCCGAACTCGAAGTCAAGGTCAAGATCGAACTCGGCGCCCTGGACGCGCAGGACCACTCCCTGGCCGCGGGCGTCGAAACCCGGCTCGACGTTCTGCGTGGTGAAATCACCGAGGCCGTGGCCGCGCAGCGCCAGAGCATCGACGCCGGCATGCGGGGACTGCGCGCACAAATGACGGCGATCCACAAGGAATTCGCCGAGACCCTGGCCCGCCTGGTGGACGAACAGATCGCCACGACCATCGCCACCCGTCTGCAGGCGGTGGAAGAGGAATTGCGCGAAACCGTCCGGGAGGAGAGCCGGCTGAGCGGCCAAGACCAACAGATCGCCGAACTGCGCCAGCGGGTGGAGAGTCAGGATCGCAACTTGCTGAGCCTGGTGATGGCGTTGGGGCACAGTTGCCTGGAGGCCGCCGAGCGCATCTCGCCCGCCGAGTCGCCGGTCCCGCCACCGCCCCCACCGGCTGCGAGCGGCGCGGGAGGATCTCTAACGCCGGAGGAAATCCGCGTGGAACCCGCCGCGGATCCGGAGTTGCCCGGGTTTGCCCGAGCCCGGCCGCGCCAGCCACTGTGGCGGATCCCGATCGTCTCCTCCTTCCTCGCCGCCACGGGGGGCCTGCTCCTGCTGCATTACCTGTAAGGGCGCATGCTATCCGGATTCGGCGTCCCATGGCGTTCCGGTTTCGGAACTGCTGGGCGGCTCTCTCGATCCTGGCGCCTATTCCCGGACCGGATTCTGCGTGATGACGACCGGTACGACAACGGTCTCAAGCGGCGAGCGGACATTTCTGAGCGTGTGGGGCAACCGGCGCGCAGCTTGCCAAGCTAATGCCACTCGTTTTTCCACTGTCGGCAATGCTGCGGAAGTTGTGGGGCAGACCCCCTGGTCTGCGCGGGACGCCTTCGTCCCGCATCTGGAACAAATGGGGTCAGCGTCTTGCAGGGTG
>Ga0208716_1000927_pt1 | contig 11660 bp, 11 predicted proteins | sample NGESurdeep092012_8_FD_184482 | JGI IMG/M metagenome (GOLD analysis project Ga0208716, IMG submission 184482) | Arctic peat soil microbial communities from Barrow, Alaska - NGEE Surface sample 415-3 deep-092012 (SPAdes) | ecosystem: Environmental > Terrestrial > Soil > Wetlands > Peat ...
ACCGGCTGATCGCGACGATCTTCCTCGGGAACGAGATCGTCAACGTGGCGATCTCCTCCGTCATCGCGGCCCTGCTCCTGCCGCGTCTTCCCGCCGGGAGCGGCGAGCTTCTGGCCTTGCTGGCGGGGACGCTCGGGATCCTGCTGATCGGGGACGTGACGCCGAAGTGCCTCGTGTGGCCGCGGGCCCGCGGCTTCTCGCTGGTGGCGGCCGCGCCGCTCCACGCGTTCTCGCGCGTGGTCGCTCCCGCGCGCTTCGTGCTCGAAAAGATCGCCGGCGGGATCCTCTTCCTGCTGGGGGAACGGGGCGGGCCGCAGACCCGCGAGATGATCTCCGAGGCGGAGTTCCGCGCGCTGGTCGACGCCGGAGAGGAGACCGGCACCCTCGACTCGGAGGAGAAGGAGCTCATCCACAATATCTTCGAAATGACCGATCGGCGCGCCGGGGAGATCATGACGCCCCTGCCCGACGTCTTCATGATCCCGAGGGATCTGCCGTACGAGGAGCTGGTCGCCCGGTACCGCCTCTACCGCCGGTCCCGGATTCCGGTCTACGAGGGCGAGCGGCACAACGTCGTCGGCGTCCTCCATTTCAAGCAGTTGCTCCGCCCGATGGCCGAGGGGGGGAAGCCGCCGGTGTGGCAGGATCTCGTCCGGCCCCCCTACGTCGTCCCCGGGGTGCAGAAACTCCCTCCGCTGCTGCGCGAGTTCCAGAGGCGGAAGGTGCACATCGCGATCGTCGTGGACGAGTACGGGGAGACGTCCGGGATCGTGACGCTGGAGGACGTCCTCGAGGAGCTGTTCGGGGAGATCCGGGAGGAGCGCGACCGGGAAGAAAGGGAGATCGTGCGGCGCCCCGACGGTTCCTCCCTCGTCCTCGGGAAGACGCAGATCCGCCATTTCAACGAGGCGTTCGGGACCGGGATCCCGGATCTGGAATTCGACACGGTCGCCGGTTTCCTCCTCCACGAGTTCGGGAGGATGCCGGCCCCGGGGGAAAAGACCTCGCGGGAGGGGATCTCCTTCAGCGTGGAGCGGATGAAGGGACTGCGGATCGTCGAGGTCGGCGTGCGCCCCGCACTGCCGGGAACGGAGGAATAGGATGGGAATCGTCCTCCTCGTCGCCTTCTGCCTCCTGATGGAGGCGCTCTTCACCGGTGCCGAGATGGTGCTGGTCTCGGCGGACCGGCACAAGCTCACCGAGCGGTCCCGCCAGGGAGACCGGGGAGCGAAACTGGCGCTCGATCTTCTATCGAAGCCCGAGCGCGCCCTCGCCACCACCCTCACGGCGACGAATGTCTTCATCGTCCTCTCCTCCGTGGTCGTCACCTCGCGGCTCCTGCCCCGATTCGGGGAATACGCGTCGCTCGTCGCCGTTGGGCTGGTCACCCCGCTCGTCATCGTCCTCGGCGAGGTCGTCCCGAAGAGCTTCGTGCGGCCCCGGGCGGACCGGCTCGTCTCCGCGGCCGGGCGAATCGTCCGCATGGGCGAAATTTCTCTGTATCCGCTGGTCGCGGCGGTCTCCTGGGTGGCGCGGACGCTTTCGGCTCCGTTCGGCGGGATCCCGCCGATGCGGGCGCTCGTGACCCGGGAGGAGCTTTCGCTGCTGCTGCAGGCGGGCCGGGGCGGCGGGTCGGACGTCGAGCCCCACGAGCGGGTGATGGTGCGGCGGGCGTTCCACTTCGGCGAGAAGAGGGTGGCGGATGTGTTCCGCCCCCTCGCGCAGGTGGTGGCGCTCCCCGAGGACGCCACCTGCCGGGAAGCCGCGCTGTTATCCGACCGGAGCGGGTATTCGCGCTACCCCGTGTTCAAGGAGCGGGTTGACCAGGTGGTCGGATACCTTCATGTCCTCGACGTTGCGGGGATCGATCCCGGGTCCCCCGTTGCGCCGCTGCTGCGGAAGCCCCTCTTCGTCCCCGAACTGATGCCGCTGGACGAGCTGCTGGTCGCGTTCCGGGACGCGCGGACCTCCTTTGCCGTGGTGGTGGACGAGTTCGGCGGCGTCACCGGGATCGTTACCGCGGAGGACGTGGTCGAGGAGGTGGTGGGGGAGATCGAGGATGAATACGACCGCCTCATGGAATACTATACGAAGGTTTCCGAGGCGGAGTTTCTCGTGCCCGGGAGGATGGAGGTCGGGCGGTTCGCGGAGGAGATCGGTGTTCGCCTGCCGGAAGGCGATTACGCGACCGTCGGCGGGTTCCTGACCGATCTTGCGGGCCGGATCCCGGCGGCGGGGGAGACGTTCGAGGTCCCGGGGGCGATCCTGGCCGTCACTTCCGCGTCGGAACGGGCGGTTCTGGAGGTCCGGGTGCGTCGCGTGACGGCGGGGGAACACGGCGGCCCCGGCGGGGACGAGAAACGGGAACGATGAGGAAGGAAGAGCGTTGACGAGAGATCGCCTGAAAAAGATGCTCGCCGACGTGGCCGCCGGCTCCGTCTCCGTGGAGGAGGCGTTCGAGCGCCTGCGCGTGTTGCCGTACGAAACGGTGGCGGGGGCGCACGTTGACCACCATCGTGGGATCCGGCAAGGGGTCCCCGAGGTGATCTTCGGCGAGGGGAAGACGGCGGAGCAGATCGTGACGATCGCCCGGTCGATGCGAAAGGCCGGTACGGGGGTTCTCATCACGCGTCTGTCCGACGAAAAGATGCGGTCCCTCCGGAAGCGGCTTCGGGGGTCGGAGGCCCACCCGCAGGCCCGCTGCCTGGTGGTCCGGGATGGCGCCCCGGAGATCGTCGGGAAGGGAACCGTCCTCGTGGTGACGGCGGGCACCTCGGACATCCCGGTGGCGGAAGAGGCGGCCGTGACCGCCGAATTTCTCGGCAACCGCGTCGATCGCCTCTTCGACGTCGGGGTCGCAGGGATCCACCGGCTTCTGCTGCAGCAGGAGCGGCTGCGCGGCGCGCGGGTGATCGTCGTGGCGGCGGGGATGGAAGGGGCGCTCGCCTCGGTGGTGGGGGGACTGACCGACAAGCCGGTCATCGCGGTGCCCACCAGCGTCGGCTACGGCGCGGCTTTCGGCGGCGTTGCGGCGCTCCTCGGGATGCTCAACTCCTGCGCCCCCACGGTGGCCGTGGTCAACATCGACAACGGGTTCGGCGCGGGAGTCATCGCGTCGGTGATCAACCGGCTGTGAGCGGCTTCCTTTACTTCGATTGCTTCTCCGGAATCGCCGGGGACATGACGGCGGCGGCGCTGCTCTCCCTTTCCGGCGCGGAGAAGGCGTTGCGCAAGGCGCTGAAAGGGGTGCCGCTCTCCGGCTACCGCCTCGCCGTGGAGCGGGGAACGTCCGGGGGGGTGGCGGGAACGCGGGTGGACGTGAACGTCTCCCGGGGGAAGGCCGCCGCGCGGCATCTTCCCGACATCGTCGCCCTGCTGCGCGCCTCCTCCTTGCCTGGCGAAGTCCGCGACCGGGCGATCTCCTGCTTCGAGCGGCTGGGAGAAGCGGAGGCGAAGGTTCACGGCACAACGGTCGACAAGGTCCACTTCCACGAGGTCGGCGCGGTCGACGCGATCGTCGACATCGTGTCCGGCTGCTTCTTGTTCGAGCACCTCGGCGCCCCGAAGGCGTTTTGCTCCCCCCTCCCCGGAGGGGCCGGCGAGGCACGGTCGGAACATGGAAAGATCCCCGTTCCCGGCCCGGCGACGCTTGAGCTGCTGTGCGACGCGCCGTGGCGGTTCGGGGAAGGGGAAGGAGAGCTGGTGACGCCGACGGGGGCGGCGCTGCTGCGCGCGTTCGACGTCTCCTTCGCGCGGCCGCCGGGAATGACGGTGCGCGGCGTCGGGATCGGGCTGGGGCATCGGGAGATCCCGGGCCGCCCCAACCTGCTGCGCGTCGTTGCCGGGGACCCGGTGCCGGGGGCCCTCGGGCGGGACCGCGTCCTCGAGATCGAGGCGAACATCGACGACATGAGCCCGCAGCGGTTCGAGCTCCTGATCGAGCGGGCGCTGGCCGCCGGCGCCCTCGACGTGGCGATCCTCCCGGCGACGATGAAGAAGAACCGGCCCGGCTGGGTGCTGCGCCTCCTGTGCCCCGAGGAGCGGCTCGAGATCGTCTCCTCGGCGGTCTTTTCCGTTTCCACCGCGATCGGCCTGCGGTTCCACGCGTGCGACCGGTTGAAGCTCGACCGCGCGGAGCGGACGCTCGAGACGCGGTATGGGCGCGTCCGGGTGAAGGAAGCGACGCTGCCGGATGGGTCGGTCCGCCCGGTGCCGGAGTACGACGACGTGAAACGGATCGTGCGTTCGGGGGCGGCCACGTTCGACGAGGTGGCGCTCGAGGTTGCGAAGACGTGGCGAAGGTAAAGGTCGAGTTCGCCTGCACGGCGTGCGGGACCTCCTCTCCCAAGTGGGTGGGGAAGTGCCCGGGGTGCGGGGAGTGGAACACGCTGGTCGAGGAGGTCGCCTCCTCTTCCTCCGCCTCGCCGCGGCAACGCACCGCCGGCATGCCCGACTTCCCCGCGTCGCGCCCGGTGCGCCTCACCGAGGTCGCGGAGACCGCCTCGTCGCGGACGTCGTGCGGGATCGGCGAGTTCGACCGGGTGATGGGGGGCGGCGTGGTCCCCGCCTCCGCGACGCTCCTTGGCGGGGACCCGGGGATCGGGAAGTCCACCATCCTTCTCCAGGCGGCGCGGGGCCTGGCCCGGCACGGAAAGGCGGTCCTGTACGTCTCGGGCGAGGAGTCGGAGGCGCAGGTGAAATTGCGCGCCTCGCGGCTGGGCGTGGCCGACGCCGGCATCTACCTGATGTCGGAAACGTCCCTCGAGCGGATCCTCTCCGCCACCGGCGAGCTTTCCCCCGGAACCCTCATCGTCGATTCGATCCAGACCGTCTTTTCCTCCGATCTCCCCGGCGCGCCGGGTTCCGTCGGCCAGGTGCGGGAGTGCGCAGCGCGGCTTACCTACTTCGGGAAGAAGGCGGGGGTGTCGGTCTTCCTCGTGGGGCACGTGACGAAGGAGGGGGCGATCGCGGGGCCGCGGGTGCTCGAGCACATCGTGGACACGGTCCTCTACTTCGAGGGGGAGAAGGGGCACCCGTACCGGATCCTGAAGGCGGTGAAGAACCGGTTCGGGTCGACGAACGAGATCGGTGTCTTCGAGATGCGCGCCGAGGGGTTGACCGAGGTCGCCGACCCGTCGGGGATGTTCCTCTCCGAACGGTCGGACGAAACGTCGGGGACGCTCGTCTTCCCGGCGGTCGAGGGGACCCGGCCGCTGCTGGTCGAGGTGCAGGCGCTCGTTTCGCAGTCGTTCCTCGCGATGCCGCGCCGCACGACGCTGGGCGTCGACTTCAACCGCGTGATCCTGATGTGCGCCATCCTCGAGAAGAAGGTGGGCATCTCCCTCTACAACCAGGACGTCTTCGTCAACGTGGCGGGAGGGATCCGGGTCGACGAGCCGGCAGCGGACCTCGCCCTGTGCTGCGCCGTGGCCGGATCCTTCAAGGACCGGGTGATCCCGCCGGGGACGGCGGTGTTCGGCGAGGTGGGCCTGGGCGGCGAGGTGCGCGCGGTGCCGATGGCCGAGATGCGCCTGAACGAAGCCGCCAAGATGGGGTTCTCCCGCGTCGTCCTGCCGGCGTCCAACGCGGAGCGCCTCGGCGCGAAGTTCCCCCTCGAACTGCTCCCGGTCCGCCACGTGAAGGAAGCCCTCTCCCGCGTCGCGGGGAAGTAGGCCGGCATGGGCAAGAGGTATTGGGAGGATCTGGTCGAGGGGGAGCGGTTCACGTGCGGTCCCTTGGCGTTCGATCGGGAAGGGATCGTCGCGTTCGGGAAGGAGTACGACCCGCTCCCGTTTCACGTGGACGGGGATGGCGCGCGCAACTCGATCTTCGGCGACGTGATCGCATCCGCCCTTCACACCATATCCCGCTGCACGCGAGTCGTGGTGGAAGCCCACGGGGACCTCGCGATCCTGTCGGGCCTGAGCGTCGACGATGTGAGAACGCCTCTCCCCGTCCGGCCGGGAGACGTCCTGACTGTCGAGGCCAGGTGGGAGGGTCTCCGCCGGTCCCGGAGCAAACCGGACCGGGGAATCGCGGGGCTTCGGTGCACGATCAGGAACCAGCGCGGGGAAACCGTGATGGAATACGGATACCGGTACCTGGTCGCCTGCCGGCCGAAGCCCTGATGGACGAGGATCCTCGCCGCGATCGACAGGGCGGGGGTGACGGATGAAACGTTGCGAATGGGCCGACAAAAGCGAACTGGAACGGGCCTATCACGACGAGGAATGGGGGGTGCCTGTTCACGATGACAGACGCCTGTTCGAGTTTCTCGTTCTGGAAGGGGCGCAGGCCGGATTGAGCTGGTCCACCGTTCTCAAAAAACGCGAGGGGTACAGAAAAGCTTTCGGAAATTTCGACGCAAGGGTGGCTTCCGGGTTCTCGGAGGACGACATCGCGACGTTGCTTGCCGACCCCGGGATCATCAGAAATCGACTCAAGATCCGCTCGGCCGTCGGGAACGCAAAGGCATTCCTGCGGGTACAGGAGGAATTCGGAAGCTTCGACAAATACATTTGGCGGTTCGTCGGCGGGGTTCCTGTCCGGAACGCATGGGGCAGGATGACGGAAATCCCCTGCCGCACCCCCGAATCCGACGCCATGAGCAGGGATTTGCGTACCAGAGGGTTCAAGTTCGCGGGGTCGACGATCTGTTACGCGTTCATGCAAGCGGTCGGCATGGTGAACGACCACGTCGTGGAATGTTTCCGGCACGGAATTCTCGTGAGGTAGGGGATTCCCCGCGTTCGGTACCCTAATCTCCTTTGTAGCCCTTCCCCAGGAAATAGAGCTCGAACGACTCCTTGCGGGTCGCCTCGGGGCGGAGGCGGCGGAGGTCCGCGAAGAACGGCTTCAGTTCCCGGAAGACCGCGTCGGCTTCCGCGCCGCCGAAGATCTTGGCGAGGAAGGTCCCCCCGTCGCGCAGCGTCTCCCGCGCCAGGCCGAAGACGGCCCGGACGAGGTCCGCGGAGCGCGCCTGGTCGGTGAAGGAGGATCCGGTCGTGTTGGGGGCGGCGTCCGAGACGACCGCGTCGGCCTTCCCCCCGAGGAATTCGAGGAGCTCGGCCGCCAATGCGGGGTCGGTCAGGTCCCGTTGCCAGAAGCGGAAGTTCTCCCCCGACAGCGTCGTCATCGGGAGGAGGTCGACGGCGGCGATTTTCCCCTTGCCGCCCACCATGCCGAGGAGGATCTGGCTCCAGCCGCCCGGCGCGGCTCCCGCGTCGATCACCCGGTCCCCGGGGCGCACCGCCTTCTCCTTCGCGGCGATCTGCGTCAGCTTGTACGCCGCCCGGGAGCGGTACCCTTCCTTTTTCGCCTGCCGGTAATACGCGTCTTTCCTGTCGTACATCTTCTCATCGTATCGAAACCGCCGGATGTTGACACCTCGAAATCCTGTACGATACAGTCAACGTGCCCGGAAGGAGAACGATCATCGACATCGACGGCGTCTTCCGCTACCTGAGCCGCGACCTGCGCACGGTCGAGCGTGCGCTCGTCTCCAGCCTGGCCTCCCCGGTTCCGCTCATCCCCATCGTCGGAAAGCACATCACCCTGTCCGGCGGGAAGCGGATCCGCCCGGCGATCCTGCTCCTGGCCGCGGACGCGTGCGGCTACCGGGGCCCCCGGCGGACCGTGATGTCCGTGGTGACGGAGTATATGCACACCGCGGCGCTCCTGCACGACGACGTGGTCGACACCGGGACGGTGCGCCGCGGCAAACCGTCGGCCAACGTCGTGTTCGGGAACTCCGTGAGCGTCCTCGTGGGCGATTTCCTCTTCGCCCGCGCTTCCCAGTTGATGACGGACGACGGCGACATCGACGTCCTCGGGATCTACGCGCGCACCCTGGTCCACCTCTCGGAAGGGGAGGTCCTCCAGTTGATGAAGACGCGCGACGGGGGGATCACGGAGAAGGAGTACCTGACCGTCGTCTTCTGCAAGACCGCGTCGCTCATCGCCGCGGCCGCCGAAACCGGGGCGGTGCTTGCCAGGGCCGACCCCGCGACGCGCAAGGCGATGTTCGGGTTCGGGAAGTCGGTCGGGATCGCGTTCCAGCTGGTCGACGACATTCTCGACTTCACGGGGACCGAGAAGTCGCTCGGGAAGCGCCCTCTGCAGGATTTGCGGGAAGGGAAGGTGACGCTTCCGCTCCTGCACGCGCTGCGCGAGGCGGGGGCCGCGGACCGGGAGCGGGCACGGCGGGCCCTCGCGAAGAAGGAGCCCGCGGACCGCGACGTCGCCTTCCTCGCCGGCCTGGTGGCCCGCCACGACGGGATCGGGTACGCGGCCTCCCGGGCCAGGGAGTGCGTCCGGCGCGGGAAGCGATATCTCGCCGGCCTGCCGGACTCGCCGGCCCGGTCCGCATTGATCGCCCTGTCCGACTACGTGGTTTCCCGCACTGCCTGATTCCGCTTGACGCGCCCGACGCCTCCCTACAGAATGGTCACGCAGATCGGAACGTTCCCGTCGGGGCAAGGGAAGATGGTGCGAGTCCATCGCTGCCCCGCAACTGTAACCGGTGACGAAATCCGCAACGGAGCCACTGCCCGGGTGACGAGAGCGCGGGCGGGAAGGCGCGGAGAGTAGGGAGGCGGCCCTTGAGGGGCCGCCGGGCACCCGGAAGCCAGGAGACCTTCCCGGCGGGGAGAGATCCCGAGACGCCTTTCGCGGGAGAAGGGCCGGGGCGCTTTCGCCGTCAGGACGCGCGGTTTTACTCCCCCCCCTCCGTTTTTCCGCAAGGCATCGGGCCGGGGGATGATCCATGTCGGGCCGGGTCCGGATCGTCGTCGCACGACGTTTTCTCGCGGGGTTCCTCCCCGTCCTCCTCCTTGCGTCCGCGATCGATCGTCCCGCGTGCGCGGCGGACCGGTTCCCTCTCGCGTTGAAGGACGACCGGGGCGTTATTGTCCGGATCGCCGCTCCTCCCCGCCGCGTCATCTCCCTGGCCCCCAGCCTCACCGAGATCGTCTTCCTCCTCGGCCGCGACGGTTCCCTCGTCGGCGTCACCCGGTTTTGCAACGTTCCGGCGGCGGCCTCCGGCCTGCCGAAGATCGGGGGCGTGATCGATCCCGACGTGGAGCGGATCGTCGGGCTGTCGCCGGATCTCGTCCTGTGCACGACGGACGGGAATCCTCGGGACAAGGTGCGGGCCCTCGAGGAGATGGGGATCCCGTGCTTCGCCGTGGCCCCGCAAAATCTGGACGCGGTCTTTACTGCGATCGAGCGCCTGGGTGTCCTTCTCGGCGCCGCGGACCGGGGACGCGCCGAGGCAGGGGCGCTTCGCCGTCGCGCGCTTCTCGCGCAACCCTCCTCAGGCGACGTGGGAAAGCCCTCGGCGCTCTTCGTCGTCTCCACCGTGCCGATCATTGCCGCTGGCGAAGGCACCTTCATGGACGAACTGGTGCGTCTCGCCGGCGGGAGGAACGCCGCCGCGCGCTTTTCCGGCAGGTACCCGCGGCTCTCCGTGGAGGGGTTGGTCGCCTCCCGGCCGGACGTGATCTTCGTCGCGGGGATGTCGGGCGTCGAGCGGTTTCCGCCGGAGGTCACCCGCTGGAAGGAGGTCCCCGCGTTCCGGGACGGGGCAGTGATCACCCTGGACGGGGATCTCGTTACCCGCCCCGGCCCGCGGCTGGTGACCGCGCTCGAGCTGGTATCCGCTGCCCTTGCCGACTGGCGGGCGAGACGCCCGAAGGCGTCGGGGGGGAAGCGGTGACGGACGGCGGGAAATGGAGCGGCGCGGTTTTTCCCGTGCTCGCCGCTGCCCTTCTTGGCGCGCTGGCGCTCTCCGCGGCCACCGGACCGGTGTCGATCTCCCCCCGGGCGGCCTTCGACGCGATCTTCCGGGGAACGGACGACACTCCCGCCCGGGTCCTGCTGTCGCTGCGGCTCCCGCGAGCCCTCCTCGGCGCCCTCGTGGGCGGGGCCCTCGCCTCTTCCGGCGTCGCCTTCCAGGCGCTGCTGCGCAATCCGCTCGCGGATCCGTACATCCTCGGTGTATCGGGGGGCGCCGCGGTGGGCGCGCTCACGGTGGCCCTCTTCCTGTCGGCGGACGCTTCCCCGCTCCTTCCGCTGTGCGCCTTCGCCGGAGCGGCGCTGTCCGCCCTGGCCGTCTTTCTCCTCGCCCGCCGTCGCAGCGGCGTCTCCCCGGAGCGCCTGATCCTGATGGGCGTCGTCGTGGGAGCGTTCCTCAACGCGGTCATCATGCTGATGGTGACCCTCGCCCCACCAGGGAAGATCCCCGGAGCCCTGTATTGGCTGATGGGGGACCTGGGCCTGGGAACCCCCCGCCGCGTTGCGGTCCTCTTCCCGTACGTCGCGCTCGGCACGGTCCTCCTGTACCTGCTCTCCCGCGGCCTGGACCTTCTCCTCCTCGGCGATCACGCCGCGTTCCAGGCGGGGCTCTCCGTGGAGCGGGTGAAGACGGCGGCGTACCTCACGGCGTCGCTGCTGGCCGGCTCGGTCGTGGCGGTGTCGGGCCTCATCGGATTCGTCGGGCTCATCGTTCCCCACGGCGCGCGCGTGCTGGTCGGTTCCGGGCACCGCCGCCTCCTGCCGGCCGCGTTCCTGCTGGGCGGCGCGTTCCTCGTCCTCTCCGACACGCTTGCCCGCGCCGCGTCCCCCGCGGGGGAATTGCCGGTGGGCGCGGTGACCGCCCTCGCCGGTGCGCCCTTCTTCCTCTATCTGCTGCGACGCAACGGGGGACGGTCGTGAACCCGGTGTTGTCCGCCCGTGGAGTCGGGTTCGGATACGGGGACCGCGACATCCTGCGCGGCGTGAGCGTCGACCTTTCCCCTGGGGAGGTGACGATCCTCCTCGGTCCCAACGGGGCCGGGAAGAGCACCCTGATCCGGATCCTGTCGGGAATTCTCGCGCCCCGCGAGGGCGAGGTGCTGCTGTGCGGCCGTCCCCCGGGGGAGTTCCGTCGCCGGGAGATGGCGCGCCTCCTCTCCGTCGTGGGGCAGGACCCGCCGGTCGACTTCCCGATGACGGTCGCCGCGTATGTCGGGCTCGGGCGATTCCCCCACCAGGGGTTCTTCGGGGGAACGTCGCCGGAGGATCGGGAGCAGGTGGAGCGGGCGATGGAGAGGACCGAATTGACCGGGCTGCGGGATCGGACCCTGGCGGAGATCTCCGCGGGGGAGCGCCAGCGGGCCGCCGTGGCCCGGGCGATCGCGCAGGGGGCGCGGGTGATGCTGCTGGACGAGCCGACGGCGTTCCTCGACATCCGCCATCGGGTCGCGTTCTACGAGATCGTCACGCAACTGAAGGATGCGTGCGGGATCGCCGCGCTGGTCGCCTCCCACGACCTGTCGCTGTGCGCGGAGTACGGGGAGCGGATCGTCCTGCTGTCCGGCGGGACGGTGGCGGTGCAGGGGCGGCCGGAAGAGGTGCTCACTCCCGGCAACGTGCAGGCCGCGTACGGGGTGGCGGTCGCCTGCGACCGGAACCCCGCCACCGGCTCGATCCGCGTCACCCCGCTGCGGGGAATGCCGTCTGGGTAAAGGGGATATGTCTCTGGTTTTTCCGAACGAGGGAGAGTTTCTCATAGGTGGAGGCGCTTTCAGGGGACATACCTGGTGCAAACGCGGGAGAAGGGGAAGGTGTGTCCCCTGCCCACAACCCGCAAGCCAGCTCGAAGGTTCCACACCGAGGCGGAA
>Ga0208716_1000928_pt1 | contig 11656 bp, 7 predicted proteins | sample NGESurdeep092012_8_FD_184482 | JGI IMG/M metagenome (GOLD analysis project Ga0208716, IMG submission 184482) | Arctic peat soil microbial communities from Barrow, Alaska - NGEE Surface sample 415-3 deep-092012 (SPAdes) | ecosystem: Environmental > Terrestrial > Soil > Wetlands > Peat ...
TATGTGGCACTAGCATTAACGTTTGCATAGCTGAGGCATGTTCATGGCATTCGATCTGCTGAAGGCTCGCTTTGAGGCGGTGGCACTTGCAAAATCTCAGGTGGCTGGGCTTCAAGATTTAGAAGCCGAAAAACCTGTTGATACAGACTTTCAAATTGATCGGTTTATTCGAGAATGGCGCGAACTCCCCGCACGACCTGAGGGGGCACTACCCTTTATAGGTTTAGGGCTGGGGCGGGTGATGACGGTTGCTCCAGATGCCGTGGATGACGATGAAACCGAGACTTTTGAGTTTGACATTGTCAAAGCGCGGGCACAAGCGCTTGCTTTGGTGCAGGCCAAGTTGGAATGGCTAGAGGACCAGAACTCCCAATCGCCACTCCCGGACGACTACGAACTCGATACCACCATCCGCCAACTGCGCAACCTCCCCCCTCGCCCTGAGAGCGACCCCCCGTACCGAGGATTGGGTTTTGGGAAGGTTCCCGTTGAAATTCTGCTCACGATCCAACAGTTACGTCATGTCATGCCACAGGCGAAGAGTGCCCAGGCTTTTCTAGACCCTTTGAACGATTGCATGCAGAACTACCAAATCAATACCCCCTTGCGCAAAGCAGCTTTCCTGGCGCAACTGGCCCATGAGTCCGGTCAGCTAATCTTTACCCGCGAAATCTGGGGACCTACGGCCCAACAGCGAAAGTATGAACCGGGAACACGCCTAGCTACGATGTTGGGAAATACTAAACCAGGAGATGGTTCTCTTTATCGAGGGCGCGGGCTTATTCAACTAACCGGCAGGGCCAACTACCGCTCCTATACCAAGGCCGTGAAACAGCGTGACCCCAAAGCTCCTGATTTCGAAGCCACTCCCAATGATCTGGCGGCTCCACAATGGGCAACGGACTGCGCAGGCTGGTTTTGGAGTACGCGCAAGTTGAATCCCCTCGCGGATGCGAAGGAATTTAAAATCATAACCAAGCGCATCAACGGCGGCTTCAATGGCTTAGAAGACCGAATGAAGTTCTATCAGCGTGCCCTTGACACATTTCTATAGCTTCTTCGTGCCCTCCCTATCCACCGAGCAAGCAGGGTAGGGGAGGTTGTCAAAAATCTATGGTTGAGCGAGTAGAGGTGACAGAAGGTACGGAGCAATCTGCCAAGCGGCCTCCTAAGTCGAATGATCGCTCCTCATCATTGCCTGAAGACGCTAAAAGCCTTGTAGAGCAGTTCAAACAGCTGTCCAGAGGATTGTTAGAATAAAGTGTGGAACTTGCCTTATTTTTTTGCCGGTGATCGGAATGGTACAAGCGCTCTCCAAACCACTGACATTGGCAGAGTTTCTGCAACTGCCAGAAACCAAACCTGCAAGTGAATATATTGATGGTGAATTCAACTAAGCCTGTGCTTGTCAAGTTTTGTTATCTAATCATGGCATTAAGGATGACCAAGAGCTTGCGCATCCGCCACCTTTATCAGCTTGCCTTGCGCGAGTGAGATCACTGATCTTGTCTGAACAGTAGCAACGCCACTCAGACACTCCGTCAGGTGATATCAGATGATCGGATGGAAGGGGGGGTGCTTAGAGGTTCAAAACCAGCGGTGAAATGGAAAGACAATTTCTACTACGGCACCGATCCTATGCGTGAAGTTGACGTAACAGATACCTCAATCACCTTGGGTCAAATACTCAACGAAGTTGAACAGGGCCATGAAATCACCATTATTCGGCATGGACTATCCGTTGCCCGTCTCTCGCCCATCCTGCGATCGCATCGCCCCTTATCCTCTCGTCATGCACTGAGAGCCCTCCAGTCCCAAACAGCCACCAGCAGTAGCCTAGAGACTCTGCAAAATTTGCGTCAAGAGGCCCGTTATTGATTTACGTGGACACGAGTTTTATTGCACCCTGCTACATTCAAGAAGCCACCAGTGAAGCAGTTGAAGAGATTTTGCTCAACCTACTGACTCAAGAACTCGCCATTAGCGATTGGACAGTCGTTGAATTTGCCAGTCTTCCGATCGTGGACTTATCCATGCTGTCCAGCAATTCGGAATTCCTGCCGATTCTGGTGGAATAGCGTAACATCGCATAAATTCAAATGGTTCGTTTGTCTTGGACTGAAGAGGAGAACGCCCAGTCGGGTAGTTGGAACAACGCAAATCAATGAAATACACGCTTATTTTTGTTTCATATTATGTGATATGAATCTGCAAAAGAACACTACTTTTAGGGTAGTGAAGCTAAGCTCTTTACTTAAATAAATTTACAAAATAGAGTACACTATACCTCCATAGCTCAGCTAAAGCTCAGCTTAATATTCTACAAATATATGGAAAACTTGATGTTACTTAAAAGTTTCTGTTAATGATATTTTATAGGAAAAATATACAGCTTGTGCAGTGACAGACGGAAGTATTAATAGTAATTATGGCAATAGCCTTTTTGTATAATCCTCTTTTCTTATTTATAGAAAAAACTTTTAAACCGCGTCTTTGATGAAACCTGATATTTTCCTAGGGCAAACCTCTAGGTCTCAAACTGGACGTGGTTCAAGAGGAAAATAATTTCCCTTCTATCAAATTGAAATATAGAATGTTTAACTAAAGATCTCAATATGGGATCATAGGAGCTGTTAGGCACCAAACTCTTAACGAATCAAGAATAACCATTGGCCAAAGTCGAGGAAGGAGTTACACATGCCCCTTGAAACAGTCCCCGGAACTTCGTTGAATTACTATCTAATCGCCTTTGATGCGGATGGCAACGAACGGGAGGAGTCTGGCGTGCTGTTGAGTCAACAGCTCTTGAATGTTTTATCCAGTAAGCCTATCACCGATGTCTTCTTGATGAGCCACGGATGGATGGGGGACATTCCGGCAGCACGCCATCAGTACAACAACTGGATTGGGGCCATGGCCGCCAATCAGGCTGACCTTGAACGAATCAAACAGGCGCGACCAGGCTTTCGCCCACTACTGATTGGCCTGCATTGGCCCAGTAAACCTTGGGGAGATGAAGAGCTGGGAGGGGGTGCAGTCTCCTTTGATCCAACCGCCCCTTCTCCCCTAGAAGAGTTAATTGCTCAGTATGCCGAGCGCATCGCGGATACCCCTGCCGCGCGGGAGGCCCTAAAAACTATTTTCAACGCGGCCATGGAAGATATGGCTCCCAGCGCATTACCCGACGAAGTGCGCCAAGCGTATGAAGTATTGAATCAGGAAGCCTCCTTAGGCAGTGAAGGAGAGGGAGCTGCGCCAGAGAGCGACCGCGAAAAGTTTGACCCAGAAAGTATCTTTCAAGCTGCTGCTGCCGAACCTGTCAATTATGGGAGTTTGAGTTTCAGTGGATTGTTGGCTCCGCTGCGCACCCTATCTTTCTGGAAAATGAAAGGCTTTGCGCGTCAATTCGGTGAAAGCAGCGGCCACCAGTTGTTGCAAAAACTCCAAGAGGCCGCAGCCTCGACGGTGCGATTCCACCTGATCGGCCATAGTTTCGGATGTATCGTGGTCTCAGCCTCTCTCGCCGGTCCCCATGGCCACGGCACCCTGCTTCGACCCGTTCATTCTTTGGTTTTGATGCAAGGAGCGCTATCGCTGTGGTCATACTCCTCAGATATTCCGGTGGCCCCCGGTCGGGCCGGTTACTTTCACTCCGTCGTCGCTGACCACAAAGTCACGGGTCCAATTGTGACGACCCAATCTGAGTTCGATAACGCCGTGGGTAAGATGTATCCCCTTGGGGCTGGAATCGTCCTCAGTGATGTAAACTTTGGCCCCGGCGAATTGCCTAAGTATGGTGGCATAGGGAGCTTTGGCATCCGTGGACTGGGACCGGAAATTGTAGACCTGAAGATGCTTCCTCTGAATGCCTCCTACTCGTTTGAAGCGGGCAAAATTTACAACCTGGAAAGTAGCGAGTTCATTTGCGACATGAGTAGTGGAGCTCTGGCCGGTGCCCACAGCGACATTGCCAAACCGGAAGTCGCTCATGCCATGTGGTCAGCAGCCCTTACGCCTTAACCTAAACCCCCATCCGCTCTAGGAGAACTCTTGGTGAGTGCAGAAAAGCTAGTTTTCAATGGAATCGACGGGGCGACGGGTTCGTACCTTATGCCCCCGCTTACGCCGGAGGAGGTTTCTAAAATTGCCCAAGGCGAAACCTTTGATCCGGCCCATCTCAGTGAGCTTCAAGCCCGTGTCAACAGTGCGCAAAGTTCCTTTGGTTTGGTGGAAGGCCGTGACCCTAAGAAATTAGAAGAAACCGGCTGGGGCGTGATTTTCGCTCATGATGCAGACCCTTCTATCAAAGAAGCACTCAGCGAACTATTGGAGCATCGCAAAAAGCAGGCGACCCAGGAGCACGAGCACTACTATCAGGAGTATGTCGGTCCCAGAGCTTATCGTCCGGGTGAGTCGAAAAATAAGTTTCTGGCCCGTCATGGAGTCGGTCCGGGACCGGCTGACCCTGACAAAATGCCCTACTACTTGCTCCTTGTCGGGGATCCGGAAACCATTCCTTTTCGCTTTCAGTACCAACTCGATGTGCAGTATGCCGTGGGGCGCATTTATTTTGATACCCCGGAGGAGTATGCGCAGTATGCTCGCAGTGTCGTAGAGGCTGAATCGGGCAAGCTTTCCCTGCCTCGTCGCGCTAGCTTCTTCGGTGTGCGCAACAGTGGAGACCAAGCGACGCAACTCAGTGCTGACCAATTGATTAAGCCCTTAGCGGAATGGATAGCCCAAGACCAACCACAGTGGGCGGTGCAGACCCTCCTGAGAGATGAAGCGACCAAGGCACGATTGGGCCAACTGCTCGGAGGCTCCGAAACCCCAGGGCTGCTTTTTACGGCTAGTCATGGCATGGGCTTCCCGAATGGAGATGCCCGGCAACTTTCCCACCAAGGAGCACTGCTCTGCCAGGATTGGCCCGGTCCCCTCCAGTGGCGGCAAGCGATTCCAGAAGAATTTTACTTCTGTGCGGATGATGTCGGTGCCGAGGCTCACTTACTCGGACTGATCGCTTTTCACTTTGCGTGCTATGGCGCTGGCACCCCGCAAATGGATGACTTTGCCCACCAATTCCCGGAGAAACGGACCGCCATTGCTCCCCATGCTTTTGTGGCTAGCCTGCCCCGGCGCCTCCTCAGCCATCCCAAGGGAGGAGCCCTAGCGGTAGTCGGGCATGTGGAGCGGGCTTGGGGTTGTTCTTTTGTCTGGGGCCGGACTGGAAGGCAGTTGGCGGTTTTTCAGAGCACCCTGAAACGGTTGATGGAAGGTCATCCCGTCGGGTCTGCGGTCGAATTTTTTAACGAGCGTTATGCTGAACTTTCCTCTGACCTCACGACTGAACTCGAAGAGATCAAGTTTGGTGCGGTGGTAGATGATGCGAATTTGGCTGGTCTGTGGACAGCTAACAATGATGCCCGTAGCTATGCGATTATCGGCGACCCAGCAGTACGGTTGATTGTAGGAGATGAGCAAGCGGTCCATCGGCCAACCTTGGAAACCGTTACTTTGCAGCCAATGCCCACCCCAGAGCCCCCCTCGTCTACAACAGAGAAGGTCGCCGCAACAACAGAGGCCACGCCCGTTAACTACGGCCTGCTCGATGTCCTTGATGTATCTGGCCTGAAGCAGGCCCAGAACCGATTGACCCAGGCGCTACAGCAGTTCTCCGACCAATTGAGCACAACCCTACAAAAGGCTGCCGCAGATACTTCCAGTTTGGAAGTATCAACCTACGCTAGTGATAACCTGACCGGAGTATCCTATAACCTTACTTCTGGAAAGTTTGAAGGGACCGCCAAACTCCGGGCCCTGACCCGTATTAACCTCGATGGAGACACTTTAGTGTGTGTTCCGGAAAAGGAGGGTGAGATTGACGAAGCCCTGTGGAAGATCCACCTGGATACGGTCGGACAAGCGCAAGCCCATCGCGCTGAATTGCTCCAGGTTATGGTCTCAGCGGCAACCAGTCTACTCAGCGCGTTGAAGGTGCTGTGACCATGGCTTGGACCGAACATACACCCGTCTTTGAACTCTTCGATGCAACCCTAGCGGAAACCGCACCCAATCTGATCGGCTTATGGATCACGAACCCGAGCCCCTCAGAGTCTGCTGTTGCCTTTGCGCTGGATTCGGAAGCCGCTGTGGAGGCTCCGCTATGGAGAGCCAACTTCCCTGATGACCTAGGGAAGGCGACGGCCCTTCTGTCCAACAGCGAGGCGAGGCTAGTTGGCTCCCAAAACGAGCTGGGTAAAGTCCTAGACCGGATTAATCTGCTGATTCCCCCTACGGATTCTGGAGTGAAAGCGGGCCTAGCTTTTGACGTATCCGGGGGGCAGGGGTTAGCACCGCTAGAGCAAGAGTTACTGACCTCCTTGGCCGCACTCCAGAACAGGGGACAGCCAGAGTGTTTCGGCTTAGGCGAAGAGATGGTTAGGGCCTTTGAGCCATTTCATTCTTTTGCTGAGGGATTGCGGGGTATGACGGCCAACGATGCCAGGATCAAGACCCAAATCCAAGGTCGAACCATTGCCCAGACTGTAGTTAGCTTCACAGGCGATGTGAATAGCGTCTGGCAGGAAGGAGTGAATGCTGCACAGGTAGCCCTCCATCAGCGCACCTTGGCTCTCGCCTTAGGCTCTCGGAACACAGTGTTTCAAACGTTTAGCATGGCCGTTCAGGCCGCCCTCAAGTTATCCGTCCTGCTGACCCTGCCTCACGGCGTTATTTTAGCGCTTCCGGCCACCTGGAAATTTATCCATCAGCGACTGAGGCAATCAAGCGCAGGACGAGATCAATGAACAGCTATGAGTTCGAGATTACCATCCAGCGCCCATATGGCGATAATAGCTGGCCCGTGGTCGCCAGAATGAAGCAACCGGACGGATTGACCACCCACACAGAAGGGAGATTCCATCTTAGTGAAGAGGACTTTCAAGAACTGACAGAACTCAAAGAAAATGCCAAGGAATACGGCATCTACTTGGGCAAGGCCTTATTTCGGGATGATGTGGAGCGTACTTTTGTCCGCGCCCTCAGCAAGAGTCAGGAGCATTTGCGAATTTTACTCTCGCTCGAAACCAACGATAAATTGAGAACCCTACATTGGGAAAGACTATGTGCTCCCATTGATAGTAGTGGGAATTGGAATCATTTAGCCCGTGACCAGCGCTTACCTTTTTCGCTCTATATCCCCACCATTATCGACCGACGCTTTCCCCCGATTGGGAGACGTGACTTGAGGGCTCTGGTACTCGTAGCCAGTCCCTCTAATCTAGGAAAGTATCAGCTGGATCCCTTCGATGTCGAGGCTGCAGTATCCAGCGTGCAGGGGGCCTTGGGTGAAATTCCTTGTTCAATCCTGGCCAACGATATTGAAGGGGCGGTTGGTGCACCCACCCTCAAAAATCTATGTGAGCACCTGACGAACGCGAAAAAGCCCTATACCATGCTCCATTTTATCTGTCATGGTCGGGTGCTATCGGACGGAGAGACCGCACTCTACTGGGCGAAAGAAGACAATCAAGCCGAGCTTCTGCTCGGGAAAAATTTACTGGGGGCTCTAAAGGACATAGGGGGTGAGCGGGGATTACCGCACTTTCTCTTTCTCTGCACCTGTGAGAGCGCTGAACCAGAAGCAGAAGATGCCTTAGGTGGATTAGCACAGCGATTGGTACGGGAGTTGGGCATGCCCGCTGTGGTAGCGATGACCCGTAAGGTGAGTGTCCAGACAGCCCTAGCCCTGGGGCAGAACTTTTATCAGCGCCTGAGAGTATCGGGAGCAGTAGACTTGGCCCTGCAGGAAGCCACTGCCGGATTGGGAGACCGAGAAGACGCGACGGTTCCTGCCTTGTTTAGCCGTCTGGGTGGGCGACCCCTCTTTAGCGATCGTCTCCAAGAGCGGGGGCTGACCGACGGGGAGATCGAGTTTGGCCTTCAGCAGCTTCGACCCCTGCTCCAAGAGCGGGCCCCGAATGCAGTACTTCTTTGGGAGCGGTTTGAGCGACAGGTAGAGATCCTGGAAAATACAGAGGGAGCCGAGGCAACCCCAGCCCTCCAAGAGCGAATACAGGCGCTAGAGGAGCTCAACAGCCTCTGTAATGAAGTGCTCGACATCAGCTTCGATGCCCTGGCGGCCTTGGGGAAAGAGCCCCCACCCTATAAGGCTGAATGTCCCTTTCGCGGGCTGTCATCCTTCACCGAAAAAGACCACAAGTTTTTCTTTGGACGCTATGGGGAGATTAAAGAGTTAGAACGCGAACTGAAGAAGGACAACTTCTTAGCCGTTTTAGGTTTTTCGGGCAGTGGCAAGTCATCGCTGGTCCGTGCCGGACTCTTTCCAACGCTTAACAAGGAAAATCCCGACCTGGAGATGGTCTATCTGACCCCAACCGATGAGCCCTTAGAACAGCTCCAGAAAAGTCGTGCCCTGTTATCGGCAGACCAGCCTGTCGTCTATGTGGTGGACCAATTTGAGGAACTGTTTACGCTTTGCAGTGATGATGACAAGCGAAAAGAATTCATCCAAACCCTGTTAACGCTGGCGCAGCAGCAAAAAGTGATTATTACGATGCGGTGGGATTTTCTGGAAGAGTGTTTCCGCTATCCCAATCTAAAAGAGCGCATCAATCGTCGGCAAAAGTTGATCGAACCGATGACCCCTGAAGCTCTGGGTATAGCGATCAAGCAACAGGCAGACCAGGCGGATCTAAGGTTCGAAGAGGGTGTCCGCAATGCCATGCTCGCAGAAGTGGAGGGAGAACCGGGTGCCATGCCTTTACTCCAATATGCCTTGCTAGAGTTGTGGAACCGACGGCGGGGACGATGGTTATGTTACGAGGAGTACGAAGCGCTCGGTGGCCTCCGAGAAGCGCTTGGCCATACTGCCGAACAATGCTATGAACACTTACTCCCTGAAGAGCAAGCACAGGTCAGAAATATCTTCTTGCGCTTAACCCGTGTGGATGAAGGGGCCGTCCCAGGAAAGCAACAACGCTACACACGCCTAAGAGTTGAGCTAGAGGCACTGACCCCTGTAGACGGAGACTCAGCGGCGACCAAAAAACTGGTGAACAAGTTAGCCAATGAGCGGTTGGTGATTACCAGTAGGAATCTGTCCACTGGAAAAGAAGTAGTAGAAGTCGCCCATGAAGCCATATTCGAGCACTGGCCTAGATTGCAGAATTGGTTAAACGAAAACTTGAAAGATCTGCAAGTACTGGCACAAATCCGCCAAGCAGAACAAGAGTGGAATAAGCATCGACAGGATAAAAAGGAAAGGGACAACTATCTAGTGCACCGGGGAGAGCGATTAAAGAAGGCTCAGCAACTTGCGCAACCCCCTAGTTTGTTGAACAAACTTGAGCAGGAATATGTAAGCGCTTGTGGAGAACGGGAGAAACGTGCACGCCTGAACAAGATTCTGGGCGGGTGTGCGGTTGCTTCTTTTTTACTCGTGGGAGGATGGGTTGGCTGGGATCAGGTGGAAGAGAACAAAATAGATAACTGGGATGGTTCCACGAAAATTAGTGATGGACTTTTAGAAAGGGCGGTGTCTCGGGCCAAACAGGATGAGCAGCAGACACAAAAGGATGCACAAAAAAATAAAGAAGAGGAGCAGGCACGAAAGAAAAAGGACGAAGAAAATGCCCAAAAAGTCCTCCATGATTACCAAAAACTTCTTAGACACTCGGTTAAATATGCAGACACCTTGAAGCCATGGGCCGAACAATCTCTAGCAAGAATAATCAGCCTATATCGATTACCACAGCTGGAGCAAGACCTCAAAAATCAGCAATTTGGACAACTTTCAAGTAAAAAACTTCAAGATTACGAAAATCAGTTTACTAAAGGTGCGCTCCAAACAACCTATGCAATTTTGATGCGAGAAATGGGAGCGAAAGCAGACACCAATGACGATGGTAAGATCAACAATTTAGAAGAAGCCAGACAATTACCCTGCGACACTTTAAAAGAGATGGAAATTATTTGGCGCAAATCAACGGAGAATCACTGTGGCTTTTATGGTGAGAATTCATTTTATCAAGCTCCGAAATGTGCGCAGCTCAATGGACGCACCCTAACCGAAACAGTATTTTTTGTCACCTACGACCCCATCATTGAGCGTTTAAAAAGCTGTAATATAGTGCCCAAAGAAGCAGATCCCTATCAATAATAAAGTACTCAAAAAAAGGGGGAGTTCGTGAATCAGCAAAAAATTCGATACCCAAAAAGCTTCAAAATCAAAGTACACGCTAGCTGGCCAATGGCTGGGATAATCGCCCTAATTGCTTTTTTAGCCATAGGGAGTCGGATTAGCCATGCGGATACCCTGCTTGCCCTCCCTAATGTGGCCCCTAGTGCCGCACAGATTGTCACGGTAGAGGGGGGTATAAAATTTCGTCGAGGAGAAGAAAACAAGCCAAGACTGGCTATAAAAAAAGACAGATTATCCAATAGAAATGAGGCACTCATTGTCCCTGGTGTATCTACGGGGAATAAACCTTTATCTACCATGGCTTTCATTTTAGGAGAGAAGCAATACGCTAACTTACTGATACAAGCAGGTCCTCACCCAAACCAAACCCAATACATTTTTCCTTGCCAAGTCAGAGGAGGCAAGCTATCTGTTGGGTGGGGGCCAGATGGAGAATGTAGTAATGAAGGGTTACTAGTGCTTTCCAGCTCACTAAAAAAGAGCCAATTACTTCCTGCAAACCCTCCTATACTTTTAGCATCAAAAAACCTTGAAATTGCTCAAGCGAATCAAGCACAGGAACGAGATTATACCATTCAAGGCAATAAGGGTGATCAGATTGAAATTAACGCAACCAGTCGAGATTTTGATACCTATTTAACACTGCTTGATTTGAAGGGTAACGTCATTACTCAAAATGATAATGTTGATCCTAAAAATACGAATTCGCGCATGATAGCTACCTTACCCTATACTGGAGTTTATGCTGTGCTCATAAAAAATTTGGATGGAAAAGGGGGGAGATATACTATCACTTGGAAGATCAAAAGCCTTGATAGCGTTAATACTTTGTATGGTTATTTTCCTGATTACGGGGCCCCCTCTAATGATTACCTTATTGTTAAACCAGCTAGCAACTTAGCAACTTATACCCAAGTTGAGGAAGTTAATTCTGGCATTCAAGTTCTTGCTATTTCGGGTAATGTGCTGGTTATATCTCCTGGAGATGTCCAAGGGTTTATACTCGAAGAGGGAAAGCAATACACCTATACTAATAGTGTAACCGATACAATAAAAGATATAGGCCAAAAATCAACTTGCAACTCCCCTGAATATAAGGCCTTCATAGATCCTAAGAATTGGTCTTCTCCCTATCTGTCTGAACCAGTCAAAAATGCTATTGATGATCATTTGAGACAATATCCTGTTGTCCTCGCTTGTCAGCCTCCAAAGCTAACCTGTACTATTTCATCTAATGTTAATGAGGATACCAGACAACTATTTCAGCTAGTGAATAAATATCGAGAGAATAACAGTTTACCCTGTCTGCAATTTGATGACCGGTTAGCCCGTGTTGCTCAAGTCTATGCGGATAACTTATCTTCCCGAAAAACCTCTATAGAGGAATTTTCAAAAACAGTGCATATAGCTATTTATCCAGATCGTACGACTACG
>Ga0208716_1000930_pt1 | contig 11651 bp, 14 predicted proteins | sample NGESurdeep092012_8_FD_184482 | JGI IMG/M metagenome (GOLD analysis project Ga0208716, IMG submission 184482) | Arctic peat soil microbial communities from Barrow, Alaska - NGEE Surface sample 415-3 deep-092012 (SPAdes) | ecosystem: Environmental > Terrestrial > Soil > Wetlands > Peat ...
GCGGGTCTCGTACGGCATGCCGAAGACCTCCCCCTCTCCGTCAGCGGGGTCGGCCTCTGCGGCGAATGCGTCGAGCACGTGTGCGGCGTACTCTGCCGGCGTCCCCAGTTCAGCCTCCGTGGCGCCGTCGATGAGAGCGGCCCTGAGGTCGTCGAGAGCAGCTGTACGTACATCGGCGGGCAGGTCCTCCAGAGCGGCCGCCACCTGGTCCTCGAAGCTCCTCATTCCGACACCTCCAGCAGTGAATCGAGGGCGTGTACAAGGCCACGCCACGCCTGCGTACCATCCGTCAAGGCCGCCTGTCCCGCCGCGCTGAGCTCGTAGTACTTGCGAGGTGGTCCGGCCGAAGACTCGACCCACCTGGTGTTGACGAGGCCGGATGTCTTGAGACGGCTGAGAAGCGGATAGACCGTTCCTGCCGACGCATCGAGGCCGGGCCTCTCAGCCAGTGCCGTCACGATCTCGCCCCCGTAGCTCTCCTGTACCCGCAGCAACCCGAGGATCGCCAACTCCAGTACGCCCTTGCGCAGCTGTGCCACTCTGTCCGTCGCCATCGTCTCTCCTAGAGATCACCTGGTACTAGGTTATACCTGCTACTAGGCGTCGACAACCCTCTCGAACGCTGCCGAGAACAGACACACTCTCCTCAACGAAGTGCGGCCCCGCTCCCTTCATGGGGGCGGGGCCGCACCGTCGTACGGATCAGGCAGTGGCCTCTTCGCGCTTGCGCTGTGGGTCGACCTGGACGCCGGGGCCCATGGTGGTGGAGACGACGATCTTCTTCACGTACCGGCCCTTGGAGGTGCTGGGCTTGAGCCTCATGACCTCGTCCATGGCGGCGGTGTAGTTGTCGACCAGCTTGTCGAGGTCGAACGACGCCTTGCCGACGATGAAGTGAAGGTTGGCGTGGCGATCGACACGGAACTCGATCTTGCCGCCCTTGATGTCGGTGACAGCCTTCGCCACGTCCATCGTCACGGTGCCGGTCTTCGGGTTCGGCATCAGACCACGCGGGCCGAGGACGCGGCCGAGGCGGCCGACCTTGCCCATGAGGTCCGGGGTGGCCACGACGGAGTCGAAGTCGAGGTAGCCGGCGGCCACCTTGTCGATCAGCTCGTCGGCACCGACCTCGTCGGCACCGGCCGCGAGAGCGTCGGCGGCCTTCTCACCGGTGGCGAAGACGAGGACCCGTGCCGTCTTGCCCGTACCGTGCGGAAGGTTCACCGTGCCACGGACCATCTGGTCCGCCTTGCGGGGGTCGACGCCGAGTCGCAACGCGACCTCGACGGTCTCGTCGAACTTGGCCGACGCCCCGGTCTTGGCCAGCCCGACGGCCTCGACAGCCGAGTAGAGCTGGTCTGCGTCGCGTGCCTCTGCGGCTGCGCGGTACGCCTTGCTGCGCTTCATGTCTGGTTCCTCTCGTCAGCCGTCTCGTATGACGGCGTGCCAGGTGTGGTTCGTACGGGCCGCGCTGGCCCTACCACGGGGTGCGGACGTCGTACGACATCCGCGGGGAGCGTCACTCGACGGTGACGCCCATGCTGCGGGCAGTGCCCTCGACGATCTTCATGGCGGCCGCGATGTCGTTCGCATTGAGGTCCGGCATCTTGGTCTCTGCGATCTCGCGGACCTGGTCGCGCGTGATCTTGCCGACCTTGACCTTGTGAGGGGTCGCGGAGCCGGACTTGAGGCTGGCGGCCTTCTTGATGAGCTCGGCGGCCGGCGGGGTCTTCGTGATGAAGGTGAACGTCCGGTCTTCGAAGATCGTGATCTCCACCGGGATGATCGTCCCGCGCATGGCTTCGGTCGCAGCGTTGTACTGCTTGCAGAACTCCATGATGTTGACGCCGTGCGGGCCGAGGGCCGTACCGACGGGCGGGGCCGGCGTCGCCGCCCCAGCATTGAGCGCGACCTTGACGAGGGCCGCGACCTTCTTCTTAGCAGGCATGGTTTTCGGGTCCTTGCTGGTTGTTCGGTGGCCGGGGCACCCCCGGCCGTGGTGTGGGCGCTTCCGCCCGGCGCACTACGACGACTTCTGGACCTTGCTGAAGTCGAGCTCGATGGGCGTTTCGCGGCCCATGAAGTCGACCATCACAGTGACCTTCTCGTTGTGCGGGTGGATCTCCATGATCGTGGCATGGACGCCCGCGAACGGGCCGTCGACCACCATGACGGAGTTGCCGACCGAGAAGTCGGCAACCTCGACCTTCTTGCGTCGACTCGTCTGCCCGGCGCCGATCATCGCCTTGGCGATCACCGACGGGCTGAGCATCTTGACGACTTCCTCGAGGTCGAGGGCTACTGGGGTGTTGCCGTAACCGACGAAGCCGGTGACGGACGGTGTGTGACGGACCGCCGACCACGAGTCGTCGGTCAGGTCCATGCGGACGAGGACGTAGCCCGGGTGGGACGTCCGCGTCACGGTCTTCTTGGCGCCGTTGCGGATCTCGACCGTCTCCTCAGTGGGCACGACGGCCTCGAAGATGTAGTCCTCCATGTTGAGCGCCTTGACCCGGTTCTCCAGGTTCTGCTTCACACGGTTCTCCATGCCGGAGTAGGTGTGCAGCACGTACCAGTCACCGAACTTGCTGGTGAGCTCAGCGCGCAGTCCTGCGACCGCGGCGTTCGCGACGTCGTCCGACTCGTCGTCGTCTTCGGCTTCCGCTTCAGCCGGAGCTTCCTCGCCGAAGTTGAGGTCGATGCCGTCGTCGACGGGCTCTTCGACGTCGTCGTCACTCAGATCGAGGTTGATCTCGACGTCGTCGCTCGCCTCCTCGATCACGTCGTCATCGCCGAAGGACAGGGTGATGTCCTTGAGCTCGTCGTTCAAAGGTTGGTCAGTCACGGTCTTTCCTCTCTCAGCCCAGCGCCTTGAGCAGTGCCCAGCCGAACGCGAAGTCCAGCAAGCTCACGAGGGCAATCATGAACATCACGAAGATCAGAACGACCACGAAGTACTGGGTGAGCTGCGAGCCGGTGGGCCACACGACCTTGCGGAGTTCGGAGATCGACTGTTTGACGAAGGTGACCGGTCCGGTCCGCTTCTCGGTCACCCCGAGGGTGGCCTCCTTGCGCGAGCGGGTCGGCGCATCCTTCTTCTTCACCGGCGCCTTGGAGGAGCGTGGGCGTCGAACCGGAAGGGTGGACGTCGCGGCGAGGGCGACCTCTTCGGCCTCCTCGAACTGCTCCGGGTCCTCCTCGTCAGCCTCCGAGTCGAGCTCTTCCGCCTCGTCCTCGTCGGCCGCGATCTCGTAAGGGCCGGGGTCGGGCAGATCGCTGGCGAGATCCTCGCCCGGCAGGTCCTCTTCCAGCGAGGGCTCAGCGTCATCGGTCAGGGAGTCGGCGGTCTCTTCCCCCTGTACGTCCCCGTCCTGCGATGCGCTCTCGGCAGAGGTCTCCTCGTCCAGGACGGGGGCATCCTCGACCGTGGCGTCAGCGACGACCTCGCCGGCACCCTCGATGGGCGCAGCGGACTCGTTCGGGTCGCGTCCCGAAACGGTCGACTTTCTCTTGGCCACGCACTGTTCCTTCACTTGACGCCGCACCGGCAGGGGCGCCGGGCTGACTGACGGCGCCGCACGGCACCCGAGTTCGTCCTGCTTCGCAGGGCAAGAGGGACTTGAACCCCCAACCTGCGGTTTTGGAGACCGCTGCTCTGCCAATTGAGCTATTGCCCTTCGGTGGAGTGCGACCGACGGAGGGCGTGCGCCGACCGTGGACTTGTCCACACAAGAGTGTGAGTGTACGGGGTTTGGCGCGTCGAGTCGAACCCGGCTACAGGTCGCAGCCGACCAGTACGGGCTCGGGCTCGAGGGTCACGCCGAACCTCTCGCGCACCCCTTCCCTGACGGTACGAGCCAAGTTCAGGAGGTCCGTCGCGGTCGCGGAGCCACGGTTGGTGAGGGCCAGCGTGTGCTTGCCGGACAGGGTCGCCGGGCCCACTCCGTACCCCTTGCCGAAGCCTGCGTGCTCGATGAGCCACGCAGCCGAGGTCTTCACCGTACCGTCGGGCTGGGCATATCGCGGGGCCCCGTCGGGCAGGCCGGCAGAGGCCGCGCTGGACAGCAATGGGTTGGTGAAGAACGAGCCTGCGGACCAAGTGTCGTGATCGGCCGGATCGAGCACCATGCCCTTCGACCGGCGCAGACCGAGAACGGCGTCACGTACGGTGCCGAGCGGCGCCCGCTGGCCCACCTCGACACCGACGGCCGCCGCCAGCTCGGCGTAACGGAGGGGCGCCGACAAAGGCCCGAGCTCGAGCTGGAAACTGACATCGAGGACGACGTAGCGGCCCGGCTCCTCCTTGAACCTGCTGGACCGGTAGCCGAAGCCGCAGTCGGACGCCGCAAACGTGGCCTGGCCGCCCGAGATCCGGTCCCAGGTCCTCACGCGGGCGATCGTCTGCGAGACGTCCGCACCGTACGCGCCGACGTTCTGGATCGGAGTCGCCCCCGTGGCGCCGGGGATCCCGGACAAGGTCTCGAGACCGATCCACTCCTGGCCGACCGTGTGGGCTACGACGCGATCCCAGGGCTCGCCGGCGGCGATCCGTACGAAGGCGCCCGCGCAGTCGGACACCTCGGCGTTGAGACCACGTGTCGCCACGAGGACCACGACCCCATCGAAGCCCTGGTCGGACACGACGACGTTCGACCCTTCACCGAGCAGGAGCGCGGGCTCGCCCCGTGAGTCGGCCTCGCGCACGGTGCCGACCAGCTCCTCCTCTGTACGCGCCACCACCACCCGCCGAGCAGGACCGCCGACGCGCAGTGTTGTGAGGTCGGCGAGTCGGGTCGAGGCGGGCTCTGAAGCCGGCGCGGACTCGTACGTCGAGCTGACCACCTCGCACGTCTCGCCGCCCGAAGGACCATTGATGAGGTTCGGCCCGATCACTGCAGTCCCTTCCTCGACACCTCGGCCGTCACCGCGCCGAGCACCTTCTGGCCGCCGCACGTGACCTCGATGGTCACCGTGACGCTGTCCTCCGCGACGGCGCTCACCGTGCCGACGCACCGCACCTCGGCCCCCTCGTCGTCATCAGGGACGACGACCGGGTGCGTGAACCTCGCCGAGTAGCGACGCACGGCCGCCGGGTCGCCCACCCAGTCGGTGACCACGCGCAGGGCAGTCCCAAGAGTCAGCATGCCGTGCGCGATGACACCCTCGAGCCCGAGCGCGCTCGCGGCCCGGTCGCTCCAGTGGATCGGGTTGAAGTCGGTCGACGCTCCGGCGTACCGAACGAGCTGCGCCCTCGTCAACGAGATTGCCAGCTCGCCGATCTGTGTACCCACCTCGATGCTCATGAGGTCGCCCTGGTGTGGACGAAAGTAGACGAGGAGTCGACGACCGGCTCCCCCTCGAGCGTCGCCACCCGGACTGTCACGCCGACGATCTCCATGGCGCCCCGGCAGCGCACCTTGTCGATGTTGAGCGCGCCGGTGACCGTATCGCCGGCACGCAGCGGGCGGTGCCAGACGAAGGTCTGGTCGGCGTGGACGACCCGCTCCAGCGACAGGTCGAGCTCGGGGTCGGCGAACAGCCCGTCCCAGGCAGCCGCGCCGATGACCGCAGCGAACGTCGGCGGGGCAACGGGCGCCTCGCCCGAGTAGGCGGGGTTCGGGTCGCCCAGCGCCGCGGCGAACTCGGCGATCTTCGCCGCGCTCACCTCGTAGGGCGCCGTCGGTGGGTACGTACGACCCACATGGTCTGCTGTGATGGGCACGACCCCATTCAACGGGGGCGAGCAAAGCCAGCACAAGCTGCCGCGGCAGCGGGATGCGCGATGACTACCTTGTGCGCCCGGCCTGACCGGGCCGCGACGGTCCCAGAGGTACCCTCGTAGCATGCCGATCGAGGACCCCGGGGAGCCCGGACTACGTCCCGCGACACCGGCGTGGCCACCGTCCGGCGGGGCCGCCGGAGCCGAGCCGGGGTCTCTTCGCACGCCTGTCCGGGTCGAGCACTCCGACGAGTACGACGTCGAGGACGAGGAGTTCGAGCAGTTCGACTGGGACTCGTGGCAGCCCGGCGAGATCAGCGACGACGAGCCCGCCGCGGAGGAGGTCGACTGGGGTGCGCGCGGAGCGATGACGCCTGCCGAGCCCACGTCGTGGCGCGAGAAGGTCATCGGCGAGAGCGACTGGCCCCGCGGGGTGACCATCGGTGAGCGCGAGGCAGTGGCAGACCCTGCTGTGGCCGGGATCGCTCCAGTCCACACTGAGTCGGAGCCGGTCGAGGACGACGACGGTCTCGAGCCTGTGCCTACCTCCCTCGCAGAGCCTCTTCTCGCCAGCGGTCGCCTCTGGCCGCCCGCTAGTCCAGTCAGCCACGACGTCGTCCACGTCCGGGTCGCCCCGTGGGCCCCGTTCACCACAGGGCTCGCGCTGGCCCTCGCCATGGTTCTCATGTCCGCCGCGATCGTCAGCCAGACGGGTCGACTTGGTCTGACGCTCGCGGTGCTCACCGGTCAGGTGCCGACCTCAGCCGACGCGGTCGTCGGGGCCTACCTCTCGGCTATCTCGCGTGCGGATGCGAGCAAGGCTATTTCGTACCTGTCGACCGCACCGGCCGACCCGCTGCTCCTCACCGACGCGGTCCTTCGGAAGAGCATCGAACAGAGCCCCATCACCGTGGTGGCCGTGAAAGCCGGGTCGAGCAGCATCAACGGCACCCAGCGGGTGGAGGCCACGTACACGATCGGTGACGTCCAGGTCTCGACCGCCTTCACCACCGCCTTCTCCGAGGGCCAGTGGGTGATCCGCGACGATCCTGGGCGCATCGGCGTGGGGTCTCTCCGCGCAGCGGGGATCCCGTTGTACATCAACGGCCAGAAGGTGCCCGATACCGTCGAGAGCCTGCCGGCCTTCCCGGGGACGTACGAGCTGTCGACGAACAACACGTTCATCGACTACGCCACACCGAGCGCACTCGTCGTCCGAAGCTCGGACGAGGCGCCGATCATCGGCGCGGTCAAGCTGGAGCTGACGGAGAAGGGGCGTCAGGCGGCGCTGGCGGCGGTCCGGACCGCGGTCACCCAGTGCCTCGCGAAGAAGGAGCTGCAGCCGGACGGATGCCCCCAGAACATCGAGCCGAACCGCAACGAGCCCGTGGCGAGCGACACGATCGTCTACACGGCGAAGAACGAGTCGATGACGATCTCGGATTCGGAGCTACGGCTCTCGACAGTCACGGTGACGTACGTGGCCACGTGGCAGCTGGACGTGAAGGTCATGGTCGGCACCACACCTCGGGACGTCACGTTCCCCTTCAGCGTCACGGCCCTGTGGCAGGTGGGCCTGAGCGGCAGCCAGCCGACACCCGTACTCGTGTCCTAGGTCTTCGGCCAGGACAGCGCAAACGGCCGGACCCCTCAGGGATCCGGCCGTCGTTGCGTGTGGGCTCAGCGGGTTTCGCGGTGAGCCTGGTGGGTGCCGCAGCGCGGGCAGAACTTCTTGATCTCCAGACGATCCGGGTCGTTGCGCCGGTTCTTCTTGGTGATGTAGTTGCGCTCCTTGCAGTTGCTGCACGCGAGCGTGATCTTGGGCCGGATCTCGGAGCCCTTCTTGGCCATGTTCATCCCTCGGTGTTGTGCCGTACCAGTGTGTAGCGGGAACGGGACTTGAACCCGTGACCTAACGATTATGAGCCGTTTGCTCTACCGTCTGAGCTATCCCGCCGTGGAGCCCCCATGCGGAATCGAACCGCAGACCTTCTCCTTACCATGGAGACGCTCTGCCGACTGAGCTATAGGGGCCAGCCGCCGGACCAACATACACGACCCCCCTCCCCACCCGCGAATCGGTATGACCAGGGCCTCGCAGGCGGTGCCAGAGGTGCTCCCGCAGGCCTGGCGAACACCGACGGCCCGGGACCATCGAGGTCTCGGGCCGAGGTGGTGGCAGGTGTAGGGTTCGAACCTACGTAGGCTGAGCCGACGGTTTTACAGACCGCTCCCTTTGGCCACTCGGGCAACCTGCCAAGCTGGCGAACCAGCGGCCGAAAGACTAGCAGTCACGCCTTGAGCCTGCCGAATCGATACCCGCCTCTGCGGGCACCTCGCGACACATGGCCCGTCCAACTTCTCTAGGCTGACGGTCGACGTTTTCCCTAGGAAGGACGCACCATCATGGCTACGCCCCACATCAGCGCCGAGCCGGGACAGATCGCGCCGCTCGTTCTCATGCCCGGAGATCCCCGCCGCGCGGAGAAGATCGCAGGAGACTTCCTCGACGATCCCCAGATCGTCTCGGACGTGAGAGGCATCCAGTGCTTCACCGGCACGTACGAAGGCACGCCGATGAGCGTCATGGCTTCCGGCATGGGTCTTCCCTCACTGTCGATCTACGCGACCGAGCTGTACAGGTTCTACGGAGTAGAGCGGATCGTACGGGTCGGCACGTGCGGAGCCATGCTGGCCGAGGTCGAGGTACGCGACGTCATCATCGCGTCGGCCGCCCACACGAACTCGTCGGTGCCGTCGCTGCTCGTGCCGGACGCCACGGTCGCGCTGGCGCCGAGCCCGTACCTCCTTCGGGCCGCGATGAACGCCGCGGAGTCGGTCGACGGTCTGCGTTGGCACGTCGGTCCTGTGTACGCGAGCGACCACTTCTATGGCGGCAACCCGGCGACGATGGAGAAGCTCATCGCGCTCCGTACGAGGGCCGTCGAGATGGAAGCGGCCGGGTTGTACGCGGTGGCGCTGACCGAGGGCAAGGAGTCCTTGGTGGTCCTCACGGTGTCCGACCACCTGACCAGCCCAAGCCCTGAGCTCACCAGCGCGGAGCGCGAGGACTGCTACCGCTCGATGGTGAAGATCGCGGCCGCGGCGCTTCGCTCCTGACCCAGAATGACCGCCGAGTCGAGCGAAGGTCACAGTCTCATTGCGGCTCGTACGCGTTCCTTGACACCCCTTCTGCCCCCCGATTGACTCGGCGAGAAGGCGGGGGCGTCGGGGGGCCATTCCCGTACCCGTACGGGGAGGGATCCATGATCGCTGTCGGCGGTTGTTCGACCGTACGACGCATCGCCGGACCCCACGACACCTTCCTCGACCCACATCCCCTGGCCGTCCACTCGGACTCTCTCCGTGGCTCGACGCACCTCAGGTTGTGCAAAAGGTTTTGCATGCCTACCGTCAGCGTCACCTCGGCGAAGGAGCGCAGCGTGGCGAAACGATCGGTAGCCGGCACGTCGGTGAGACAGTCATGACCTCCACCGGCGGACGCGTGACCGTCGTAGGGAGCGCCAACCTCGACCTGGTGACCGTCACCGAGACGCTGCCCCGCCCCGGAGAGACGCTGCTCGCGACCGCGTACTCCGAAGGTCCCGGCGGCAAGGGGAGCAACCAGGCGCACGCAGCGGCACGGATGGGCGCGGCGGTGTCCTTCGTGGGCTTGCGCGGCGACGACGCGGCAGGCCAGATCCTCGCCGACGCGCTGAGCGCCGAGGGGGTGGACGTGTCCGCCTTCTCGGTGACGAACGGTCCGTCCGGGCGGGCCCTGGTCATGGTCGACGCGGCTGCCGAGAACTCGATCATCGTCGTCGCGGGGTCGAACGCGAAGCTGTCGCCGGCCGATATCGAACGGGCCGGCGACGTGGTCCGCTCCGCTGATGTCGTCGTCTGCCAGCTCGAGGTCCCGCTCGCGGCCGTCGAGGCCGCACGCCTGGCCTGCACGGGCATCTTCGTCCTCAACCCCGCGCCCGCCCGACCGCTGCCGGACGAGATGCTCGCCGGTACGCACGTGCTCGTCGTCAACGAGACCGAGTACGCGACCGTCCTCGGCATCCCGCTCCCCGACCAGCTGGACGACATCGCCGACGTGGCCGCCCGTCCGGGAGCGCCGCGGGTCATCGTGGCGACACTCGGCCCGCGAGGCGCTGCGGTCTGTACGGACGGGGCCGTCACGCTCATCACCCCTCCCCCCGTCACGGTCGTCGACTCGACCGGCGCCGGCGACACGTTCGTGGGTGCCCTCGCGGCCGAGCTGGCACGCGGTTGCGACGTGCTGACCGCCGCACGCATGGCGGTCGTGGCCGCCTCACTGTCCACGCAGAGCCTCGGAGCCACCGCAGGCATGCCTCATCGCCACGAGGTCGTACCCCACCTCGCGCTGTCCAAGTGCCCGGAGCCCGCCTAGTGGCTGGTCCCGTTTTCACCACCCGGCCGGTTCTCCGGCCACAGTCCACAAGGAGAAAGTCATACATGAAGCGCCAACTGAAGCTGGGACTGGCGGCCGCCTCCGCCCTTGCCCTCGCCCTCACCGGCTGCTCGTCGTCAGCGTCCACCGGCTCCCCGTCCGGTAGCGCGAGCGCCTCCGGGAAGCTCTCCGTCGTCAGCGTCATCAACGGAACCCTCGGCGACGCGAGCTTCTTCGACAGTGCCGAGACCGGCATGACGAAGCTGAAGGCCGAAGGCCACAAGACCCAGACGATCCAGTCCGATGCCAACAACCAGACGTCGTGGAAGCAGAACACGGAGTCGGTCTCCGGCAAGTGGGACATCGTCGTCGTCGGTACGTCGCAGATGGTCGACATCCTCAAGGAGATCGCACCCAAGTACCCGAACCAGAAGTACATCATCTACGACGATGTCGTGGCCGCTCCGAACGTCGCCTCCATCACGTTCAAGCAGAACGAGGGCTCGTACCTCGCGGGCGTGCTGGCCGCTCTCGCCACCACGAACAAGGACAAGTTCCCGAACGCCACCGGGTCGAAGGTCATCGGCCTCGTCGGCGGCATGGACATCCCGATCATCAACGACTTCGTCGTGGGCTTCAAGAAGGGCGCCGAGACGGTCGATCCGACCATCCAGGTCAAGGTCGGCTACGTCGGCAACTTCACCGACTCCGACAAGGGCTACTCGATCGCCAAGTCGATGTACGAGCAGGACAAGGCTGACGTCGTCTACCAGGTCGCCGGTGGCGCAGGTGCAGGCGTACTGAAGGCTGCCAAGGACACCGGCCGCTACGCGATCGGCGTCGACTCGAACCAGAACAAGCTCTACCAGGGCTTCATCCTGGCCTCGATGCTGAAGAACGTGGGCGACGGCATCCACACCGCCGTCACCGCTGCTGATGCGGGCACTCTGGCCTACGGCTCGACCACGTCCTACGGTCTGAAGAACGGCGGCGTTGGCCTCACCTTCGCCGACAACGGCAACATCGTTCCGGCTGACATGCAGGCGAAGATCACCGACTACGCCCAGCAGGTCTCGGACGGCAAGATCACCGTTCCGACCACGATCAGCTGACCATCCGTGCATGATGTGGGGGCCGGGCATCGGCCCGGCCCTGGCATCTGTCCTGAGCCCATCGAGGGAGCCTCATGACTACGCCGCTGCTCCAGCTGCGCCACGTCACCAAGACGTTCGGTTCGCTGGTCGCCAATGACAACGTCGATCTGGACGTCCTTCCCGGCCGCGTCCATGCGCTGGTCGGCGAGAACGGCGCCGGCAAGACGACGCTGATGTCGATGATCAACGGCACCGGCGTACCTGATTCCGGCACGATCATCGTCGACGGCAAAGAGGTCTCGATCACCACGCCCCAACAGGCGGCCTCGCTCGGCATCGGCATGGTCTTCCAGCACTTCAAGCTCGTCGGCTCCCTCACCGTCGCGGCCAACGTCTTCCTCGGCCGGGAGATCACCAAGAA
>Ga0208716_1000931_pt1 | contig 11643 bp, 7 predicted proteins | sample NGESurdeep092012_8_FD_184482 | JGI IMG/M metagenome (GOLD analysis project Ga0208716, IMG submission 184482) | Arctic peat soil microbial communities from Barrow, Alaska - NGEE Surface sample 415-3 deep-092012 (SPAdes) | ecosystem: Environmental > Terrestrial > Soil > Wetlands > Peat ...
GCGGTCAAGACCCCCAAATCGGAGGGCGGAGTTCCGCGACACCCTGAAATTGGAGACTCGCAGAGCTCGCCCCTCCGACAATTCGACGATGCGGCCAACGATTCGGTGCAAATCGAAGGCACGAATTTCGCCGCCACGTTCAGCCGGTCGGCGGGGGCGCTGACGTCATTGGTTTATGACGGACGGGAAATTCTCGCTTCAGATGATTCCGTTCGGAGTTCCGCCTTCAGGCGGTTGGAAGCGCCGGAGCCGTCCCGCGACGGGCGGGACGGGACAACAATCCGGCCTGGGCGACAGCAGTTGCGGGCCGGGCGTGCTGAAACATTACGCGGTTTTACCAACGAAAACGCATCATTTGCCCCTGCGGCTTCGCCCGTATCCGGCGCCCGGCGCATTGAACAGGTGATTATTGCCAATCTGCGTAAAAATTCTGCCAATCTTTGGCAAGGCACTTGACAGAAAAAAATTATTGGCTAAGTTCAAACGCAGTGGTCAGTAAACTGTCAAACTTGAAACTGAGCAGTCTAAACAGTCTATGGACATACATCATCCCTTCCTGAGTGAATTCCCCGAACATCGCGAAACCGTCCGGCACCTGCGCCTGAGCGACAACAAATTCCGCCAGATGTTTGAGGAATACCACCATTTGGATGACGCCGTCTGCCGGATTGAGGAGGAAATTGAGTTCGCCACCGATCAGGAGATTGACGAACTGAAGTTCAAGCGTGCCAAACTCAAGGACGCCCTCTATTCCGCAGTCAGCCGCGCCACGGTCGCGGCGCAATAAGCGTCAGGTTTTGCCGGCTTCTGCCGGCGCCGCCGATGGTCGCTTTAATGCGATTCGGCGGCGGCTTTCCGTTTCTTCGCCTCTTCAATCACCTTTTCCGCCGCGTCGTGCGGCATTTCCTCGTAATGGCTGAAATCCTCCGTGTGCACGCCGCGGCCGCCGGTCAGTGAACGGAGATTGCTGGAATAGTGATAAAGGTCCTTCACCGGAACCTGCGCCTTGATCACCTGGAAACCGCCGTCGGTTTCAATGCCCTGGATCCGGCCGCGCCGGCTCGACAAATCGCCCATCACTTTGCCCATGCAATCGTCCGGAATGTGAATCTCAATGTTGTTGATCGGCTCCAGCAGACACGGCCGCGCGGCTGTAAACGCCTCCTTGAACGCAAAATAACCGGCGATTTGAAACGCGATGTCCTTCGAATCCACCGGGTGCATCTTGCCGTCGTAAAAATCAATCTTCACGTCCACCACGCGGCAGCCGGCGAGGATGCCCTCGGTGCAGGCCTGGTTCACGCCCTTCTCGACGGACGGCACGAACACGCGGTCCACGTTCTGGCCGACCAGCGAGCTGGTGAATTCCAGGCCCGTGTCGCGCGGCTTCGGTTCGATGCGCATCCAGACCTCGGCAAATTGTCCGGAACCGCCGGTCTGCTTCTTGTGGCGGTATTTTGAGTCCGCCTTGGTCTTGATGGTTTCCCGATACCGCACGCGCGGCTCGGTCAATTCGACATGGATGTTGTGCCGGCGGCGCAACCGGTCGGCCACGACTTCCAGATGCAATTCGCCCTGCGCGGAGATGACGGTCTGGTGCAGTTCGGAATCCACGAAATAGAGGAAGGTTGGATCTTCCTCATGCAACGCGGCGAGGCCGGAGGCGATTTTGTCCTCCTCGCCCTTCACCTTGGCGACCAGCGACGCGTGGATGTTCGGCTTGGGATAAACGACCTTCGGCAACCTCACGGCCTTCTTGGCGTGGCACAGCGTGTTGCCGGTGTGCGTGTCCTTGAGTTTGACGGCCGCGGCGATGTCTCCGGGGCCGAGGGTGTTGACCGCCTCGCGGTTCTGGCCGTTGAGCAGATAAATCTGTCCGATGCGCTCATTGACTTTGCGGTCGCTGTTGAACAAATCCATGCCGGTGGAAACCGACCCCGAATAGACGCGGAAGAACGACAGCTCGCCGAAATGCGCCTCGGACATCGTCTTGAAAATATAAAGCACCGGTTCGGGATCGTCCAAGCCGACCTCCACTTCCGCGTCGCTGGCATTGACCGCCTTGACCTTCTTGCGGTCCACGGGCGACGAGCCGTATTTGGCGATGAAATCCATCAGGCGCGCGACGCCGATGTTATTTTCCGCCGAAGTGCAAAACAGCGGGATGAACAATTCCTTTTGCACCGCCGCGTGGATGCCGACGCGAAATTCCTCCTCCGACAACCCACCCTTCTCGAAAAACTTGTTCATCAACTCGTCGTCGGACTCGGCGATGTGTTCGATCAATTGGCGGTGCAATTCCTTGACCTTCGCCTCCCATTCGCCGGTGGCCGGCTCTTCCTTGTATTTGCCGCTGGAATCGGTGGCGTAGGTCACAATTTCATTGCGCAACACGTCCAGCACGCGGTTGAAGCCGGGGCCGGGATTCATCGGAACGCTCAACGGAAAAACGTGCCGGCCAAACCGTTCCTGCACCTGGCGCACCACCGCGTCGAAATCCACGTTCTCCTTGTCCAGCGCGTTCACCACGATCATTTTCGGGATGCCGTAGCGGGTCGCGTAATCCCACACCCGGTCGGTGCCGACGCCGACACCGTGTTGCGCATGAATCACCACCAGCGCGAAATCGCCGACGCGCAACGCGCCCAGTCCTTCGCTGATGAAGTCGAGATAACCCGGGGTGTCAATGACGTTGAACTTTTTCCCCATCCACTCCGTGTGCAGCAGCGACGCCGAGACCGAAATCTGCCGGTTCTTTTCGCTGACATGATAGTCCGACGCCGTCGAACCGTCCGCGATGCGGCCCATGCGCGAGATGACGCCGCCGCACGCGAGCATCGCCTCGCAGAGCATCGTCTTGCCCGACGAAGCGTGACCGACGACGGCGAAGTTACGGATGTCTGCCGGAGCGTAATTTTTCATAGTGGAATTTCTTTCAATTTGGAAACAGTGGAAACCGCAACCGCCCGCGACTCAAAGGAGCGCGGCCCGTTTGAAGACAAAGGCAACCTGGCAAAAGCCGGTCGGGGACAGGCGGCGATGATTTGCATGCGCAATTTAATAACCGACCCGCCACCCTGCTGAAAAGCAAAGTTTGGCTTTATTGCATCAAATCTTGCCATGCGGCGCGCCGCCGCGACTCCCCGATTTGACGGCCGGATTTCCCCATCGAAGCCATTACCCAACCTCCCTTCACCCATTTTTGGCAAAGACCGTGTATTAATTGGCTTGGATTCAAATATGTCTTGAATTAGTACCGCCTTCACAACACGTTGTGCGGGCGGGATAAAGATTTTCCATGGAAATGATATGAGCGCACAAAAAGTTCGAATAGCCTGGATCCAGGGCGGCGCGGCCAAGTGCGAAATTCTCCCGCCGCTGCCACCGCGTCTTTTTCGTCTGGTGCTCCTCGGGGCGCCGGGCGTGGGCAAGGGAACCCAGGCCGAATTGCTCTGCGAACGGCTGGGCACCTGCCACCTTTCCACCGGCGACATTTTCCGCGCCGCCAAATGCCTCGCCGAGGGCGAGCGCAGCCCGGCGCTGGGAGCCGCGCTCGGCTACATGCGGCGCGGCGACCTGGTCCCCGACCAGACCGTGCTCGATCTCATCCGCGAGCGCACTGGTTGCATCCGCTGCCGCGGCGGGTTTCTACTCGACGGATTTCCGCGCACGGTCGCGCAGGCGGAGGCTTTCGCCAAAATCATGGAGCAGGAGCAAATCCCGCTCGACGCCGTGTTGAATTACGATTTGCCCATCGAAAAAGTTGTCGCGCGCCTGAGCGGCCGGCGCACCTGCCCGAATTGCAAGGCGGTCTTCCACGTGACCGCGCTCCCGCCGCGCGTGGAAGGCGTTTGCGATCATTGCGGGACAAAACTCCAGCAACGCGAAGACGACCGGCCCGAAGCCATCCGCGTGCGCATGGAGGTTTATGAAAAGAGCACCAAACCGCTGACCGACTTCTACCAGCAACGCGGCTTGCTGTTGACCATCGAGGCCGAGGGCACGCCGGAGGAAATTTACCAGCGCACCCTCACCGCGCTGGGTTCCGCCCGGGGCGGCAAGCTGCGCCACCCGTCGCGGACCAACGCGGATTGACTTGAAACTTTTTGCCTGTGGCCGGTGATTCTTCACCCGGCGCATCTCCCGGGCGTGTCGCTCAAATCATTTTCCGCTTCGGATGTGGGGCAGACATTCCTGTCTGCCGGTTCTGGGGACTTTCCAGTCCCCGGATTCCCCGTCAAACTGTCAGCTTTGGTCCGCGAAGTTGGAAAACTTCGCAACCGGCAGGCTCGAAAGCCTGCCCTACCATTTGGGCAACACGCCCACCATCGGGCAAGGAATGTGGGCATTTTGCCAAGAGTCGTGTAGTGACACTTCCGCCGTGGACTTAACGTGCCAGTGAGAATTGTGGAAGCAGCCAGTCAAAAACACTTGAACTCGACCGCAACCAGACCATTCAACGGGAAAGAACGCCTTGCGATTCCGGAGACGGCCTTTGGCTGCCCGCGCGATTTTCTCAACAACCGCTTTGTGTATGCGGTGATTTCAGCACGCGCCCACGGCTTGTCGCTGGGCGTAAACATGAATCCCGACAAATACTGCAACTTCGACTGTCTCTATTGCGAGGTGGACCGCCGGAATGCTCCGCGCGAGGCGAAGCTGGACGTGGACGCGATGGCCGCCGAGCTTCACAAAACGCTCGCGTTCGTGATGGCGGGAAAATTGCACGAACGTCCGTTTTATTCCGCGCTGTCGGAGGAATTGTTCACGCTGCGCCACGTGGCCCTGAGCGGCGACGGTGAACCGACCCTCGCGCCGAATTTTGCCGAGGCCGTTGAATCAATCGTGCATATCCGGGCGCTGGGCGAATTTCCGTTCTTCAAAATCGTGCTGATTACGAATGCCACCGGGCTGGACCGGCCCCAGGTGCAGCAGGGGTTGAAACATTTCACGAAGTCCGACGAAATCTGGGCCAAGCTGGACGGCGGCACGCAGGCGTTATTCAACCAGGTGGACCGGTCGGACGTGCCGCTGGAGAAAGTGCTGTCCAACATCCTGCTGGTGGCCCGCCAGCGCCCGGTGATCATCCAAAGCCTGTTCCCGGCCATCAACGGCGAAGAACCGCCGTCCTGGGAAATCGAGGAATACGCGCATCGCCTCAAGGAATTGAAGGCGGCGGGCGCGGACATTCCCCTCGTGCAGATTTACTCCGCCACGCGGCCGATGTTTCACGCGGAGTGCGGACATCTGCCGTTGAAAACGCTTTCCCACATCGCGCAGACCGTGCGTCACGTGTCCGGCTTGAAGGCGGAAGTGTTTTAATACCATTTCCCGATAATAATCGGCACATTTCCCAGAGGTAGGGCCGCGTTGCCGCGCGGCCATCACCCGGCGGCGCAGCTCCGATAGATCGCGAGCAGGCAGCGCCGCCCTACCCATTCACCGATTGTCTCTGGGAATTGGTATAAGACCGAAAATCGAAGGCCGAAATCCGACCCGCTACGACGGCGCGACAGCGCGGCGAGGAGAATTCCGGGGATCGAATCCGAAAGCCAACACCGGAATACGGGAAATTTTCTCCATTCACCCCACCTGATAATTCGGGTTTCTTTCGGCATTCGGATTTCGGGCTTCGGGTTTCAATCAATCCCGGTTTTTGCCAGCGCGTCCGCTTTTCCGTCCGGTCGGACTTGATTACGGCACGGAGTAGGTGGAAATGGCCCGCATGTATTGCGCGCGCTCAAAGGCGCTGGGCGCCGGGCAATTTTTCTGGCTCAGGCTGCCCTTGAGTTGCGTGACGGATTCATATTCATGCTCTTCCATCCACGCGACGAGTTCGCGTTCGATGACGCTGATTTGCCCGACGCCGTGCCGGATGAGCGTGGAGCAGAGCATGGTCACGTCCGCACCGGCCATGAGCATTTTCAAAACGTCGGACGCGCGATGGATGCCGCTGGTGGCCGCCAGACTGCATTTGAGACGGCCGTAAAGGATGGCAATCCAGCGCAATGGAACGCGCATGGCCATCGGCGTGCTCAACAAAATGTTGGGTTTGACTTCCAGCGTGTCCAAATCAATGTCCGGCTGGTAAAACCGGTTGAACAGCACCAGCCCATCCGCCCCGGTCTCGTTCATCCGCTTGGCCATGTTGGCAAAGTTGGTAAAGAACGGACTGAGCTTCACCGCCACCGGAATCGTGATCTCGGCTTTCACCGCTTTGAGAACGTCCAGATAGGTTTGTTCGACCTCCCCGGCGGGCAGGTTCATGTTCGTGGGAATGTAATAAATGTTCAACTCCAGCGCATCGGCGCCCGCCTGTTGGACCAGCTTGGCATATTGCGTCCAGCCGCCGGGGGACGAGCCGTTCAAGCTCGCGATGATGGGAATTTTCACGGACTTTTTCGCGTTGGCGATGTGCTTGAGATAATCCTCGGGGCCGAGGTGATATTCCTCCGGCTCCGGAAAATACGTCAGCGCCTCCGCAAAACTGAACGTGCCGCTTTCCATGTAATGGTTCAGTTCCAGGCGGTCCTGGCGCAATTGCTCCTCGAACAGGGAATACAGCACCACCGCCGACGCCCCGGCGTCCTCCATGCGTTTGAGGTTGTCAATTTCCTCCGATAGCGGCGAGGCCGACGGCACCAGCGGCGTGCGCAGTTTCAAACCGAGATAGGTCGTAGTCAGGTCCATAGGTTTTTTAATTGAATTCCGAAGTTCGAAATCCGAAATCCGAAAGAAGCTCGAAACCCGAAACCCGAACCCACGCGGGACGGCATTCGCCCCGGCGGGTTGACATCGAAGGGTTCCCTTCGGCATTCGGCATTCGTCCCGCATTGCGGGATTTCGTCATTCGTCATTCGTCATTCGGTTTTTCCATCACGGTTGCTGGTCCGCCGTGGCGGACGGTTTGGACGGCGCGGCCGGAGCGGCGCCGGACTTCAAATCGCGCCCGGACAAATACTGGTAAAATTTCCAGCGGCGGTCGGCATCCACCTGGGCTTGGGCGAAGAGCTTTTTGGCCTCTTCCGGTTTGCTCTTGGTGAGCATCTTGAAACGGTTTTCCGAGAGCAGATAATCCTGCACTTTGGTTTTCGCCGCCTGTGAATCCAATTGCAACGGATTCTCCCCGGCTTCGGTCCGGCGCGGGTCGTAGCGATACAACAGCCACTGGCCGGATTCCACCGCGAGCTTCTGCTGGCGCGCGCCCACGCCCATGTCCAGCGCGATGCCGTGCGCGATGCAATGGCTGTAGGCGATGATGAGCGACGGGCCGGGATACGATTCCGCCTCCACAAACGCGCGCAGCGTCTGCTCATCCTTCGCGCCCATCGCGACGCTGGCCACATAGATGTTGCCGTAGGTCATCGCGATCAGGCCGAGGTCTTTCTTGCCCATCGGTTTGCCGCCGGCGGCAAACTTGGCCACCGCGCCGCGCGGCGTGCTCTTGGACATCTGTCCGCCCGTGTTGGAATAAACCTCCGTGTCGAGCACGAGCACGTTCACGTCGCGCCCGCTCGCCAGCACATGGTCCAGGCCGCCGTAGCCGATGTCGTAGGCCCAGCCGTCGCCGCCCAGAATCCACACGCTCTTTTTGGCAAGCATGTCGGCGATGGGCAGCAGCAGTTTCACCTCGGGAGAGTCCAGCTTCGCCAGCTTTTGCTTCAAGGCGGCCACGCGCTCGCGCTGTTCGTAAATCCCGGCTTCATCGGTCTGACCGGCATTGACGATGCCGTTCACGAGGTCGTCGCCCAGTTGCGGCGCGAGTTTTTTCACCAGTTCCGCGGCGAATTCCTTTTGCTTGTCAATCGAAACGCGGAAGCCCAGGCCGAACTCGGCGGCGTCCTCGAAGAGCGAATTGTTCCACGTCGGGCCGCGACCGCCCTTGTCCACGCAGTAAGGCGTGGTCGGCAGGTTGCCCCCGTAAATCGAGGAACAGCCGGTGGCGTTGGCGATGACCGCGCGGTCGCCGAAAAGCTGCGACAACATCTTGATGTAGGGCGTTTCGCCGCAGCCCGCGCACGCGCCGCTGAACTCGAACAACGGCCGCATGAACTGTTGCTGGCGGAGCTGCGTGACCTTGAGTTTGCGCCGGTCGAATTCGGGCAAGGTGATGAAGAAATTCCAGTTCTCCCGCTCCTGCGCCCGCAACGGCGCCTGCGGACGCATGTTGATGGCCTTGAGCTTGGCTTCGGTCTTGTTGCGCACGGGGCAAACATCCACGCACAGCGCGCAGCCGGTGCAATCCTCGGCGGCGATTTGCAGCGTGAAACTCATCCCTTTGAACTCCGGCACGCGCGCGGCGGTGCTCTTGAAAGCCGCGGGCGCGCCCTTGAGCGCCGCCGATTCATAGACTTTCGCCCGGATCGTCGCGTGCGGGCAGATGGCCACGCACTTCAGGCATTGGATGCAGATTTTTTCGTCCCAAACCGGAATGTCCAGCGCGAGGTTGCGCTTCTCGTATTGCGCCGTGGCGGTCGGGAACGTGCCGTCCACCGGAAACGCGCTCACGGGCAGGTCGTCGCCCTCGCCGGCGGTGAGTTTGCCCAGCACGTCCTTCACGAATTGCGGCGCGTTGGGCGTGACCGGCGGCAACAACCCGCCGCTGCCGTTCGCGTTCTTCGGCACCGGCACTTCGTGCAGATGCTCCAGCGTGTTGTCCACCGCCTTGAGGTTCATGGCCACGACTTCCTCGCCTTTTTTGCCGTAGGTCTTCTTGATGGAATACTTGATGGACTCGATGGCCTTGTCCCGGGGCAGCACACCGGACAACGCGAAGAAACAAACCTGCATGATGGTGTTGATGCGTCCGCCCATGCCGCTGTCCCGCGCCACCTTCGTCGCGTCAATCACGTAAAACTTCGCCTTCTTGGCAATGAGCTGCTTCTGCAACGGCGTCGGCAGCTTGGACCAGATTTCGTCCTTCGAATACGGCGTGTTCAACAGGAACGTGCCGCCCGTCACCAGCGGCTTCACCATGTCGAATTTCTCCAGGAACGTCGGCAGGTGGCACGCCACGAAATTGGCGCGGCTCACCAGATAGGTGGAGCGGATCGGCTCCGGCCCGAACCGCAGGTGCGACACCGTCATGCTGCCCGATTTCTTGGAATCATAGACGAAGTAGCCCTGCGCGTAATTTTCCGTGCCTTCGCCGATGATCTTGATGGAATTTTTGTTCGCGCCCACCGTGCCGTCCGCGCCCAGACCGTAAAACATCGCGCGAATCACATTGTCGGGTTCGGTCGAGAATTCCGGGTCCACCGGCAGGCTGGTGTGGGAAACGTCGTCGGTGATGCCTACGGTGAAATGATTTTTCGGCTGCTTCTGCTTGAGATTGTCGAACACCGCCTTGACCATCGCGGGTGTGAATTCCTTCGACGACAAACCATACCGTCCGCCGACAACCTTCGGCATCGTCTTCAGCTTGCCGAAACCGTTCATCAACGCTTCCGCCAGCGCGGTGACGGCGTCCTGATAAAGTGGTTCGCCCGTCGCGCCCGGCTCCTTGGTTCGGTCCAGAACCGCGATGGACTTCACGCCAGCCGGCAGCGCCTCGACGAACTTGCACGCGTCAAAAGGCCGATACAACCGCACTTTCAGCACGCCGACTTTCTCGCCCTTTTTGACGAGGTAATCCACCGTTTCATGCGCCGCTTCGCAACCGGAACCCATCAGCACGATCACGCGCTCGGCGTCCGGCGCTCCGACGTAGTCGAACAGCTTGTAGGCGCGGCCCACCACCTTCGCAAATTGATCCATGGCGTCCTGCACGATTTGCGGACAGGCGGTGTAAAACGTGTTGCACGCCTCGCGGCCCTGGAAGAACGCATCGGGATTTTGCGCCGTGCCGCGCAGCACCGGCCGGTCCGGCGACATCGCCCGCGCGCGCAGTCCGGCAATCAGCTTGTCGTCAATCAACGCCCGCAAATCCGCGTCCGTCAGCATTTCAATCTTCTGCACCTCGTGCGAGGTGCGGAAGCCGTCGAAGAAATGCACGAAAGGAATCCGCGAGCGCAGCGTGGTCGCCTGCGCGATGAGCGCGAAATCAACGGCCTCCTGCACGCTGGCCGAGCCGAGCATGCCCCAGCCGGTCGAGCGGCAGGCCATGATGTCGCTGTGATCGCCGAAGATGGAAAGCGCATGGGTGGCGATGGCGCGGGCGGTGACGTGGAAGACGGCAGGCTCAAGTTCGCCCGCGATTTTGAACATGTTGGGAATCATCAGCAGCAGGCCTTGCGACGCCGTGAACGTGGTGGCGAGCGAGCCGGTCTGCAACGCGCCGTGGACGCTGCCCACCGCGCCGCCTTCGCTTTGCAACGCCACGACCGACGGGATGGTGCCCCAGAGATTCTTTTTGCCTTCCGACACCCACTGATCGCAGAACTCGGCCATCGGCGAGGAGGGCGTGATGGGATAAATGGCCATCACTTCATTCAGGCGGTAGGCGACGTTGGCGACGCCTTCGTTGGCATCAACGGTAAGTTTGGGTCTTGTGCTCATATCGGTGAAAAATGTAACAAATCAAACATCGCTGCGACATCGAAAATGGCCGTCGGGCTGGCGGAATTCAAAACAACTTTCCCGGAAGCTGACAGCGTGGAAATCACGTTAAATCAGCGCTGCCCGGACACCCCCACTTTTTTTGTCAAAGAAACAACATTCGTTGCTTCCCCCACTCAAAAATTCAATGCTGAATGCCTGCTCGCGCGATAGCGGAGTTGAGGGTTGAGGGTTGAGTGCGGCTTTCGGAGGGGCGAGTTACACGAGCCCCAAACTTTAACCACAATTGAACGCGAATTTTATTTGCCGCAAAAAGGCGCAAAAAACGCAAAAATGTTCAACGCCGGTTCCCCGGGTAGCACAGGCGCCTCGCCTGTCCCTTTCGGCGCCCCCGCCGAAAGCGTCTTCAAATTGGAAGTTCGATGCCCGCTTGCGCGATAGCGGAGTTGGATGTTCACCCCTGATCCAGCGGACTTCTCACTCCCAATCCCGGCTTCTGCATCACGTGCGTGTAAATCTGCGTCGTCGCCACATTCTTATGTCCGAGCAAATCCTGCACCGTGCGGATATCATAACCATTTTCGAGCAAATGCGTGGCAAAGCTGTGCCGCAACGTGTGTGGCGTCACCCACTTCGTCAACCCTGCCCGCCGCGCCGCCAGCTTGATGGCATTTTGCACCGCCGCATCCGACACGTGATGCCGCCGCCTGACCTTCGTTTCCGGGTCAATGCTCAATTCCCCCGACGGAAACACCCATTGCCAGCCCCATGCCCGTTCCGCCCCCGGATACTTCATCCTCAACGCACCCGGCAACCACACCTTTCCGTGTCCCGCCGCCACATCCTCCTGCCATGTCCGCCGCACGCTTTGCAAATGCGTTTGGAGTTCCGCCTTCAGGCGGTCCGGCAAAACCGTCACCCGGTCCTTGTCCCCTTTGCCGCCATGCACGATGATTTGATTCCGCGCAAAATCCACATCTTTGATCCGCAAGCGCAGTCCCTCCAACAATCGCAGCCCCGTCCCATACAACACCTGCCCGATCAAACCTTGCAACCCCGTCAATTGCTTCAACAACGCTTGCATCTCCTCCCGGTTCAACACCACCGGCACCCGTCGCGACCGCTGCGCCTGCTCAAACCCATCCA
>Ga0208716_1000934_pt1 | contig 11630 bp, 10 predicted proteins | sample NGESurdeep092012_8_FD_184482 | JGI IMG/M metagenome (GOLD analysis project Ga0208716, IMG submission 184482) | Arctic peat soil microbial communities from Barrow, Alaska - NGEE Surface sample 415-3 deep-092012 (SPAdes) | ecosystem: Environmental > Terrestrial > Soil > Wetlands > Peat ...
CCGGCAAGGATTTGCCAGGCTTTATCCATGGATGGCGGATAGCAACGATCAACTATGGTGAGCCCGGCAAGGATCGAACTTGCGCACCTGGTACCGGAAACCAGTACTCTATCCACTGAGCTACGGGCCCAACGGTCTAATACCATAGCATTCTTCCTGACCCGATGCCTAGCGATATTTTCGCTATCGTATAGAGGTTGGATGAGTGTACAGATGTTCCATCAGATAGAAAATACGTCTCAGTTTTTGCAGTATCAAGCAGCTTCACTCCTCGTTTATCAAGATGTTTTGTCGGGTGAAGTTGGTAATGCTTTCTTAGAATTGTTAAAAGCTATTGATAAAGTGCAACATAGTCTTGAACATGATAAAAAAGACTATCTGTATGCCTATGGACGCTGGTTCTATGCATTAGCGCATAAAAACAAAAGTTGGCAAGACTACCTAGTTGAACAAATTCTACACGCCGATAATCCATTTACTCAACAAGTCCAAAAATTTGATTTTGAAGACTTGTCTCCAGCCTTACTTGCCGCAGCGAAGAACGATCTACAAGCATTACACTGCCTATATAAGTTCAGTCGGGATCACATGGAGCAGTGGACACAAGAAGTCTTTCCAAGCAGCTATAGCCTTGTCTTCTGGTCACAAGATACTGCTATCCCCGCAGATGAGTTTTCACTGCATAGATGTGACAATTGGCCAGCAGCCCTCACTGATTTGGTAACTCAATACCGTACCTGGGGGACGGGGTTATTTGCAGAATATCAAGCTTTGCAATGGCATGCCGGGCAACTGATCGGGGTTGCCTATCCTGACTTGGTGCGCATCAATGATCTGGTCGGCTATGCTGATCAGCGAGATCAATTAGTCAAAAATACAGAAGCTTTGCTATCAGGCTATCCAGCCTTACATGTACTGCTCTATGGGAGCCGTGGCTCTGGTAAATCTTCATTCGTAAAATCTCTCTTAACAGAATATGGGAAACGGGGTCTACGTCTGGTTGAAGTCACTAAATCTGAATTGATCCATCTGCCGATCATCGTGGATCAGCTAAGACAGATTCCTAATAAGTTCATTCTTTTTGTAGATGATCTGTCTTTTGAGGAAGATGAGGATACCTATAAAGCCTTAAAAGTAGTTTTAGAAGGTAACTTAACGGCCCGTCCCCAAAATGTGGTTGTCTATGCTACTTCCAATCGACGTCACCTGATTCGAGAATTTTTTGGAGACCGTCCGCAGCCTGGCTCTGAAGACGAAGTTCATGGTTGGGATACGGTGCAGGAAAAACTATCGCTTAGTGACCGTTTTGGTTTGACCTTAACGTTTATCCCAGCGGATCAAAAACTCTATCTGCGCATCGTTCATCATCTCGCTCAACAAGCGGGCCTTAGTCTCCCGCCTGAAGATTTGGAGTTTCAGGCGCTGCAATGGGCTTTGCAGCATAATGGTCGCTCTGGCAGAACCGCTCGCCAATTTATCGATTTTATCCAAGCGGATCTCGCGCTTTGCCAACCCAAACCTAGCGCTTAAGTTGATGGCAAGGCCCCTGGTTAGAACACAGAATCTTGGCCTTAGTGGGAGAACGTCCCCACTCCTTAAACCAGACGCCAAGGTCTGTCAATTTGTTCTTGGTCTTATCCTTGAGATATTGTGTGGGGGCTTCTCGGTAGTATTGGACCCAGAGGCTAATGGCCCGTTCTTTATCGTTCATTTTGTTGTAGAAGGCTGCGGCAAAAGAACGGAATACGACGGGGGCACCGGGAGCATCTGCTGCCTTGGTGAAATATTTAGCGGCAGTAGCTAGGTCTTTTTTATAGAGAAAGGCGACTCCAGCATAGTTGCGGTAGAGTTCCCAGGAACCTTCTGCCGCAGGATTAATTTGTATTCCTCTCGCTAAAATCTTTAAGGCTTTGTCTGGGTTTTCTTGCATCCCAGCTACGGCATAGCTGGCAGCTGCATAAGCTTTTACAAATTTGGGGTCCAAGGCGGTGATCAGTTCCAGGTAGTCATCACAGTAATCAAAGTTTGTCTTTTCGCGAGCCGCACTGTCTCCAAAGTATTGGACGTACTGGAGCCAATACCAATCAGCGACTAAGTTATCCATGCCAAACAAAAATGGTTTGATCGCTTCTGCCTTGGGCAGCACCGGAGGTGCCGTCAGCACACTATCCGTTCGCTTGCTCAAATCAGAACGAGGCCATTGCAGAACCCCGATCAAGCCCAAACAAATCACCGTACCCGCCAAGGCAAGTATGGAAAATGGAGAGGAAGAAGAAGAGCGAGACGAAAAAACGCTGACAGCCATAACTCCAGAATGCCCTGTGGAACTGGATTATTACCTCATCCCCTGCTCTTTGGGAGACTGGGGATGAGAGATGAGACACTAGGCCCCGACCGATTCCTTGGCGGCGTACATCACTTCTAAGGTAATCGCAGAAAGTCCTTGATCACGGGCGAATTTTTCGGTATTCCGCTTCACCTTAGAACGAACGAAACCAGGGATCTTGCCGAGTTCCTTTGCGGCAGCGCTATCCCAATCTAGTTCAGAACTGGCCGTGAGTGACTTAGTGATCACTTCTTTCGTATCGTGCCCACTGAAGACTTCTAGCATATGGTCTTCCATGCCTAGGGTGAAGGAATTATAGACCAGGTCCGCAATCTGGTTGGTGCCTTCATATCCCAGGAAAGGCCGAAAGCCAACGGGGAAGTTTTGAATGTGAATCGGAGAAGAAATGACACCACAGGGTATATTCAGCCGTTTTCCGACATGGCGTTCCATCTGCGTCCCGAAAATGGCAGAGGGCTCGACGCGGGCAATGGCATCCCCAATCACGGCATGGTCATCGGTAACCAGGATTTCCTTGGTGTACTCTGCGACTTCTTGGCAGAACCACTCGCCGTCGTGTTTGCAAAACGTCCCGGCCCAGGCAACTTCCACGTTCATCTCCCGTGCCAAAACCTTGGTCATCGCCGCCGCATGGGTGGCATCCCCATAGACCACGACTTTTTTCCCTTGGAGGTTTTGACAGTCAATCGAACGGGAGAACCAAGCTAATTGAGAAACATGGAGGGTCTGATGCTGGATAAAAGGCTCGTAATCTACCTCATGCCCCATGGCAGCAAGCATCGTTTGAATAGCCCGGATAAAGCGAGCGGTCTCTACCACGCCCATTGGAGCGATGGCAGTATAGGGCATACCATAGGTTTCTTTCAGGAATTCAGCGGTCATCAGGCCGATTTCCCGATAAGGAACGATGTTGAACCAGGCTTCAGGTAGCTTCTTCAGGTCATGGACCGAGCATTTCTCCGGCATCACGATATTGACGTCAATCCCCAAATCATGAAAGAGATTGCGCAATTCTTTCTCATCGTGGTGGCTATGGAAGCCTAAAGTACACATGCCAAGGATATTCACCGAAGGCTTTTCTGTTTTTTTCGGCGGTTCGGTTAATTTCTTGAGATAGTACTGAACGATCTGAACCAGGGTTTTATCAGCAGCCTGCATCTCGTTGTAGCGATAGTGATTCACGTCGGCGAGGAGGACATCGGCTTCGGATTCCATTTGGGCACGCGCTACAAAGTTCGCTAAATCTTCCTGCAAGATGCTAGAGGTGCAGGTGGGGGTGAGCACAATCAGGTCAGGATGCTCTTCCTTATCTTTACGGGTGATATTGTTGATGACTTTGTCCTGGGAGCCCCGACCCAAGACATGGCGGTCTACGACGGAGGTGGTAACTGGCGTAAATTCTCGCTCTCGCTCCAACATCGACCGCATGACATTAAAATAGTCGTCTCCCAAAGGAGCATGCATGATCGCATGGACGTTCTTAAATGAGGTGGCAATGCGCAGGGTTCCGATGTGAGCAGGCCCTGAGTACATCCAGTAAGCGAGTTTCATGGGTTAAGGACTCCATTTCCTAAAGTCAGATTTCTCTAAGGCTTAAGCCCTGTTCATCATTGCCCTGTATTGTACGACAGCGACGAAAAACCCTACGCGTAGCAAGGTTTCGTTACAGGAAGGTTCTATCAATTTGCAGAAAAAAGCATAAGGTTTTAGAGCAGTTGCTTATCCAGTTGCCTGAACCGCAATCGCCTGGCTTGGGCGATTATGGTAAATGTACATCCATTCAATCGGGTGTTGATGCCAAATGAAGCTGCTTCAGACCCCTATCTTGACCAACTGTTTGAAGGGTACACCGCTACTGAGGTCGCTGAGATACAGCAATACCTTGCAGAGTGGGAGGTAGGAACGTACGGTAGCGTGGCACAAAGTGTGATGGATCATGCAGAGAGGAAAGGTGTTGAGCTGTTGAAGTATTTGCGTAAGGCGCATAACTTTAATAAGAGGGGTGCGATTAGGGTGCCGCGAACAGGCTACCGAGCGGATGGTTCAGCGGTATACCGCAAGGGGAATGAGTTTTTGATTGTACGCCCTGCCCCGTATGGGGTTGAGAAAATCGTCACCTATGGCATCAATGAGGAATAGGAAAATGGTGCAAGTTCAAGACAAGTTAGCGGTGCAACGGGAGTATATTGTCCAACTTTTAGGGCAGCTAACGGTAGATTACCAGAATACAAAAGCCGAGCGGCGAGACATTGCTGAATGCTATCCCAACTCGGAGGAAGAGTTTACCTTTTCTGAAGAGTTAGAATTACTGACCGTTAGTATTCGGGGTTATGCCAGCCAAGTTCGGGAGACAGAGACTGTTAAAAATTGTGAGCTGGCTATCGCGCACTTACAACAGCTCCGGGTACTGGATCGTCCAGTAATAGCTCAGTTTTACGAGGAGGAACGATCGCGCTATCCCCAGATTCAATCTTATCTCTGGCGGTTGGACTATCTGCGATTGCTAGTGTTGGAGTATTTACAGATGCAGCAGAGCGTTCAACCACTGTCTGCTTAGCCAACCTGCAAAACATGAAAGGAACTGCTATGCGGTTGTATTATTCTCAAGCGCATTCATGATTTCTCTGAAGCTGTTCAATCCCGCTTCCAGGTTTTCGATAATTTCTGCGGCTAGTTCATCAGGTTCTGGAAGGTTATCAAGATCCGCTAGGCTCTTATCTTTCATCCAAAAGATATCGAGACTGGTTTTGTCCCGCGCGATGATGTCTTCGTAGCTGTACTTATGCCAGCGGCTTTCGGGGTTATGGTCTGGGTGCCAAGTTTCTTTCCGCTCATGGCGGTTTAGTGGGTTGTAGCATTGGATGAAGTCTTTCAAGTCTTCAACGCGCAATGTTTTTTTCTTCAAGGTGTGGTGGATGTTGGTGCGATAGTCGTAGTACCACACCTCTTTTGTCCATGGGTCTTTGCTGGCAGGCTTGTTATCAAAAAACAGCACATTAGCTTTCACCCCATGGGCATAGAAAATACCTGTGGGCAGGCGCAGAATGGTGTGCAAATCAGTGTTTTGCAGTAGTTTTTTGCGTACTGTTTCCCCTGCACCCCCTTCAAACAGTACGTTATCCGGCACGACGACAGCCGCTTGGCCGGTAATTTTCAGCATGGTGCGGATATGCTGTACGAAATTGAGCTGTTTGTTGGAGGTGGTGGCCCAAAAGTCCTGACGGTTATAGGTAAAGTCTTCTTTCTCCTGCTCGCCTTCTTCGTTGGTGGCCGTCATGCTGCTCTTTTTACCAAAGGGCGGGTTCGCCAGCACATAGTCAAAGCGTTGGCTATCATCCGCTACCAGTGCATCATTCGGTGAGATCGTCGGCTCTTTATCGATTTCACCGATATTGTGCAAAAACATATTCATCAGGCATAGGCGGCGCGTATTGGAGACAATTTCGTTGCCATGAAAGGTTTTATTCTTGAGGAACTGCTTCTGGGACTTATCCAACTGGTAGTTCTCAGCAATGAAGTCATAGGCGGCCAGAAAGAAACCACCGGTACCACAGGCTGGATCGGCAATAGTTTTGCCAGGTTCGGGGCGCACACATTCCACCATAATTTTGATAAGGGCACGCGGCGTAAAATACTGCCCTGCTCCAGACTTGGTATCCTCAGCGTTTTTTCCCAGCAGCCCTTCGTAGATATCGCCTTTGACATCCGCACCCATCATTACCCAGGCTTCACCATCGATCATGTCGATCACGCGAGACAACATGGCCGGGTCTTGAATTTTGTTTTGGGCCTTGGTAAAAATCTGCCCTAGCACGTTATTTTTCGTGCCTAGTTCGCGTAGCAACTCAATGTAGTGAACTTCTAGTTCTACGCCACGCTTATTTTTCAGACTCGGCCAGTTGTATTCAGCAGGAATGCCCACATCACGGCTGTACGGTGGTTTGGCATATTCATCTGCCATTTTCAAGAAGATGAGATAGGTGAGCTGCTCTAGATAATCGCCGTAGCTGACACCAGCATCTCGGAGGACGTTACAGAAGCTCCAAACTTTAGAAACAATGGAATTGGTATTCACGCTAATCGATCCTTTGCTGTTGAGGTTTACTCCCCTCTTTGGACTTCATCAAGACGGGGTAGATTTTAGGTAAGTGGAAGTGATAATTGGTTATCAGACTGATTCTCTGATTCAGATTCATCCCATCGATTTGAAGATTTTTGAGCATCTATCTCCTCCTTAGAGAGTTGTCCAGAGGACACGATAGGGACATCAGGCTGGTGCAGTGAAGTTAGCTGTTGATTGAGTGCTGAGTTTAGCTCAACTGAGCGCTTCGCACCACTCATCTTTGAAGGAGATTTTGTGGATCTAAGTTGTTGCTGTTCACGCTCTGCACGAATACGCTCCAGCAGGATGCTTGCGGACTCATCATTAAGATCTTGGGGTACCAGTTGACCGGAAAAGGCTTTTTTGAGAATGCTTTGGCGCAGGGCTTCGGATTGTTGGAGGGATGTGATGATGATTTGATCGAGTTGATCTGCTAGAGAAAGGTTTGCAGACAGTTCATTCAATAAAATATCTTGTTCTTCCAAAGCGCAAAGTGGAACAAATAAGCTCTCAATTTTTGAAATGCTAAGAGTATGCAGACCAGACGTTGAACTTGCCACACGAACAATAAATTTTCGTCCCAACTCTGACATCAAAAAGTACAAAACAAATTCTGAACGAGCTAAGTTAAGTGGCCGCGCTTTAATCAGATGGTTTTGATGTACACATCCATCAATTGATCCATTCCATATAGCAACTCGACCAATTTGATCTACACTGCCATTCCCTTCTACGATAAGAATGTCGCCTTGTACTAAAACAACTCTTTCTATTTCCGATTCGGCAATGCCTATGCAATGCCTATGCAATGCATGTCATCTAGTTCAAGCTTATTAGCATATACATTAGCTACTCGAAGAAATGGACGTTTTATTGTCAAATTGTTTCTTTTTTGATTTTTTGTTAATCCGCCTGAAATATCTGACATGTCTGCTAACTGAAACCATCCCCACCCCATCGGTAGTTCAGGCAATTCAGCTAGTTCTTTAGCGGTCATTGGTGACAGGGCTTTCGGGGCTTTGGGTTTACTTCCTTTTTTGCCAGCAGCTTCCCAGTCGGCGAGCTGTTGCTGATAGCGTCGCTCGCGTTCTTGTTTAATGCGCGCAAGAAGTTGGTCAGCGGTTTCCAGTTGATCCGCATGTACCTTACGCCACTGTTCCGTAAGCTTGCCTTCAAAAGCATGTTTCAGCAGCACCTGACGGTATACTTTGAGTTGTTCACGGGCAACTTTTAAGCTCTCAACACCTTTATCTAACTCAGAGAAAAGTTCCTCGATTTTGGCAACAATGCGATGTTGTTCGTTAAGGGGTGCAATGGGAAATTGAATTTTTGCAAGGTTTCCTCTAGAAATTCTTTTGCGAGTAGAGCCAGTTTGATAGCTTTCAATTTCTTTACGTAAAGCAGGAGAGTTGATTAAATAGGTCAGATATTTTTCATTAATAGAATTTTCATTCAAACGAACTATACATACATCAACAGCAGTGACATATTTTCTCTCACCTTCTAGCGGAAAAATACAGGCTCTTCCCAATGGGTCAGGCATTCTAGCAATGAGGATATCTTTCTTATTGAGAAATGTGCATCCTATCTCTTGTGCTCTTTGAGAAGTAAGGAATCGGGCTGATTTATTCTTAAAGTTTCCATCGCCAATGTCTGCAAGTTGGATCAATCGAACCTCACCATCTTGATCTTGGTCTTTACTTTCAATCCAGTCTCCATCAACAAAGATTCCGTCTTTTGCTATCAGATCGCTAATTGTCGCAAATTCCCAACCTGGTGGGATCAAATTCTCATCTGCCAGATTGATCATTCCACACCCAAATAGCTGCTATAGCCACCCAAAAGCCAGTATCGGCAATAATCATGCCTTATCGTTCCAATCCAGTTCTTCTTTGTAGCGAACTGATAAATCCTCTTCCTCGTGCAAACAACCCACGAAGCCATTACGCTGTAAAATTTCCAAGGCTTGCGCGCCCACTGCTGTCTCAGGAGCAGGGGCTTCATCCTGATTAGCAATATGTTCCTTCCGACCTTGAGGAATATGGCCGCTAAAGGTAGGTAGAGAAACCAACTGCGATGGTACGGATCTGTCTTCAGTTAGCTTATGCTCCTCAGGCTTTGCAGAGGCTTTCTGTTTCAGAAATTCTGCGAAATCCAGCACTTCACTGATCTGTGCCTCTGGCATCGTCTTAACGAGTTCATAAATTTTTTCAGCGTTGCTCATACGGCCAGTGCCTCATTCAACTCTTCCATAATCGTATCCATTTCGGGTCCAAACAACTGCCACATCCGCCCTAGCCCACCCTGGGCATCAAAAGGTGCGTAGTCTAAATCATTGCGCTCCAAATGGAAGGAACTGGTGATATGGTCGCGGATCGTGCGTAGCCAAGTCATCTGTTCTTCATTAAACTTAGTCGCATTCCCCTGGTGGCGCTTCAAAACCCAATTCTGGAAATTACGCCGTACCGTATCGTCGTAAGGCAAGATGCTCGCATCGATACCGCATACCCGACGGATGAGTGATACCAGCGCCGTCAGCTCATTGTTTGGTGCAGTGCCCTTGAACTCATCCAACTGAGCGTAAGCCTGCCAGACTCGCAGCGGAGCGAGTTTAGGCTGGTCACTTTTCAATTTATCGAATACCTCGCGAATTCTGTCATACGTGAGTTCGCGCCGCTGATAAGGCTGACCATAAAAAATCGAGAGGGCGATGATTTCGTCCCTATGGGCCTGGATGTACTGGGAAAAATCTTGGGTGAGCCTTTCAGCATTCTCTTTGGCTTTGCCATCCCACCCAGCAAAAATTACTTGGTCGATATTTAGCGTGTCGATAGTCTGTTCATGGTCGCGACGAATGCCTTCAAGGAGGTCGCAAAGTTCACCCGTAAAAATCCTTGTGGCATCCTTCAGGAGACTGGTTTTCGCTTGTTCTCGTTGCGCCGCTGTCGGTTCCCCGAGATACTCACCACGTTGCTCTCGTGCTTTAGCCTCGATCACCTCTGGGTTCACGGCATCCAACAGGCCACGGACTATCTGCGTCGGCAAGACCCCGCCAGTTTTGTCGGCGATAACCTCCTGCTCCTCCGGAGTGAGCTGTCTGTTCAGACGCGCTAGGCGGCTAGCAAGCGACGTTACAGTGTCATCGTCCCGGCTGCCCATCATTACGCTGTAGAGCAAATCTTTCAGTGCCACCTTGGGCTTGCGTTCTAATGGACGGCTATCCGTTTTCAGCGACTTGGTGACACCGATAGCATCCACAATTACAAAATGGGTTTTAGCGCTGGTGGCCGAGGGGGTAACCCTTTTCAGGTCGTCATAGCCCAGGGTGCGCGTACCACGCCCTTTCATCTGCTCAAAATAATTACGGCTTTTCACATCCCGCATAAAGAGCAGACATTCCAGCGGTTTTACATCGGTGCCGGTGGCGATCATATCTACCGTTACGGCAATGCGCGGATAATAGTCATTGCGGAACTGAGCTAACACCGATTTCGGGTCTTCCTTAGCCTGATAGGTCACCTTCTTGCAGAACTCATTCCCTTCGCCGAACTCCTCCCGCACGATCTGGATGATGTCATCAGCGTGGCTGTCCGTTTTGGCGAAGATCAACGTTTTGGGCACTTCCTGACGGACTGAAAAGATCTCCGGCAGCTTGTCGCGGAACGTGCGAATGATATTGCGGATCTGGCTGGGGTTAACCACATCTTTATCCAGCTGTTTAGCAGAATAGGCTAAGTCTTCGTCCTGCTGCGTCCAACGTTTTTGTCGCGTCATGCGGTCGCGTTTTTCGATGAGTTGCTCAGCGCGAATTTGCGCACCCTGCTGGCTGATTTCCGTCTCAATGGTGTAGACATCGTATCCAACGTTCACGCCATCGGCCACAGCGTCTTCATGAGAGTATTCGCTGACCACGTTTTCGTTAAAAAAACCGAAGGTCCGCTGGTCAGGCGTAGCCGTCAGACCAATTAGAAAGCCATCAAAATAGTCGAGCACCTGCTTCCATAAGTTGTAAATAGAGCGGTGACACTCATCAATGACGATGAAATCGAAAAACTCGATGGGAATTTTGGGGTTGTACACCACCGGCAGAGAAGCCTTAGGCTGAAAATGCTCGGCAGGATTATCTTGCTCTGCTGCCTCATCCAATGGTTCGCCCTTCAGAATCGAATATAAGCGCTGGATGGTGCTGATACATACCTGACTGGATTCAGCAATGTAGCTGGATTTTAGCCGCTGCACGTTATAAAGCTCAGTAAACTTGCGATTGTCGTCATTAGACACAAAAGCCATGAATTCCTGTTCAGCCTGTTCACCCAGATTTTTGGTATCTACCAGGAACAGCACACGCTTAGCCTTAGCGTGTTTCAGCAAGCGATAAATGGAATTGATGGCGGTAAAGGTTTTGCCCGATCCGGTAGCCATTTGAATGAGCGCACGGGGCCGATTCTGTTTGAACGACTGTTCGAGGTTGTTGATGGCCCGAATCTGGCAGTCACGCAGTCCATTTGGATTCAGCGATGAAATATCCTGCAACCGAGCTCGTAGTGTTCTAGGTTCTTCCAGCCAGGCTTGGAGGGTTTCTGGTCGGTGGAAGGTAAATACTTCGCGGGATCGCGGTTTGGGATCGCGTTGATCGCGAAAGCGCGTAATCAGCCCGGTGCTCTCGTAAATAAACGGCAGTGGATCATGATGGTTAACCCACTTCAGTTTTGCCTTGGCATACCCGGCAGATTGTTCGGCTACTGCGGTCAGGTGCTGACCTTCCTCAGCCTTTTTTGCTTCGATGACCCCGACAGGTTTCCGGTCTATAAACAACAGATAGTCAACAGGACCAACATCAGTCTGATATTCCTGAACAGCCACCCCCAGACTGACACTAAAGTCAATCTGTCTTGAGTTTTGGACGGTCCAGTCCGCCTCGCGCAACATACGGTCGATGGTGTCACGAGCTTTTTGTTCAGGATGTTGGTTGATGGGGTCCATTCAGTTAATTAGCTAGCCTCATGTATAACTATACGTAAATATACGGATTGCTGTAGCTGTAATAGTACCCAAAAGAAGATAGTTAGTCATAGAAAGTCGAAAATAGATCTCTCAGTCTTTTTCAGCAGCCATAAATATTTCTAGGCAAAAAGTTGAGAAACAGCGTAGATAAAGTCCGGTAAAAGAAGACTATTCAGT
>Ga0208716_1000936_pt1 | contig 11619 bp, 11 predicted proteins | sample NGESurdeep092012_8_FD_184482 | JGI IMG/M metagenome (GOLD analysis project Ga0208716, IMG submission 184482) | Arctic peat soil microbial communities from Barrow, Alaska - NGEE Surface sample 415-3 deep-092012 (SPAdes) | ecosystem: Environmental > Terrestrial > Soil > Wetlands > Peat ...
GACATCAAGAAGGTCCTTGAACGCCTGCTGCTCAAGGGCAGCATCGTCGTCAAGAAGGCCTATTGCGACTGGGAACGCTACAAGGAATTCAAGGCGACCATGCACGAAGCGGCCTTCGAGCTGATCGAGATCCCGCACGTGCGCCAGTCGGGCAAGAACTCGGCCGACATCCGCATGGTGGTCGACGCGCTGGACCTGTGCTATACGAAATCGCACGTCGACACCTTCGTCATCATCAGCGGCGACTCCGATTTTTCGCCGCTCGTCTCCAAGCTGCGCGAGAACAACAAGACCGTGATCGGCGTCGGGGTGAAGAACTCCACCTCCGACCTCTTGATCGCCAACTGCGACGAGTTCATCTATTACGACGACCTGGCGCGGGAAAAGGCGAAAAAGCAGTCGCGCAAAAAGGCGGCGCCCAAAGCCGCCCCCGGCGCCCCCGCCCAGACCGTGCCGCAGGAGGAAAACGAGAAGAAGCAGGAGGCGCTGGACATCGTCATGGAAACCATAGAGGCGCTCATCGCCGAGCGCGGCGAGGAGGAGAAAATCTGGGGTTCGATGGTCAAGCAGACCCTGAAGCGGCGCAACCCCGGCTTCAACGAAGCCTTCTACGGTTTCCGCTCTTTCGGCAAGCTGCTCGACGAAGCCGAGGCGAGGAAGCTGGTCAAGCTCGAACACGACGATAAATCCGGCGGTGTCACCATCCGCAGCGTCAGCACGGACTAAGGAATCGCCGCGCGTTCCGGCAATCCGCCGTCCTGCCATTGCGGCTTCCGTTGATTTTGGTCAAACTGGGCGCTGGACGGCGGCCTAATCTTATGTAAACACCGTTTCAGCGCGAATCGGACTGCTTCGATTGTGCGGCTGCAAGTGCACAGAGACCAATCAGAAAGGAGATAACATGTTCAAGAACATCCTCGTTCCGACCGACGGCTCCAAGCTTTCCCTCAAAGCCGTCAAACAGGCAGTCAAGCTGGCCAAGGCGCTGGGCGCCAAAGTCACCGGTTTTTACGCTGCCCCCGACTACAGCTCGACCTACTATGGCGACGGTTATATCCTGCGGGCGCCCTCGGCCGAGGCGCAGGCTGAATTCGCGCAGAAACAGGCGCGCAAGTGCCTCTCAGCGATCGAGGTCGAGGCGGAGGTGGAGAAGGTGCCCTGCGAAGTTTTCCACGTCGTCAGCGACAGCCCCTACGAAGCCATCATCGACGCCGCGAAGAAGAAAAAATGCGATCTGATTCTCATGGCCTCGCACGGCCGGCGCGGACTATCCGGCCTGGTGCTGGGCAGCGAAACCCAGAAGGTGCTGATCCACAGCAAGATCCCGGTGCTGGTCTGCCGTTAGCGGCCAGGCTGTGATTGCGCGCTGCGCGCGCCAACCGTGTTTTTGGTACGGATAAACACCATCCGTACCAAAAACACGGTTATGGTTAACACCAAACGCACCGCGGGGGGTTACACAAGATCGCCGATTGTGCACGGATGTGCTTTTCATCCGTGCGCAATCGGTGATCCGCGCGGACGGGCCGCCGTCCGCGCAAGCTAGAGCGCCGCAGTTCGAAGCATCCTCCGGCGTCCGCCGATGTCGACAAGCAGCCATTGCGCGCTCCGCGCGCCAACCCTGTTTTCCGAACGGATGAAAGGCACATCCGTTCGGAAAACAGGGTTATGGATAAAAGCAAAAACGGCTTAAGGTTGCTTTTGTCCAAGATCGCCGATAGCGCGCGGACGGCTTCTCGTCCGCGCAACATCGCAACTCGCCAACAACAAGGGCTATTTTCCCTGAAATTTCGGCTTGCGCTTTTCCATGAATGCCCGCCGGCCTTCGCGGTAGTCCTCGCTGCTGAAACAGGCGTCGAGCATGCGCGCGAATTGCTCCATGTCGCGCGCGGCCGGGTCCAGCCCCGTCTGGCGTATCGCGAACTTGGCCGCAGCCATGGTAAGCGGCGCATTTTCCACCAGCAGTTCGCAGTATGCCGCCACCTCGCGGTCGAGGTCGGCGACCGGCACGACGCGGTTGACGAAACCCATGGCGAGCGCATCCGCCGCGTCGAATTTCCGCGCCGTGAAGAAGATATCCGAGGTGTTGGCCGCGCCCAGGAGCTGCACGAAGCGCTTGATGCCGGTGTAGTTGTAGCCCAGCCCCAGGCGTGCCGCGGGCATGCGAAACACCGCGTCCGCGGCAGCGATGCGCACATCGCAGGCGGCGGCGAGCCCCAGGCCCCCGCCCATGCAGATGCCGCGGATCTTGGCCACGACCGGCTTGCTGCACAGCACCGGGGCTTCGTAGGCGTCGACCACGGCTTGGTTGTAAATCGCCTGCGCTTCGGCGCTGCCGCGCGCCTTCTCGAACTGAGAAATATCCGCGCCGGAAATGAAGGCCTTGTCGCCGTCGCCGGTGATCACGATCATGCGCACTTCCGGATCGGCATCGAATGCGGCGATCGCCTTGGGCAGCGCCATCCACATGTCGTGCGAGACCGCGTTGAACTTGCCCGGGTTCGAGAATATCACCCAGCCGACGGCGTTTTCCTTGCGTGTAATGAGTTCAGCCATGACGCTCCCTTAAATGACTTTTTGATTGCGTAAACGGGAAATTTCCGCGGCGGTGTAGCCCACCTCGGCGAGCACCTCGTCCGTGTGCTGGCCGATTTCCGGGGTGGCGCTCACCATCGTTGCCGGCGTGCGCGACAGCCCGACCGCCTGGTTCACCACGCGAATGTCGCCCAGCAGCGGATGCTTTACCTTCGCCGCGGCCTGCAGATGCTGCACCTGCGGATCGGCGAATACCTGGTCCATGCTGTAAATCGGCCCGCAGGGCACGCCCGCCGCGTTGAGAATCGAGATCCACTCCTCGCTCTTCTTGGCGCTCAACGCCGCGTTCAGCTCGGCGTTGAGCGCCTTGCGATTCTTGGCGCGATTGGCGGCACCTTCGAATTCCGCGCGCTGCAACAGTTCCGGGCGCGCGACCGCCGGGCACAGGCGCTTCCACATGCCCTCGCCCGATGCGGCGACGTTGATGTAGCCGTCGGCGGTGGTGTAAGCCGAAGTCGGCATGCTGGTCGGATGGTCGTTGCCGACCTGCGGCGGCACCTCGCCATCCATCAGGTAGCGCGCCGCCTGGAAATCGAGCAGCGCGATCCCTGACATCAACAGCGAGGACTGCACCCACTGGCCCTGGCCCGAGACTTCGCGCTCGAGCAGCGCAGTCAGGATGCCGAGCGCCGCATACAGGCCCGCGCTGACGTCGGCGATCGCCGCGCCGGTGCGCATCGGGCCCTCGCCGGGAAACCCCGTGACCGACATCAGGCCGCTCATGCCCTGGGCGATCTGATCGAATCCCGGCCGATCGACGTAAGGGCCGTCCTGGCCAAAACCGGAAATGCTGGCGAGGACGATGCGCGGATTGATCGCCTTGAGCGACTCGAAATCGATGCCGAGGCGATACTTGACGTCGGGACGATAGTTCTCGACCACCACGTCCGCTTTCGCGGCCAGACGCGCGAACACTTCCCGGCCCTCGGGCAGCTTGAGGTTGAGCGTCATCGCGCGCTTGTTGCGGTGCAGATTCTGGAAATCCGGGCCGTTGCGCGGCCCGCCCATGCCTTCGTTCGCGTCCACGCCCGGCGGCGATTCGATTTTGATCACGTCGGCGCCAAAATCGGCGAGTTGCTTGACGCAGGTCGGGCCGGCGCGAACGCGCGACAGGTCGAGGACACGAAAGCGCGAGAGCGCGGTTGAAGCGGGAATATGGGTCATGTTGGAGTCGGGGTGGGTTTCAGGGGGAGATGGCGCGCCCCGGATTATCGCGTTGCGGCAAGCGTACCGCAAGGGTTTCCGTCGGTTTCACGCAAACCGCCATTGGGCCGGATCAGGCAATCCACTCGCTCACCGGCGCCCTGGCCTCGCGCAAGGGCTGGCACAGTAGATCCACCAAATCCGGTTCATTCGCCTCGCCGCCCCGGATTCCGGCTCAGCGCGCGAGCGACGCCTGATTGGCCTTGCACACGCTCGGCGGACACGGGAAACGGTAATAGCGCTGGTTGAGATACAGCGTCAGGTCGTCGATTTCATCCGCGCTCCAGCTGCCACCGGCCTCGGCGCTCCAGCGCAGCACTTGCGCGCGCAGGCCGTCGAACGATTTTGCCTTGCGCGCCTTGCGCGTGTGGACGCTGCCTGCATGACAGGCGCTGCAGCGCGTCTCATACAGGGTCTTGCCACGCTCCGCATCGGCGGCCGCCTGCGCCGCGGACAACCCTGCCAGGCTCAAGGCCAGCGACGCGAATGATGCTCTCAGCAGGCCAATTCGTGGACCGAGGATCATGTGCTTGCCAAAATAGCGGGACGCTCGCTGGCGGGGCGGCTAGCCCAGTCCGAGCACTGCCCTGATACCCGTGAGCAGGACATCGCGATCGAATGGCTTGGTGATGTAGCCGTCGGCCCCCCCTGCCAACCCGCGCATGACGTCCTCGCGCTGGGCCCGGCCGGTGAGCATGATGACCGGGATCGATTTCAGCTGCGGATGCGCTCGCATTCGCGCCAGAACGTCGAAACCGTTGGTGTCGGGCAAGCCGATGTCGAGCAACGCCACGTCTGGCAAAGGCAGCGTGCCCAGGGCCTGCAGGATCTCTTTGCGGTTTGATGCCAGCCGCGGCACGAATTTTTCCATGGTCAGCAGAAATTTCAGCGCGCGCTGCAACTCGGGGTCGTCCTCGACAACCAGGACCGAATAGCTCGAACCGCTTGCCGGCTGGATCTTCCTCGCCGACTTGCGCGCGATGCTCACGTAATAGCCGTTCAGCTTCAGCGCCGCCGTGCCGCTCTCCGCTTCGCCGCGCGCCTGCTGCGCGGCTTCCGCAGACGGTTCAGCCGCCGGCTGGTCGGCGAAGAAATAGCTGAAATCGAGATTCAATTCCTGCTCCGGTGTGGCCGGTTTGATGTAACCGCCCTGCGCCAGCATGTGCGCGGTCTGCCGGATTTCCCCCGCTGAGAGCACCTTGGTTCGCTGCGCAATCTCGGCAATGCTCGTCTTGGCGTCGAGCAGCACCAGCAGTTCGAGCGCCGCCTGCGACAGCCCGGTCGATCCGCTCTTTAGCTCCTCGTTGCCTTTGTCGGAAACGGCGTAGACATCCTGGTCACGGATCTGTATGCGTTCTTCCATGCTCATGTGGCCCCCTTTTCCAGAAAGCACCTCAACCGGCGTCTGCCGCAAATCCACAAAGTTAGCATATTGCACCATTTACGCCAGAGCTTGCCAGGCCCTTTTGATCTGCGTCAAACCGGGGCAAGTCAGTCATGCGAGACTGGCGCAGGAGATGCCTTGAACATCAGTAGAAAATTCGCCGTTCAGCTCGCGCTTGCGACGATCCTGGTTGGCGCAGCAGCACTGCTGTTGTGGCAGGCGCAAGTGCGTCGCGGATTGCCTGAAGGATTGATCCAGGCCAACGGCAGAATCGAGGGCGATACCGTCATCGTCGCGAGCAAGGTGGCGGGGCGCATCGTGAATCTATCCGTACGCGAAGGCGCCAGCGTACAGGCGAACCAGATATTGGTGCAGATCGACGACGGCATCGCGCGCGCGCGTTTCGCGCAGGCGCAAGCCGAAATCGAAACGGCGCGGGCGCGGGTGGCGGCGGCGCGGAGCGCGCTGGCAGTGCTGCGGCGCGAGGTGCCCCATGCAATCGCATCGTCCGAGGCCGGCGTGATTTCGGGCCAGACCGAGCTCGCGCGCGCAGAGGTGGCGCGGGAGCAGGATGCGCGCGACCTGGCGCGGGCGAAGACGCTCGAGACGGGCAAATTCGTCGGACCGCAATTCGTCGAACGCGCCGAGCTTGCGCTGAGGACGCACCAAGAACAGCGCGACGCGGCGCTGGCCGGCCTGGAGCGGGCCAGGCAGGCCCTCAACGACGCACGCCTCGGGCCGGAGCGCATCCGCATCAGGGAGGCGGAACTCGCGGCGGCGCAAGGCGCGCTCGCCGCAGCAACAGCCAGGAGCGACGAGGCGCAAAGCGTGCTCGACGATCTCGCCCTGCACAGCCCCGCCGCCGGCATAGTCACCAACCGGTTCGCCAATGCCGGCGAAGTGGTCGCGCCGGGTGCGCCGATATTTGAACTCGTCGATCTTGACCGCCTGTACCTGAAGGTGTTCGTGCCCGAGCGCGAAATCGGCAAGGTGCGGCGCGGGCTTGCCGCCCAGATTTACAGCGACGCGTTCCCGCAACAGCCGTTTCCCGCAACGGTGCGCTACATCGCGTCGCGCGCGGAATTCACGCCGAAGGAAGTGCAGACGCCGGATGAGCGCGTGAAGCTGATGTACGAGGTTCGGCTCTATCTCGACCGGAACCCGGAGCACAAGCTCACCCCGGGATTGCCCGCTGACGCGATGATCCGCTGGCAGGAGGACGCAGCGTGGGCGAAGCCACGCTGGTAGCCGCGGCCGAACCACCGGCGCTGGTACGCGTCGCCGGATTCGTAAAGCGCTACGGCAAGCGCACCGCAGTCGCGAGCGTCGCGCTCGAGGTACGGCGCGGCGAAATCTACGGCCTTATCGGCCCGGACGGCGCCGGCAAGTCGAGCCTGATGAAGGCCGTTGCCGGCGTGCTCAGCTTCGACGCCGGCGCAGTTGAAGTGTTCGGCACGCGCCTCGTGTCGGAGGCTGCGGCCGAGCTGGTGAAGGACCGCCTCGGTTTCATGCCGCAGGGACTTGGGCTGAACCTGTACCCCGAGCTTTCCATCGAAGAGAACATCGACTTCTTCGCCAGGCTGCGCCTGGTCCCCGCGGCCGCGCTCGCCGAGCGCAAGGAGCGGCTGCTCGCGATCACCCGGCTCACCCGGTTCCGCCGCCGGGCGATGAAACACCTGTCCGGAGGCATGAAGCAGAAGCTGGCCCTCGTCTGTACGCTGATTCACGAGCCCGAACTGATTATCCTCGACGAGCCCACCACCGGCGTCGACCCGATATCGCGCCGGGATTTCTGGCTGATCCTGTCCGAGATCCTGCACCAACACGGCGCCACCGCGCTGGTCTCCACCGCGTACATGGACGAAGCGAGCCGGTTTCACCGGCTGACCTTGATGCACGATGGCCGCGTCATCGCCGAAGGCCGGCCGGAGGCGCTGCGCCGGCGCGTGCCCGGCGTCGCGGTGCAGTTGCGCGCCGAGCGCCAGGCCGAAGCGCTCGCGCGCCTGCGCACGGGCTACCCCCAAGTGCAGGCGCTCGGAGCATGGATCCGCGTGTTCGCGCAAGAGCGCAGCGCGGCAGCGGCGGAACGCGAAATCAGGGCGATGCTCGCCGATATTCCGGTCGAGGAGCTCATTACCGCCGAACCCGAACTCGAGGACGTATTCATCGCATCGCTCGGCGAGCAGATGCCGGCGCGGGCGGCAAAGCCGGATGAAGACGCGGCCGCAGCGCAGGCGAGCGCAGCCCCCCCGACCCGCCCTCCCCCGCTCACCGGCGCCGCGGTCGAGGCGCGCGAGCTGACCCGCGATTTCGGCGACTTCCGCGCGGTGGACCGCGTCAGCTTCAGCGTGCGCCAAGGCGAGATCTTCGGGCTGCTCGGCGCCAATGGCGCGGGCAAGACCACTTGCATCAAAATGCTGACCGGCATCCTCCCGCCCAGCGCCGGTGAGGGCGCGGTCGGCGGCGTCGACATGCGCCGCGCCGGGCGCGCGATCAAGCAACGCATCGGCTATGTGTCGCAGGCATTTTCCCTCTACACCGACCTCACCGTGCTCGAGAACATCCGCCTGTTCGCCGGCATCTACGGGCTCGACCGGCGCGAGACCGAAGGCCGGCTCGCCTGGATCATCACGAACGGCGGTCTCGCCGGCTACGAGGACCAGATCGCGGGCAGCCTGCCGATGGGCCTGCGTCAACGCCTCGCCCTCGGATGCGCCCTGGTGCATCGGCCGCAGGTGCTGTTTCTGGACGAGCCGACCTCCGGCGTCGATCCGGTCGGGCGCCGGCGGTTCTGGGAGATCCTGTTCCATCTGTCGCGCGTCGAAGGCGTGGCCATCCTGATCACCACCCACTATATGACCGAAGCCGAGCACTGCGACCGATTGGCACTGATGTACGCAGGGGGCATCGTCGCCGACGCCCCGCCGGCAGAACTGAAGCGGCGCGTGGCCGAAGAAGCCGGGGTCCTGCTCGAGATCGGCGCGAGTCCCGTGCTGCCGGCCCTTGCCCTGCTGCGCGGCGCCGGCTTCGGCGATGCCGCGCTGTTTGGCGAGCACATACACCTGTTCGCGCCCGATGCCGATGGCGCCGGCGCCCGCCTGGGCCCGTTGCTGGCGCAGGCCGGCATCGAGGTCACCCGCATCGCACCGCGGGCCTTGTCGATGGAAGACGTGTTCGTGCACTACGTGACGCGGCTCGAGCGCGGCGAGGCGATGCAATGAACCTGGAGCGCGTGTTTGCCGTGGCGCAGCGGGAATGGCGCGAGATCCTGCGCGACCGCATCTATTTCCTGCTCGCTTTCCTGCTGCCGGTGATGCTGATGCTGGTTTTCGGCTATGGCATGAGCCAGGACATCGAGAACATCGCCTTTGCCGTGGTGGACGAAGACCGCACGCCGACGAGCCGCGACTATGCCCACCATTTCATCGAGTCGCGCTACTTCAGTTTCAAAGGCTACCTGCCGAGCGCGAACGCCGCCGACCGCCTGCTCGCCGAGCGCAAGCTGCGCGTCGTGGTCGTGATCGGCCCCCGTTTCGAGCAGCAGCTGCTCGCCGGCCGCTCAGGCCAGGTGCAGACGCTGATCGACGGCACGTTTACGACTTCCACCCGGACCATCCAGGCCTACGTCGAAGCCATCAATCAGGCGGCGAGCACCAGCATCCAGACCGGCTACCTCGCGCGGCGCCTCGGCCTGCCGCTCGAGCGCGCGGCCGCGCTGCTGCGCCCGGTGACGCTCGAAGTGCGCTACCTCTACAACCAGGAGGTGCGCAGCATCTGGTCGGTTGCGCCCGGACTGATCATGATGATCCTGATGCTGGTGCCGCCCCTGCTGATGGCGTTGTCGGTGGTGCGCGAGAAGGAGACCGGCGCCATTTACAACGTATGCACTTCCACGATCACGCGCGCCGAGTTCCTCACCGGAAAGCTCCTTCCGAGCATCAGCATTTCCTGCATCAATGCCGGCATCCTGTGGCTGCTCGCGACCTTGTATTTCCATACGCCGTTCAAAGGCAGCCTCCTTTTCTTTGCTTTCGCGACGCTGCTCTATATCCTTTGCACCACCGGCCTCGGACTGCTGATCTCGCTGCTGGTGCGCACGCAGCAGGCGGCGATGATCATTTCCCTGGTGATGTCGATCATCGTCTCGATACAGTTCTCCGGTCTCATCACCCCGGTCAGCTCGCTCAGCGGCGGCAATTACGCCATCGCGCACGCGTTTCCGGCGATGTACTACAACGCGGTAGTCAAAGGAGCGTTCCTCAAGGCGGTGGGGCTCGACGTGCTGTGGCCGCAATTGCTGGTGTTCGTCCTCTACGCGAGCGCGGCATTTCTTGTTTGCTACCTCGTGTTTCACAAGAGAACCCGCACATGAGCCAGCCGGCCGCGCGCACCATGGCGCTCGCGCGCATCTGGCTGCGGCAGATTGCGGTGCTGTCGCTGAAAGAAATCAAGCAGCTGCTGCGCGATCGCGCGCTTTTCATCTATACCGTCTACATTTTCACCGCAAACATCATCATCGCCGCCGGCGGCGCAAGCAATGAACTGCGCGACGCGGTGGTGCGCGTGCACGACGCAGACCGGAGCGTCGCCTCGCGCGACCTGATCTACCGCTTCCAGCAGCCGCGCTTCCGGCTTGCCGGCGAGGTCGGTTCGGCGGCCGAGGCCCTGCGCCTGCTCGACCGGGGCGAAGCGCAGATGATCCTCGAGATCCCGCCCGGCTTTGCCGAGTCCCTGCAGCGGCAGCAGCTTGCCCATGTGCAGGCATTGATCGACACCAGCCAGGCCAATATCGGCTATCTTTCTTCGAGCTACGCCGCGCGCATCGTCACGCGCTTTTCCGAGGATTGGGCCGGGCGCAATATCATTCGGGCCGGCGGCGATCTGCGGCAGGCGCCGTCGATCAGGAACGACGTGCGCGTTTGGTACAACCCGGGGCTGAACGACAAGTGGTTCAACACCATTTCGGAGTTGCTGACCATGGTCACCGTCGCCTGCATTCTGCTTCCGGCGGCGGCGCTGATCCGCGAGAAGGAGCGCGGCACGCTGGAGCAACTGCTGGTGTCGCCGCTGACGCCCCTGCAGATCATGGTGTCCAAGCTGTTGTCGATGATGCTGGTGATGCTCTGCGGCACCACGGTCGCGGTGTTCGGCATCATGATGCCGTTCTACGGCGTGCCTTTCGTCGGCAGCGTGCCGCTGTTTTTCGCGCTCACCGCGCTCTACGCGTTTACCAACGCCGGGTTGGGACTGGCGGCGGCCACGTTCGCGCGAAATTCGGCGCAAGTCGGCCTCGTGGTCCTGTTGATGGTCATGCCGATCGTGATGCTGTCGGGCACGTGGACGCCGATGGAGAGCATGCCGGTGTGGCTGCGCTCGTTGATGTATCTCTCGCCGCTGCGGCACTATATCGAAATCGCCTACGGCATCCTGCTGCGCGGGGCCGGGTTCGGCATCCTGTGGACTTCGGTGCTTCCCATGGCCGCGATCGGCGTCGCCTTGTTCGCCCTGGGACTGGTGCGGTTTCGCAGGCAGTTTACTTAGAACCTGCTTAGACGCTGTTGGTTACCTTGCCTCGGCCAAGCTTGACCGCGCCGCGCCTGGTCTTGCTGTCGAGGCGCTTTTTCTGCGAACTCCGCGTCGGCTTGGTCGGTTTGCGCTTCTTCGGGGACACGGCAACGCTTTTGATGAGTTCCTGCAGCCGCCGCAGCGCCTCTTCCTTGTTCATTTCCTGGCTTCGATGCTGCTGCGCCTTGATCACGATGACGCCTTCCTTGGTGATGCGCTGGTCCTTGAGTTTCAGCAGGCGTTCTTTGTAGAAATCGGGGATCGATGAAGCGCGGATGTCGAAGCGCAGGTGTATGGCGCTGGAAACCTTGTTGACATTCTGCCCTCCCGCGCCCTGGGCGCGAATGGCGCTGATCTCGATCTCCCTGGCCGGGATCGCGACGTTATTGGAGACTTGCAGCATGGCAGCTATTTCACCAACTGCGCGGTCATCGGGTCCCGTGCTGCCGGCCCAACTCGCGCTTGTCGCTCGGGGACAAACGCTTGATCTGGTACTCGGCTTTGGATGCGGCCGATCGATCGGGATATTCGATGGCCGCGAGCAGGCGCCGCGGCGGGTGGGACCGGGTATAGCGCGCGCCCTTGCCGCTCTTGTGCGCGGCGTAGCGCGCATCGACGTCGATGGCGATCCCGGTGTAGATGCTGCCGTCCCTGCACTCGATAAGGTAGACGAACCAGGCCATACCTGCCTATTGAATCAAGGTGCTCAGTCCGGGTCTTTGAAACTCCCCTCCAGCAGCTTGGCCTGCGCCGCCGCCAGGCGCGCGATCGGAACGCGCGGGCCGGAGCAGGACACGTAGTTGATCGCGATGCGATGGCAAAAGTGGATCGAGGCGGGATCGCCGCCATGCTCGCCGCAGATTCCGACCTTG
>Ga0208716_1000943_pt1 | contig 11539 bp, 6 predicted proteins | sample NGESurdeep092012_8_FD_184482 | JGI IMG/M metagenome (GOLD analysis project Ga0208716, IMG submission 184482) | Arctic peat soil microbial communities from Barrow, Alaska - NGEE Surface sample 415-3 deep-092012 (SPAdes) | ecosystem: Environmental > Terrestrial > Soil > Wetlands > Peat ...
AATCATAGTCTTGACGAGATCACATCATGGACAAGAACTTCCTGATCGGAATGGACGTAGGCTCCACCACCGTGAAAGCCGTGGTCATCGATGCCGCAACGGACACAATTCTCTGGTCCGATTATCAGCGGCACGACACCAAGCAGCCCGAGAAGGTCCTGGAATTCTGCCAGCGCTTCGAGACTGAAGTCGAAGGCTTCGACGCGACGCGTTCCCGGATGTTCGTGACGGGCTCCGGCGGCAACGGCCTCACCAAATATCTCGGCGGCAAGTTCGTGCAGGAAGTCAACGCCGTCTCTCTTGCCGTGGAAAAACTCTACCCCGAGTGTGGCAGCGTCATCGAACTGGGCGGCCAGGACGCCAAGATCATCATTTTCAAGACCGACCCGGAGACCGGCCGCAAGAAGAAAATGCCGTCGATGAACGATAAGTGCGCCGGCGGCACCGGCGCGGTCATCGACAAGATCAACGCCAAGCTGCGCATTCCCAGCGAGCAGCTTTGCGAGATGGGCTACCAGGGCGTCAAGCTCCATCCCGTGGCTGGCAAGTGCGGCGTCTTCGCCGAAACCGATATCAACGGTCTGCAAAAAATGGGCGTCCCGCCCGACGAATTGATGGCCTCGCTCTTCGAAGCCATCGTGATGCAGAACCTGAGCGTGCTGACGCGCGGCAACACGCTGCTGCCCGTGGTGCTTCTGCTGGGCGGCCCCAACTGCTACATCAAGGGCATGCGCGATTGCTGGAAGGCCAACATTCCCAAGATCTGGCAAGAGCGCGGCACCCCGCTCCCCGAAGGCATTCCGCCCGAGGACCTGGTCAAGACCCCCGACAACGCGCAGTATTTCGCCGCCATTGGCAGCGTGGAGTTCGGCAAGAGCGAGGACGACAACGTCGGCCGGTACACCGGCTACGCCAAACTCGAGTGGTACGTCACCGTGGGCCGCGAAGAAGAAAAGGCCAAGCGCGGCGGCGGCGTGGGACTCGCCAAGGATGACGCCGACCTCGCCACATTCAAGGAAAAGTACCGCACCAAAAAGTTCACACCGCAGCCCTTCCACCAGGGCGAAGTCATCGAAGGCTTCATCGGCATCGATGGCGGATCCACCTCCACCAAGGCCGTGCTGATGTCCAAGGATCACAAGCGGCGCATCCTTGCCAAGACCTATCAGCTCTCCAAGGGCAACCCGATCGAGGATACCGTCGAGGTGCTGCAAAAGCTCGACAGCCAGATCCGCGATTCCGGCGCGGAGCTGAAGATCCTCGGCGTCGGCACCACCGGCTATGCCAAGGACATTCTGAAGGACGTGGTGGGCGCCGATGCCGCGCTGGTCGAAACCGTGGCCCACACCGAAGCCGGCCTGCACTTCTATGAAGGTGTGGACGTCATCTGCGATGTCGGTGGCCAGGACATCAAGATCATCATCCTGAAGAACGGCCGCGTCAAGGATTTCAAGCTGAACACGCAGTGTTCGGCGGGCAACGGCTACTTCCTGCAATCCACCGCGCAGGGCTTCAACGTCAAGGTGGAAGAGTACGCCGACATCGCTTTCGCCGCCAAAGGCTTCCCGAGCTTTGGCTACGGCTGCGCCGTCTTCATGCAGAGCGACATCGTCGATTTCCAGCGTCAAGGCTGGAAGCCGGAAGAGATCATGGCGGGCCTGTGCAACGTGCTGCCCAAGAATATCTGGTTGTACGTTTCGCAGATTCCCAATCTCTCCGCCATCGGCACGCGCTTCCTGTTACAGGGCGGTACGCAGTACAACCTGGCCGCCGTCAAAGCGCAAGTGGATTTCATCGAATCGCGATTCAAGGGCAAGGACACCCCGGCCGACGTGATTGTTCACGAGCATTGCGGCGAAGCCGGAGCCATCGGCGCCGCGCTCGAAGCCGGACGCCTCTGGGATAACGGCCGCGTCAGCACCTTCATCGGTCTCGACGCCTGCGCCAACATCCAGTACAAGACCACGCGGGAAGAAGCCACCCGCTGCTATTTCTGCAAGAACAAGTGCCTGCGCACGTTCATCGACGTCAAGACCAACCTGATTCCATTGGACTATAAGCGCCCGGCCAAGACCAAGGTCCCCCTCGATGCCGGTGCGCAACGCCTGATCATCGCCACCTGCGAAAAGGGCACCGTCGAGAACATCGAAGAGATGCGCGGCATCAAGGGCGGGCTCGACAAGATCAAGAAGGCCAACCCCAACTTTGTCGAAATCGCCGCCAAACAGGTGTTCCGCGTCCCCGACATCCCGAGCCTGGCCGACCCGCTGCCCAAATTCCAGATCACCGCCGCCCAGAAGAAGCGCGCCGAACTGATGAAGAAGCGCGCCACCCTGCGCATCGGCATGCCGCGCGTGCTCAACATGTACTCGCAGACGCCCATCTTCACCGGCTACTTCGCGGCTCTCGGCATCAAGGCGGAGAACATCGTCTTCAGCGACTACACCAGCGAAGAGATGTACAAGGAAGGCGCCAAGCGCGGCGCCATCGACCCCTGCTTCCCCAGCAAGCTGGGCATCCCGCACGTCCACAATCTGCTGTATCGCGCGCACGCTAAGAAACCGCTCGACATCATCTTCTTCCCGATGATCGATTGCCTCACCAGCCCGCTCTCGCACGTGCAGGCCACGCGAACCTGTCCCACCGTCGCCACCACCCCGGCAGCCGTCAAAGCCGCGTTCGTCAAGGAAGGCGACATGTTCAAGGAACGCGGCATACGTTTCCTGGACACGTTCGTCAACCTCTCCAAGGCCGACCTCTTCGAACGCCAGATGTACGAGGAATTCAAGGATATCCTCGGCCTCGGCCCCGAGGAGAACCAGCGCGCCGTGGCGGCCGGCTACCGCGCCCTGCAGTACTTCGATAACGTCACCATGCGCGGCCAGGCCCGCCAGGTGCTGGAACAACTGGAGCGCGAGGATCGCATCGGCGTGGTGCTGTTGGGCCGTCCGTATCACAACGATCCCGGCGTCAACCACGAAATCCTGGAAGAGTTCCAGAAGCTCGGTTACCCGGTGTTCGCGCAGGACTGCCTGCCCATCGACGACGACATCGTCTGGCGTCTCTTCGGCCCCGAAGTCTTAGCCGGTGAGTGCTCCGGCCCCCTGGCGATCAACGACGTCTGGAAGAACAGCTACAGCGAAAACACCAGCCGCAAGGTCTGGGCCGCCAAGTACGTGGCACGCCACCCCAACCTGGTCGCGCTGGAACTTTCCAGCTTCAAGTGCGGCCACGACGCGCCGATTTATTCGGTGGTCGAAGAGATCGTCGAGCACTCCGGGACGCCGTACTTCTGCTTCAAGGACATCGACGAGAACAAGCCCACCGGTTCCATCCGCATCCGCGTGGAGACTATCGGTTACTTCCTGAAGCGCTACCGCGAAGACATGGTGCGCAACAAACAGAAGACCAACAACATCGACCAGCAGCTCAAGGAATTCGAGGCCAAACTCCGCCGCCAACTGCTGCGCGACCGGATGGACGACTCGCGCGTTCAGGAGAGCTTCGAACACGGTTCGATGCCGCAGATTCACGTGTCCGTCGGCGCTCTGGCGGCGAGCCATCCGCCCGCCGCCCGCGTCAGCGGCGACTGAGCCGGGCTGGTAAAATACCGGCAGCGTACCCTCTTGCCGTTAACCGGGGAGATACTGGAAGTGGCGAAGCGTTTGGTGTATCCGGGACCGTTTCCACGAAAGGCCGAGGCCGATGCACTGCATGTCGTCGCGGCAACGGTTTACGGTTGCGAGTTTTTGCTCACTTGGAATTTTAAGCACATCAACAACGCGCAGATGAAGCGCGACGCATCGAGGATCATCGAAGAGTATGGATACCAACCGGCAACCATCTGCACCCCCGAAGAGCTCATGGGATCTGACCCGGAAGCCGAAGGATGAGATCGTCGAGGAGATCCACGAGTGGCGACAGTCCTATGCCGCCAAGTTCGACTTCGACCTCGATCGGATGTTCGCGGATTTGAAGGGCAAGGAAGCGTTGAATTCCGCTCCACGCGCGCAGAGACGGCCCTTGGAGCCGAAACCGCCGAATCTGGTATAGCCGGGCATAAGTGCTGCAACCAGGGCGCAGCCCGCAGCCCCCTCGCTTATACTGGCCGTAGTGCGGATGACTCTCGGGACCTTTGCATGGCTGCTGCGCCAAAGCCTCCTCTCCACCCTGGACGACGGTTGCTTCGGCTACGCCAAGGGCGCCGCCTACTCCGCCCTGCTCAGCTTCTTCCCGGTGCTCACCAGCGCCGCCACCATCCTGGTGCAGACCCGCGCCGGGTTCGTCTCGGCCACCCTCGAAAACTTCCTCCGCCAGATCGTCCCCCCAGGCACCGAAGACGTGGTCGTCCAGCAGTTCCGCGTCATGGGCGAGCGCCCTACCGGCTTCCTGATCGCCGCCGGCGTCATCTCCCTGTGGGCCGCCTCCGGCGTCATCAAGAGCCTCATCGAGGGATTCCAGGCCGCTTACCGCGTGCCCCGCAACCGCGATTTCTTCCGCCAGAGCGGCGTTGCCATGTCGCTGGTCCTGCTCTCCGCCATCCCCCTGATCTGCGCCTCCCTCCTCATCGTCTTCGGCGGGCAGGTGGAGCGCGCCGTCCTCCACTGGATGAAGGTCGATCCCTTCCTCACGCCATTCGCCTGGGTCTGGCAGGGCGCCAGCCGCATCGCCCGCTACGTCCTCGCCTTCCTCACCACCATCACCGTGACTGCATCGCTCTACTATTACGGCCCCTACCGCAAACAGCGCTGGCAATCCGTCTGGCGCGGCGCCACGCTGGCCACCATTCTGTGGTTCTTCGCCACCCTGGGATTCGCCTGGTACGTGCGCAATCTGGCCCGCTACAACGTGATGTATGGCTCCATCGGCGCCGGCATCGCGCTTCTCGTCTGGATGTATCTGATCGCCCTGATCGCCCTGATCGGCTGCGAGTTCAACGCCACCTACGAGCGCACCACAGGGGACTGACAAGACTGACATGAATTTCCGGCGCCGTTTGCCGGAAATTCATGTCAGTCCTGTCTGTCCCCGGGTTTTCCCACCTTCCCATGTCGTATCCGCTACAATCTGTGATAGTGAAAACCGCCGTCCTCGTCGTAACGCTGGTGTCGTGTGCCCATGCCGCGGGCATTCCCATGACCCTCGTCTCCGACGCCGAAGCCGAAGCTCTGCACTCTGCCATCGTCCGCAAGGAAGCTTGGACGCTCGAGTCCATCCGCCACCTGCGCGCCGACGCCGAGCGCCGCGCCAAAGAGGGCCCCTGGAGCGTCACCACCGAGCGCCCCCAGGGCATCGCCATGGACGTCCACGATTTCTACAGCGAGGCCTCCTATTGGTGGCCCCAGGACGGCGACCCCAAGGCCCCTTACGTGCGCCGCGACGGCCAGACTAATCCCAACCACTTCGTCGCCAACAAGAATGCGCTGGTAGCCATGTCCGATGCCGTCTTCACGCTCGGCACCGCCGCCTACCTGCTGGACGACTCGCGCTACGCCCAGCGCGCCACCCGCGACATCAATACCTGGTTCATCAATCCCAAGACCCGCATGAACCCGCACCTGGACTATTCCCAGGCGATCCGCAACTTCAACAACGGACGCGGCGCCGGCATCGTCGATGGACGCGTCTTCATCCGTGCCATCCAGGGTATGGAGTTCCTCGCCCAAACCGGGAACTGGGATCCCAAGGAACAGGCCGCCGTCAAGAAGTGGTTTCAGGACTACCTCCGCTGGCTCACCACCAGCGACAACGGCAACAACGAAAAGCGCGCCGGCAACAATCACGCCTCCTGGTGGACCGCCCAGGCCGCCGCCATCGCCACTTTCGTCGAAGACGACGCCCAGGAGAAGGCCGCCTTCAACTACTACCGCGACCGCATCTTCCCGCGCCAGATCAAGCCCGATGGCAGCGCCCCCCGCGAGGAGGCCCGCACCCGAGGCCTGGGGTACTCCGCCTTCAACCTGGAAGCCCTCACCACCACCTGCCGCATCGCCCAAATCAGTGGCGTCGACCTGTGGACCGTGCACAGCAAGGGCGGCGCCACCCTCGCCACCGTCGTCGAGTACCTCCAACCCTACCTCTCCGACCCCAAAAAGTGGACCAAGGAACAGATCACCGATTTTTCCAACGACGGCTTGTACTTCCTGGCCTACGCCGGCATGGGCATGAAGAAACCCGAGTACATCGCCCTCTACCGCCAACTGGAACGCCCCGAAGGCGCCTGGCTCAGTCTCACCGACCTCATCGTGGGCCGCTACGAAGCCGCCAGCCACCAAACGCGGCATTAGGCCTGGAGAGAGGTACTATCGTCACAGTGCTTACTAGTTTGCGAGTCAAAAACTTCAAACGCCTTGACGACGTGGAGATCGAGCTGGGCAAGACCGTGGTTTTCGTCGGGCCCAACAATTCGGGCAAGACAACCGCCCTGCAGGCGCTCGCGTTATGGGAAGCCGGTCTCCGCAAGTGGGTAGAGAAACGTTCTGCGAAGGACACACCCGAGAAGCGGCCCGGTGTAACCATCAATCGGCGTGATTTGATTGCCGTTCCCGTGCCAGATGCCAATTTGTTGTGGCGAGACTTGCACGTTCGGGCTATCCGCCGAAACAACGGGAAACAAGACACCAGGAATATCCGGATCGACATCCTGGTCTCGGGCGTCACGGACGACACCCCATGGGAATGTGGTTTCGAGTTCGACTACGCGAATCAAGAATCGTTCTATTGCCGTCCATTACGGAAGAATGAGGATCCTCAACCTGAGCGCATGCCGGTCCCGGTCTTGGCGGCGCCTGTCACTGTTGCCTTTTTGCCCCCAATGTCGGGAATGGCGGCGACGGAAGACCGCCTCCAGGACGGTGCCGTCAATGTGCGAATCGGTGAAGGGCGCACGGCAGAGGTCCTCAGGAACCTTTGCTTTGTGATACATTCCGCGCCCGATCAGACCAGTTGGTCGGCGTTGGTTGCGCAAATTAAGAACCTCTTCGGAGTGACCCTGAACCCACCCGAGTTTATCAAGGAGAGGGGACAGATCACCATGTCGTATTCCGAGGGGGAAACCGAACTGGACTTGGTTTCCTCGGGAAGGGGTCTGCAACAGACGTTGCTACTGCTGGCGCATCTTTACACGCACCCAAAATCCGTCTTGCTGCTCGACGAGCCGGATGCCCACCTCGAGATCCTGCGGCAGCGACAGATCTATCAGCTCCTGACCAAAACGGCCGAAGCACAGGGATGCCAGGTGATTGCTGCGAGCCACTCGGAAGTGCTCCTCAACGAAGCTGCCGAACGCGATATTGTCGTGGCCTTCGTTGGGAAACCGCATCGTATTGATGATCGTGGTAGCCAGGTGCTCAAATCGCTAAAAGCCATTGGCTTTGATCAATACTATCAGGCGGAACAAGTGGGATGGGTCCTCTATCTGGAGGGCTCAACGGATTTGGCGGTCCTTCAGGCATTCGCGGAGTTGTTGGACCATCCCGCAAAACGGTTTCTAGAACAGCCGTTTGTCCATTATGTCGCCAATCAACCGTCCAAAGCCAAAGACCACTTCTTCGGATTGCAGGAAGCGAAACCCGACTTGGTCGGTATGGCATTATTCGATTCCATCGCACAAGATTTGAAGGAGGACGGACCGCTTTTCGAGGTCAAGTGGCGTCGCTGTGAAATCGAAAACTACCTCTGCTATCCGGAAACACTGCTCGCCTATGCGGAACACGTTGAAGGCGAGCCTGGCCCGTTGTTCGTGGAACCGTTCCGCGACCGCCAGAGAGCAGCGATGCAGGAAGCCATGGACCAAGTGTCCGGGGCGCTAAGGGTATTGGGACGGCCCGATCCTTTTGGCCCGGACGTTAAGGCTAGCGACGATTTTCTCGCGCCTCTGTTTCAAAGCTACTTCAAGAAGCTGGGACTCCGCAATCTCATGCAGAAGACGGAATACCACGTCCTTGCGAAGTTTGTTCCCCGAGAGCGTATCGATCCCGAAATCATTGAGAAACTGGACCTCCTCGTCAGGGTGGCTAGCCAGGCAAGACCGGTGACGTGAAATCGTCCAACCAGGTCTTGGAGTCGTTCTTGCAGCGATTCGCGAACGGTTTCCCTGAGCGGGGAGGCGGCCAGATCGCCGGCGCTACGCCGCGGCTGGAAATCGAAGCACGATCCGGGTGCCGGAGCGGGCCTTCTGTTCCACCGATCCGTCGAGTTGGTTGGTCAAGATGCCGACGATGCGCAAGCCAAGCGATTTACTTTGTCCGCCCAGTGCGCCGTCCGGCAAGCCGACGCCATCGTCCTCGACGGCCAGCTCGCAACAGCCAGGCTCGGGCTGGCGAAAGGAAACCAGAATCCGGCCGGTGCGCCCGTCGGCGAAAGCGTACTTGAAGGCGTTTGACACGAGTTCGTTCAGGATCAACGCGCACGGAACGGCTCGCTCGATGCCCAGTTCGATGGGATCGAGCTCCAAGTCCAGGCCGATGCGTTTATGTTCGCCACCGAAGGCCGAATATACGCCTTGCACGAGATCTCGAGCATACTCGCCGAAATTGATGTGATCGAGACGATCGTTGTCGTACAGGTACTCATGGACGAGCGCGATGGAGTGTACGCGTTGCTGACTTTCTTCCAGCGCCAGCCTGGTCTCGGGCCCGCTGCCATCGGCCGTCATGCTGAGCAGACTGGCAGTCACGGCAAGGTTGTTCTTCACGCGATGGTGAATCTCCTTGAGCAGGACTGTTTTTTCCGCCAAGGCCGACTCCAACTGCCGGACGGACCGTTTGAGAGCATCTTCGGCGCGCCGGCGCTGGGTGATATCGCGGTCGATCTCCATGATGCGGACGTCAGTGCCGGCGGCGTCGCGAAGCAGGACCTGGCGGCTGTCCACCAGAATCCGCTGGCCGTCCCGCCGGCTATGCTCGAGTTCTCCTTCCCACCGTTCTTCGCGTGCCAGGCATTCATCGATTTGCGCCGGGGAAACGACCGAGCTGGTGCGCAGGAAGAGATGCATCACATTGCCGACGGTTTCGGCTTCCGTCCACCCATACATCTCCTCCGCGCCGCGGTTCCAGCCGCGGATAACCCGGTTGGCATCGGCGGTGATGATGGCGTCGCGCGAGAAGTAGATCAGTTCGGCCTGCCGCTGCAGTTCATCGCGCTGACGGGCTAGTTCGCCTTCGGCTTGCTTTCGTTCGGTGATGTCTTGCGCGCAAACCAGGACCTTGGTGGCGCCATCGAACTTCATGGCGATGGTCGAAACCAGGAGGCATCGCCGCTGCCGCTGGCCACGGGCCCACATCGGCAGCCACGCCTCGATGCCCTCCCGGCGCGTGCCGCTGGTCAGGGTGTCGAAGATGGCGAGCCGCAGTTCGCACCGGTCGCACGACGGTTGGTGGCCGCAGCCCCGAGGATCGGCCAAAGCATCCAGGCAACCGAGGGCTCCGCCGGCGGGAAGGCCCGACATGGCGCAGCTCTCGCGCCCGGCGAACTGGGTGGCCAGACCGTTGGCTTCCTGCACCTGCAACTGTTCGTCGATTACCAGTAGGGCCACCGGAACATTGGCGTGAATGGCGGTCAATTGCGAGTAAGCGGCGCGCAAGACGGCGTCGGCTCGCTTGTGCTCGGTGGTATCGCTGGCGACCACGAGGACTTCCGCGCCGGCCTCCCCGCCGGGGCCGGCCAGGGGAACACAAGAGAGATCGAAGTAGCGTTCTTCCACCGGCAGTGTCTGGCCACGGTCCACCGGGAGGGCAACCCCGGTGGCGTGATACGCGGTTTGCGCGTCGCGCACCGCGGTGAGAATCGGGATGACGCGGGGAGCGCCGGTCTTCCATGCGGAGGCAACGGTCCTGCCGACCAAGGGTTCCCCGGGGACCAGGGCCTCATGTGCGGGATTGGCCATGACGAACGTGAATTCGGGGCCGCGCAACACCGCGATGGCGGCCGGCGAGTTTTGCACGATGGACTCCAGCATACGCTGGCGCGTTTCGAGTTCTCGCGCCAAACGCGCCTCAACGGCAGCCGCGGCGGCATTCGAACGCCAGGCCCGCTTCAGGGACTCGAAGAGCGTGCTCGCGACCAGCCCGGTGCCAGCCAGCGCGCCCAGACCACCCCAAAGCCGCGGATCGCCCATCTTGAAACTCCCGAGCGGCTCCGTCGCGAAGTACAGGGACTCGAGAAGGCAGATCCCGGTGGTCAGCATCCCGGGTCCCAATCCTCCCAACGCAGCGCTCACCACGACGAATGGAACATACGTGATGAAGGGCATCAGGGTCGCCGGATGCAGGGGAATCCGCGCCACCTGGGGGGCGGCCGCGAGCAGCACTGCGATGGAATAGCCAAAAACGGGCGACAGTGTCTCGCAGTACCAACGACGGAGGCGCGGGATCATTGTACGAGCCGGGTTCCCTGGCCCAATAGCATCCGAACTCGCCGCAGGAGTTCCGCGGCGGGAAATGGCTTGGGCAGCACGTTCAGATCGTCCCTCGACAGTCCGTGCGGCTCGGTGACGTCGTGCCGATATCCGGAGACGAACAGAGTCTTCATGCCGGGACGCAACGGCAGGAGCCTTGCGACCAGTTCCGGCCCGGTCATGCCGGGCATCAGCACATCGGTTACCAGAACGTGAATGGGACCCTGGTACACCTCGGCAAGGGCTTCCGCTGCCTCGGCATTGCGCGCTTCCAGCAATTGGTAGCCTTCGCGCTCCAGGAACTTGTGCATCAGGCGGCGGACGGCGTCTTCATCCTCCACCAGAAGGACGGTGGGAGTAGGATCTTCGCTGTCTGAGCCTTCCGATCCGGTGACGTCTCTGATCCTCCGGAACGTGCCGACGCAGGGGAGCAGAATCTCGAAGCTGGTGCCGTGGCCGATCTCGCTCTCGGCGCGTATATAGCCTTGGCTCTGTACGATGATGCTGTGCGCGATGGACAGGCCCAGGCCGGTGCCGAATCCGGCCTTCTTGGTAGAGAAGAACGGCTCGAAGATGCGGGCCAGCGTGGCCTGGTCCATGCCCTCGCCGGTGTCGGCCACCCGCAGCCGCACAAACTGTCCCGGGCGGTAGAGACGCGCCTGCTGGCTGTCGGGTTCGATTTCCACGGTGGCACTCTCGATCCGCAGCTCGCCACTGGTAGGCATAGCGTCGCGGGCATTGAGAGCGAGGTTGAGCAGAACCCGTTTGAGCTGGTTGCGATCGCTGCGAACGAAGCCCTCGGGGGAGCCGAGGTCCGTCACCAGCGTCCGGATCTTGCCGAGGCTGTGCGAAATCATTGGCTGCACTTCGCCAATGACTTCATTGACGTTCAGCACCTCGAAGCGCACCTCACTGCGGCGGCTGAGCATCAAGAGCTGGCCGGTGATGGCGCTGGCCATCGAAGCCGCACGCTTGATCTCCAGAGCCGCCTCCTTGTCTTCGCCTTCGAGCCGCGCGCAGAACTCCTCGGCATACCCGAGAATGACCGCAAGCTGGTTGTTGAAATCGTGCGCCAGGCCGCCGGCCATATTGGCCACGGCCTCCATTCTCTGCGACTGCACCAGGCTGCCTTCCATCTGCCTG
>Ga0208716_1000945_pt1 | contig 11522 bp, 12 predicted proteins | sample NGESurdeep092012_8_FD_184482 | JGI IMG/M metagenome (GOLD analysis project Ga0208716, IMG submission 184482) | Arctic peat soil microbial communities from Barrow, Alaska - NGEE Surface sample 415-3 deep-092012 (SPAdes) | ecosystem: Environmental > Terrestrial > Soil > Wetlands > Peat ...
CTTGGGCACGGCCTGGATGCCGGCGCGGAACACCTCGGTGAGGTAGGCGCCGTAGTTGAGCGAGAGCGCCGCGCAGCCGGAGACGAAGGCCGACCGGCGCGGGCGCTCAGTCGGCGATCCCGGCGAGGCGCCGCAGCTCGGCGTCGACAGACGCCGACAGTGGCGGCGCCTCGTGCGTCGCGACGATCTCGCGCACACGCTCCGTGACGCGCGCGAACGCCGTAACGCGACCCGCGCGCGCCCACTCTTCGTTTGGCGTGTCCTCGATCAGCGTCGCTCGGGCGACGGTCGCGGCAGACTCGCCGAGATCCGTCGCTGCAGCCGCGACGGCCGCCAGCCGCTCGACGCTCAGCCCGTCGTCGTCGACAGTCATGCCGAGGGCGATCACGCGCGCGTCGGCCGTGATCTCCACGGCGAGCGCCATCTCCTGGTACGAGAAGATGCGGCCGCCGGAGACCATGCCGACACCCGTCAGCATGTCGACGCCGGCGGCCAGCGACAGGTAGGTCGTTGTCACATCGTCGATCGCCGCCTGCCAGCCCGGTTCCTTGGCTCCGGACGAGTTCACGCCGCACTGGGTCGGCAGGCCGTAGAAGTGGCCGACGTCGCCGACGGCGGCGGCCATCGTCGTGTCTTCGGGGGCGCCGCCGGTGAAATCGCCGGTCTTGAGGTCCATCACGCTGGGGATGAAGCAGATGAAGACCGGCGCGCCGGGGTGTGCCGCCTGGATGACGGCGACGGAGCTCAGCGCCTCAGCGATGCCGACGACGAGCGAGCCGGCCATCGTGATCGGCGTCGTCGAGCCGCCCATCGGCATCGTCACGAAGCCGATCGGGATACCGGCTTGCGCAAGGATAAGGCCGGTCTCCAGCGTGCCGGCGTCGTTGCCCAGCGGTGTGACCGTGCCGAGCAGCGCCGAGATCACCGGGTTGGCGCGCAGCGCGCCGTCGCCGCCGGCGACAGCGCGCCCCATCTCGACGGCGACCTCGGCGAGGTGCGGCTCGACCACGGTCACGGTCTGCACGTGCTTGCCGGTGTTGGCGATCGCCAGGTAGAGCTCGTGCAGCCCGCGCGTCTCCACCGGCCGGTCTTGTGCACTCACCGCCGGCCAGCAGAAGTCGACCTCGTCGATTGCGTCGACGACGCGCGCGATGGTCGCCACGTCCTCGGCTATCGTACCGCGCTTGGCGCCGCTCTCGAGGTCGTAGATCTCGACGCAACAGCCATCGGTGGTGATCAGCGAGCGCTCGCCGGTGACGATCGGGTCGCGTGCCCGCGCGCCCAGTGTCATCGTCGCCGGCGCCCGCGCGACGAGCTCGCGCACGAGCGCAGGCGGCATCGTCACGCGCGCGCCGTCGGCTGTCGCTCCGGCGGTGACAAGCGTCGCGCGCGCCTTGTGCGACGGGATCGAGACCCCCGTCGTCGCGAGCACGTCAAGCGCCGCCGCATCGAGACGCTCGAGCTCCTCGGGGGAGAGCAGGCGCAGGCGGCCGCCGGTGCCCATGGTGTGTCTGCTTGTCGTCGTCATCTCAGAGAACCCCACTCTATCTGCATCCATCACAGGTGAGCCGACAACGTCTCGGGAGGGTCGTTCAGTGCCCGCGCCGGCTCGCCGGCGCGGGCACGGCGATCTCCGCCAGCTGGGGCTTCACCAGTTCGCGCAGGTCGTCGCTGCGTAATTTGAGCATGGTCGTCGTCGCGCCGCCACCGCAGTACACGACCGGCGGCTCGAACACCTTCGGGTCGGCGATCACCGGGAGCTCGCTGGCGAGACCGCACGGCGGCACGGCGCCGACCCGGTAGCCCGTCGCCTCGAGCACCTCCTGCCCTCTGGCGAGGACCGCCTCGCGGCAGCCCGTCACCGCGCGCACGCGGTCCAGATCCGCCTCCGAATCGCCGGGGACCAGAACGAGCGTCGGGACGCCGTCGAGCAGGAAGACGAGCGACTTGACGACCTCCGCGGTCGGCACGCCGAGCAGGTGCGCCGCCCGCACCGCCGTCCTCGCGAGACCCGGCAACTGCAGCACCTCGTGCGCCACGTCGGCTTCAAGAAGGAAGTTGTGAACGTCACTGCACGAGCGCAAGCGCACCTCCGGAGAGCGACTGTGGCCGAGTCTACCATAGGCCGCCACGCGCCCCTCGAGGCGGGGCGCGCGGCGGCCCGGCGTCGACAACGGCGGACCAACGCCGTGCAGGGTTGTCGGTCGGCCCTCGCTCCCATACGATGGCTCCATGGCCAAGCGATCGTCCGAGCAGCCCCGCTGGCGTCACGCCCGCCGCACCCCCTGGAAGAGCCGCCTCTCCAAACGCATCGCTAACCTGCTGATGATCGCCGGCGGGCTGCTCCTCGCCTACCCGCTCTGGTCGAGCGCGTACACGAACGTCCAGCAGAACCGCCTCGACAACGCCTTTGTCACGAGCACGAACGCGTTCGCCGGCGAAGTGAACAGGGCAAAGAGTGGCGTGGCCACGGAGCGGGCCCGCGAACAGGTGCTGAAGCGCCTCGCCGACCTGTTCGCCAAGACCGTGCACCCCGGCGATCCGGTCGCCAAGCTCACGATCGCCAAGATCGGCCTCAGTTGCATCGTCACGCAGGGTGTCTCCGGCGCGGCGTCGCTCAACCAGTGGGCCGACCACGACTTCCTGCGCAGCGGCCCCGTGCACTACGGCACGACGCCCTTGCCCGGGGCCGGCCGGCCGTTCGCCCTAGCCGGCCACCGAACGACCTACGGCGGGCCGTTCTTCAAGCTCGACAAGCTCAAGCCCGGCGACCTGATCAAGGTCGAGACGCCGTACGCGACCTTCACGTACAGGGTAGCGAAGAGCACGGTCACGAAACCGACCGACCTGACCGTGCTCTACGACCGCGGCTACGACCTCGTGCTGACGACGTGCACGCCGATCTACACGGCGACCGACAGGCTGATCATCTGGGCCGAGCTCACCGGCTTCACGCTCAAGTAGTCGGGCGGCGGCCGCAGGCTTACGCCCCGAAGGGCGGCCGCTCCGCGCTCGAGCCCGCGAGCAGCATCACCATCAGACGCTCACCGGCCTGGCCGCCGGCGTAGCCGCGCGGCACGAACACAAGCCCGTCGGCGAGGGCCATCGAGCGGAGGATGCCCGAGCCTTGCGGCCCGGTGATCGTGAACTCGACCTCACCGGCGCGCCGTATGATGCGGCAGCGGCGCGCCTCGGTCCGATCCTTCGTCCGCTTCACCGGTTCGGCGGCGGCGGCGAGCACGAACGGCCGATAGATGTCGCCGCGGCCCTGCATGGCGAGCAGCGCCGGGCGGATGTAGAGCTCGAAGCTGACCATCGCCGCCACGGGGTTGCCGGGCACGCCGAAGACGAGCGTGTCCCCGTGCGTGCCGAAGGCCACCGGCTTGCCCGGCTTGACCGCCACGCGCCAGAACCGGCGCTCAACGCCGAGTTCCTCTTGAACCTGCTTGACGAAATCGAACTCGCCCACGGAGACGCCGCCCGAGGTGATCACTACGTCCTCATCCAGGGCGCGGGCGATCAGCGCGCGAGTCTCGTCGGGGTCGTCCCTGGCGATGCCGAGCAGGACGGGCTCGCCGCCGGCCGCCAGCACCTGGCCGTAGGCGGTGAAGGAGTTCGAGTTGCGGATCTGGCCCGGCCCGAGAGGCTGCCCCGGCGGCACCAGCTCGCTGCCGGTCGCGAGGATCGCCACGCGCGGCCGGCGCGCCACCGGCACGTCGACGAACCCGACGGAAGCGAGCAGTCCGACCTCCGCCGGGCCGAGCACCGTGCCGGGTTCGAAGAGCCTGTCACCGCGAGCGATGTCCTCGGCGGCGCGGCGCACGTTGCCGCCGGGCGCAACCGTCTCACGGATCGTGACGGTCGCGCCGCTCTGCTCCGTCAGCTCGACCGGCACGACGGTGTCGGCGCCGGGCGGCAGCGGCGCTCCGGTCATGATCTTCGCCGCCTCACCGGCGCCGACCAGCACGGTGATGGAACGGCCGGCGGGGATCTCGGCGACGACCGTGAGCGCGCTCGGCGCGGCGGCGATGTCGCCGCCGCGCACCGCGTACCCGTCCATCGCCGAGTTGTCGAACGACGGCACGTCTTCGGCGGCATCGAGCGGAGCGCAGACCGTCCGGCCGAGGGCAGAGAGCAGATCGACGCGCTCGCCGGCGAGCGGCTTGGCGGCGGCGAGCACCATGTCGAGCGCGGTGTCGATCGAGATCATCGGGGATTCGTGTCCGCGTCCGGGCATCGCAGGTGGAGTCTCATCTGTTTACGCATCTTTGTAAACTCCCGCAGGGCCCCTACCGATACCCGACGCGAGAGAGCAAAGGAGATCCGCTGTGGGTATCCCCCAAGAGCACGAGTCGATCGAGAGCGGACCACACGGGCAGGGCGAGTCGCGGCGCGTGCGCGTTCTGGTGCTCAAGGACCTCGTCGCGCACCGCGACTACGAAGTGCCCTCCGATCAGATCGCGACGGGCATCATCCAGTCCGTGCTCACCGCGCCGCGGCCGCCCGAGAAGCGACGCTGACCAGCAACGCCGCGGTCGCGACCCCGGCCCAGTCCGTGGCCATGTCGCGCACGTCGAAGTGGCGATACGGCAGCGGCAACTGCACGATCTCGATCACGACGCCGTAGACCGCGCTCACCGCCGCGCCCACCGCCAGCGCCCGCCGGCGACCAATCGCGTCTCTCCAGCCCACGGCAACGAGCCCCGTGAGCAGCGCGAACTCGAAGTAGTGGCCGAGCGCCCCCAACAGGGTCCACACGTCCACAGGGGCGACGCCGAAGACCCACGATACAGGCAGCACGGCGAGCACGAACACGGCCACCGCCCAACCGGCGGCGAGCCTTCGGCATGTGAGCGCCCAGTCCCAGTGGCGCGGTGAGCGGGCCAGCCGGCCGGCGCGCCGCTCGCTCACCCGCCGTCCTTCAGCGCCGCTGCGACAAACGTCTCCGCCCCGTCGAAGACGAACGCGAGCACGGTGCCGGCGTGCACGTCGACGCGCGCCGGCGCACCGGCGATGGTGTTGCCCAGACCGAGGCACGCCGCGGCGGCGAGTGTGCCGCGGACGAGTTCGTAGTCGAAGCCGCGCAACGTCACTTCGGCGGTCTCGGAGAGCGCGATCAGCGAGGCGCGCGTGCCGGCAGGCGCCGCGAGCGTGACACTGGCAGGCGCGCAGAGCACGCGCGCGGCCAGGTCCGGTGAGACGATGCGCGCCGCGACGCCTTGCTCAGCCAGCCGGCGCAGCACGGCGACGTTGCCGAGCAGGTGATCCGCCGCGCCGCCGAGCGCGCCGGCAAGCACGATCTCATCGCATCCACGCGCCAGCGCCTCGTCGACGGCGAGTTCGGCGTCGGTGAGGTCCTTGTGCACCGGGTGGCGGACGATCCCGGCGCCAGCATTGCGCGCCCGCTCGAGCAGCTCCGGCGCCAGCGAGTCGAAGTCGCCGACGACGATGTCGGGCATGGCGCCGACGGCCAGCGCGAACGCGCAGCCGCCGTCGGCGCCGACCACCAGGTCGGCGCGCGCGGCCCAGGCGCGGTAGTACGCGGCGGGGCCGGCCGGATCGGCTTCGCCGCCCGGTGTCGCCCCGCCCGCCCGCGTCGCGCCTCCCGGCGACGACGCGTACTCTCCGTTCAGGAAGATGACGGCGAGCACGCCGACCCTAACGCGTTGCCCGCACGGCGCCGGGCAGCGCCACATCCAGGGCCTTGAGGATCGGCCACAGTACCACACCGGTGATCGCCGCCTCGGGCACGAGGAAGAGCAGGTTATAGGTAAGCGCGTACAGCCACGGCCACTCCCAGCTCGGAGCGTAGGTCGTGAAGAAGAGCAGACCAGACAAGAAGTGGAACACGAGGCGCGCGGCGGACCCGACGGCGACCGCCCCAACGAGGGTCTTCCATCCCCTCACGCCGACCGCGCCCGCCGCGCCCAGCGCGGCGTAGGCAAGCGGGTAGTCGAGTGCCGCCTGCGCCCAATGGAAGATGAACGCGCCGGGCAGGACGAGCTGGAGGAGACCGTACAGCCCGCCGGCGACGACACCGGGGACGACACCGCGCCGAATCGCGACGATGAGAATGGGTAGCATCTCGAGACTCACCGAACCGCCCTGGGGCATCGTGAAGACCCGCAACTGCCCCAGGGCCGCAGCCAGGCCGATGGCCACGGCGAGTTCGGCGATCAACGACACGTCCCAATGGCGAGGGTCCGCGTGGTCACGCAGTCGGTTCGAAAGGCCCAACAGACTCATCTCCCTCCGCTGGCATTACCCAGCAGCGTCCGCAGACGCCGCCACCCGCAGGTGGTCAGGTTCTTCGCGTCGGCGCTAGGAAGCGCCTTCTCAGCCCCTCGTCCAGGAGCTCCGCAGGACAGATCCATTGTACTCCCACGGCCACCTTTGGGGTGATCGCCGTTTCACCATCCGCCGCTCCCGTTCGGGCGCCCCTGTGGAAAGTGTGGAGAACTTTCTTTTGTCACGCTTGCAGGCTCACAATCGCCGTGGAAAAGCGGCTCACGACGACGGATTCTCTTGACAGCACCGCGGCGCCGGACTTGCCCACGCGAATACGTGCTGAGCAGGCATTTCGTCGTCGGTCGCGGCCGCCAGGGAGGCCCCGGGACCCACACGGGTGCTGTTCCCCCCGGTGCCGGCAGGGGGTGGCCGCGGAAGGGCGCGTGAAACCGCCTTATCCACAAATCCCGCATTTTGGGCCCTTCCTGGTTCCACCCGGACGGCGCTCTCCACATATGTTGAAAACCCTGTGGAGAACTCGGTCGTTTTCCCTGCGTATGTGCGTTTCACTGACATTCACTTCTGACGCGAGTGCTCTGGTATACTCGTCAACCCCATGGAGTCGTTCCTCGACAAGCTGCTCGCCGGCCAGGAGGCGGCTACGCCGCCGCCCGACGACGCCGGCGGCGCCGCGGCGGCGGGACTCCCCGGGCCTCCGAGCGGCCCCGGGGCGCCGCGCATCGCGGTCTACGACACGCTCACCAGCCCGCCACGGGTGTTGAGTATCGAGGACCAGGACTTGCCGGCGTTGATCGCTTCACTCGCCGAGAAGACCTACCACTACTGCCGCGAGCAGGGAGGTCAGGTGCCGTACACGGTCATCAGGGAGTTGATCGAGAACCTGATGCACGCCTACTTCCGCGACGTCGTGATCACGATCCTCGACGGCGGCCAAGTGATCCGCATCTCCGACCATGGACCGGGCGTGCAGGACAAGGAACGCGCCTTCCTGCCGGGGTTCACAACGGCGACCCCTGTCCAGCGACGGGTGATCCGCGGCGTCGGCTCGGGATTGCCGATCGCCCGCGAGTCGCTCAACTTTCTGCGCGGGGTGCTCACCGTCGAAGACAATCTCGGCGGCGGCGCGGTGTTCACGATCAGCCTGCCGAGCAGACCGGCCGGCGAAACCGCGCCGCTGCCGCGCGCGCGCGCCGAGGTCAAACTCACGATGCGCCAGAAGAAGGTCCTCGTGCTGCTCATGGAGCTCGGCTCGGCCGGCCCCACGGCGATCGGCAAGGAGTTGGGCATCGCCCCGGCAACGGCGTATCGCGAACTTGGTTTACTGGAAAAGGCCGGGTTGATACACTCCGTCGGCGACGGCAAGCGAGCCTTGGCCGAGGAGGGTCTCAATCTCCTCGACAGCATCTTCTGACCGATCAGTTCCTGGGATCGGCCGCCGCATCCCCGGGGTGACGGGAGCAGGCCGACGGACGACCAGCTGACACGCATTTGGAACGAGGCCAAGGCCCACCTCCGCGGCCACGTCAACGACCCGACCTTCCGACTGTGGTTCGACCGCACCATCGCGATCGACTTCGCCGACAACTGCTTTGTGCTCGGCGTGCCCAACGACTTTGCCCGCGACTGGATCGAACGGCGCTTTGCCGGCGTCGTACACGACGCGCTCGGCGAGGTGCTTGGTGGCGCGATCGAGCTGCGCGTCGTCGTCGATGCACGCGCGGCGGACGCCGGCGCGGCCGCCGAGCCGGAGGAGATCAGCCCGGCGGCGGGTGCCGCTGCCGGCGGCCCGCCACCCGCCGGTCCAGCGCTCGCCGCGAACCACGCTCATCTCAACCCGCGCTACGTGTTCGATCGCTTCGTCGTCGGCCCGCACAACGAATACGCGACCGCGGTCGCGCGCAGCGTCGCCGAAGCGCCCGCGGTCGCCTACAACCCGGTGTTCATCTACGCCGACACCGGCCTCGGCAAGACACACCTCATCCAGGCGATCGCGCACGCGGCCCTGGCGCGCGACCCGCGTCTGCAGGTGAAGTACGTCACGGTCGAACGCTTCACCGACGACTTCATCAACGCGGTCACCGACAGGGGCCGCATCGACGGCTTCAAGCAGGCGTATCGCGACAACGATGTGCTGCTGATCGACGACGTGCAGTTCCTCGCCGAGAAGCAGCAGACGCAGGTCGAATTCTTCCACACGTTCAATTCGCTCTATGAGGCCGACAAGCAGATCGTGATCACCTCCGACCGGCCGCCGCACGAGTTGCAGGCGCTCGAGGAGCGCCTGCGCTCGCGCTTCGGCCAGGGCGTCGTCGTCGACATCGGTCGGCCCGACCTCGAGACACGTATCGCGATCCTCCGCAAGCAGGTCAAGTGGGAGGGTCTGGCCGTCGCCGAGCCCGAGGTGCTCGAGTACATCGCCAGCCGTATCACGGCCAACATCCGCGAGCTCTACGGTGCGCTGACGCGTGTCGTCAGTTTCGCGTCGATCCGCGGTGAAGCGGTCACGGTCGATCTCACCAAGGAAGCGCTCAAGGACATCCTCCCCCAGGCGTACATGCAGCCGATCACCGTCGAGATGATCCAGGCTGAAGTCGCACGCCAGTTCGGTTGCCACGTCAACGACCTGCGTGGCGACAAGCGTAACCAGAACATCGCCTACGCCCGGCAGATCGCGATGTATCTTTCGCGCGACCTCACCGAGTCGTCGCTCTCTCATATCGGTGACCGCTTCGGTGGCCGCCACCACACGACCGTGCTCTATGCCGTCGACAAGATCGAGCGCCTGCTCACCGACGACCACGACAGGCAGCTCCATGAGCTCGTCCAGGTTATCTCCTCGCGTCTCAAGACCGCCCGTTCGTAGCCCCCTCGTAAACTCTGTTGATAACCCCGAGAAACGCCGTGGAGGGATTCACACGGCGACCCCAAAGCGACTATGCTTGGCCGTGTGGGAGGAGCTTTGGTCGGTCGTGTGCACGGTTGTGCACAACCCCTCCACAGACGTCCACGAAAACGGTTCCTTCGAGCGAGCAGGAAGAAAGGAAACTCTTCACACTTCCACAACGGTTATGACGATGATGGAGAGATATCTCTCTTTATTAATTCAATAAGGAGCAGGGATGAGACTCACGTGTGACCGCGCCACCCTCGTCGAGAAGTTGAACGTGCTCTCTCGTGGCGTCTCGACCCGCAGTGCGTTGCCAGTACTGTCGGGCGTCCTTCTCCAGGCGAGAGAAGGTCACCTCAATCTCTTCTCTACCGACATGGAGATCTCGATCAAGGCGACGATCAAGACCACGATCGAGCACGAAGGCGAGATCGTCGTGCCGGCGCGCCTCTTTACCGACGTCGTCAAGAACCTCTCCACTGACGACGTCGTGATCGAGTCTGCCGACGGTACCGTCAAAGTCACCGCCGGCAGAGCGGCGTTTGCACTCAACTCCTGGGTCGCCGGCGACTTTCCACAAACGTCGTCGTTCGATACCAGCAGCGGCTTCAGCGTTGGCCGTGAGCCGTTCGTCGAGACGCTGAGCAAGGTCGGGCGTGCCGCCTCGCGTGACGAGACCCGGCCGATTCTCACAGGTGTACTCGTCACGATTGCCGGCGGCACGCTCAAGATGGTCGCTACGGACAGCTACCGACTGAGCGTCAAGGAGACGCCGCTTGAAGCCGGTCCACAGCAGGAGGTCCAGGCGATCGTGCCGGTCAAGGCGCTCTCCGAAGTCGCGCGCCTTGCCGCAGCGCTCGGCGACGGCGAGATCGAGGTCGTGGTCGGCGAGAATCAAGCCCTCTTCAAGCTGGCCGACGCGAGCGGCGACGTGTGGATCGCCTCGCGTCTCATCGACGGACAGTTCCCCAACTACAATCAACTCCTGCCGGAGACGTTCGACCACACGGTCACTCTGGATAAGGAGGAGTTTACGGCGGCCGCCCGGCGCGTCAGCCTTCTGGCGCAGAAGAACACTCCGCTGCGCCTCGGCTTCTCTGCCGGGCGGCTCACCTTGCGCGCCGTCACCCAGGACGTCGGCCAGGCCGAAGAGGCGCTCGACGTGGAGTTCGGCGGCGAGGAGTTCGAGATCGGCTTCAACGCGGCGTTCCTGATCGACGGCGCCGACTGCATTGACGGCGAGCACATCGTGCTCAAGTTCATCAACCCGTTGCGGCCGGGTCTGGTGACGGGTGAGGACAGCGGCTTCCTCTACCTCATCATGCCCATCCGCCTGAGCAACTGAGAGACATCGTCGTCAGGGGGCCACTCCCCTTGGGAGCCTTCCTCAAGGTAGCGGGGGCAGCCACCACCGGCGGCGAGGCCAAGCTCGCGATCCAGTCGGGGCAGGTCAAGGTGAATGGGGCCGTCGAAACGCGGCGCGGACACAAGGTCTCCCCGGGCGACCGCATCGCCGTCGAGGGCGAGGAGTACCGCGCATGTTCGTCTCCAGTGTGAGGCTGGTCCACTTTCGCTCGTATCGCGAGAGCAGCGTCTCCTTCACCTCCGGCCTCAATGTGATCGTGGGCGAGAACGCCAGCGGCAAGACCAATCTGCTCGAAGGCGCCTTCTTCGCCCTGCGCGCCACGTCACCACGCACGAGACGTGAGGACAAGCTGGTCACCTGGGGCGAAGGCTTTGCGCGCGCCGTCGTGGAGCTTGGCGACGCCCGCAGCAGTACCGACGGCGCGCACATGGTCGAGGTCGGATACGTCCCCGGACAAGGCAAGCGCGTACGCATCGACGGCGCCGAGGTCGCCTCGCTCGACGAGCTCCGCCGGCGCACCCAGGTCTTCATCTTCGTACCTGAGAGCCTGCTGCTGATCAAGGGCAGCCCGGCGCGGCGACGCGCGCATCTCGATGCCTTCGTCGCGGCGCTCGACCCCGGCTATGAGGGCGCGCTCCAGGAGATGAACGCGGCGCTGCGCCAACGCAACGCACAGCTCACTCGCGTCCGCGAGGGCGCCGCCGCGGCGACACTCGATCCGTGGGACGTGCAGCTTGTTCGCACGGCGATCGCTCTCGCCGACCGGCGCCGCGCCGCGGTAGCGCGCCTGTCGGCGCACTTCGAGCGCGTGGCCTGCCAACTCGCGCCCGAGGGCGCTCACTGGAAGATCACGCTGGTCTCGCAACTGGACGAGATCGGCAGCGATGCCGAGGCATACGCGGCCGCGCTGCGCGCACGCCGAGGGCGCGACATGCAGCGCGGCCTCACACTTGTCGGCCCGCACCGCGACGACATCGTGTTTGCGGAGACAGGCGAAGCGGCGGCCGGCGGAGAGCCGCC